>Ga0233430_1000136_pt1 | contig 152956 bp, 142 predicted proteins | sample SI_118_April2016_2_FD_179883 | JGI IMG/M metagenome (GOLD analysis project Ga0233430, IMG submission 179883) | Seawater microbial communities from Saanich Inlet, British Columbia, Canada - SI_118_April2016_150_MG | ecosystem: Environmental > Aquatic > Marine > Inlet | place: Canada: British... | reverse complement strand
TACTTCTCCAAAGAGCTTGTGGAAATTAAAACAATCTATAAAAGAAAAGGACCCGCTTCATCCAACATCCCTTGTTATATTACGCTCAAAGAGGGTTGCAGACTATGCCCCGGCAACCGATATTGTTATGGTCGATCCTTATCCTATTCCGAGGCTACCGCTAACATGGCTTTCTGATTCAATTGATGAAGCAAGAAAAGAAGCTTTTAACGAGAAACCCGTCTGGGCTGTTGTGCAGGCATTTAACTGGAAGGTTTTTCCTTCTGGCGGGGAGAAGTTTGAATGGGGCAGGGAGCCTACGTATGATGAGATGAAATGTCTTACTTATCTTTCTGTTGTGCATGGTGCCAGAGGGGTATTCTATTTTTGTTTTCAGGGAGGAGAATACCATATTAAAAACCATCCTGAACTCTGGGCAAATATCAAAAACATAGTAAATGAGTTGAATCAAATATATCCTTTATTGTTAGCTCCTGACACTAAAAACATTCCAATATCCATTGATAGTCCGGATATTCACTATTCTTTAAAAAAAGTAGATAAAAATTTACAAACAAAAACAAATGGCATCATAAAAAAAGGATACTACTTGATTGCTGTAAATGGAACCAACAAGCCTGTAAAGGCCATTATTAAAAATTTAGTATTTCAAAATGACCAAATAAATGTTTTGTTTGAAAATAGGATTCTTAAAAAAAAGAATCAAGAATTAGCAGATACGTTTAAACCCTATGAAGTTCATATATATAACTTGTAAATAGTCGAATAAGAATTTTTAATGAAAAAAGTTGTAAGATGAAAATTGCGATTTTAGGTTCTGGGGGATTTTTGGGTTCAGGACTATGTAATGTTTTACGAGAGAAATTCGATGTTCAGGAAATCACCAGGTCTAATTATATTAGTAGAAAAGGAGAAGAATTTGATGTTTTCATAAATGCCAACGGCAACAGCAGGCGCCATTGGGCCAATAATAATGTTATAGAAGATTTTGATGCTTCTACAGTTTCAGTTTATAGAACTTTTTTAGATTTTAGAAGCAGGCTTTATATTTATATTTCTTCAGCCGATGTTTATGTTGACCACAGTGATGTTAAAAAAACAAAAGAAGATACGGTAATTGATTCTACGAAATTATGTCCTTATGGGTTTCATAAATACCTTTCAGAATTAATTGTAAAGAAGTTTAGCAGAAGATATCTTATTCTTCGCTGTTCAGCTTTGATTGGGCAAAATATAAGGAAGGGACCGGTTAAAGATATTTTAGATAATAAACCACTATTTATTTCATTAGACTCAAGGTTGCAATTTATAAGCACCTCTGAAGTTGGAAAAATAGTAATAAGATTAATAAAAAATGATATTGCCAATGAAATATTTAATGTGGGTGGAATAGGGACACTTACAATAAGCAGTCTGGAAAAGATACTTGATAAGGAACTTCATCTTCACGAGACAGCAGAAAAACAGGTCTACGAGTTAAATGTTAACAAGTTAAATAAAATTTTTCCTATCAAGAAGTCGGAAGGATACGTAAAAGAGTTTTTAACGCTAACAAGGGGAGCTTAAATGAAGGAATGGACAAATCCATACAATCCTTTCAATTCGATGAAAGCGCTTGTATGGAGAGAACATCTGGAAGGAATAGTTAAACAGGAATTTTTGCCTCCGGTAACTGTGGATACAGACCCTACAAATTTATGTAACTATAACTGTATATGGTGTAACGCCTATGACTATAGAACTCAGGGCAAGCACACGCTTCCGGAAGACCATTTGCTTAAGCTGGCTGACTTTTATAAAGAATGGGGAGCTTATTCAACATGTGTGGCCGGCGGTGGCGAACCTCTCCTTAATCCTGGGCTTAATGCTTTTTTGGAGCGGCTTCACAAGAACGGAGTACAGCCGGGCCTGATAACGAACGGTTCCGTGATGACTGATGAGCATATCGATACCATAGCAAGAACCTGCAGGTGGTGCGGATTTTCAATGGATGCAGGCTCGTCCGAGACTTATGCAGAAGTAAAGGGCATTAACGATAAAAAATATTTCAAAAGGGTCGTTGAAAATATAGAGAAATTAACCAGGAAGGTTAAAGAGCTGGGGACGAACTGTGACGTTGCCTATAAATTTCTTCTTCACCCTCTGAATGCCCTGGAAATATTTAAGGCTGCCGAACTTGCTAAATCAATAGGTATAAAAGATTTTCATCTGAGGCCCGTAGGCTGGGACAATCTTAGTATCACTAAAGATAAAGAGCGTATATCTTTTAATAATCTTTTGGATAAGATCAACAAACAGATAGAAGCATCTATGAGTATTGAAAACGAACATTTTCATTTTTACGGTATTCGGCATAAATTTAACCCTAATTTGAAAAGAAAAGTTAATTTTTCCCGTTGTTGGGCCCCGCCTCTGTTGGCCACCTTTGGGGCAGATGGCAAATGTCATCTTTGTTTCGATTTGCGTGGATGCAAAGATCTTGTTATGTGTGATCATTATCCGGACCCCAGAGAAGTATTAAAGTTTTGGAATTCCCAGGCTCACAAAGATATGATGTCAAAAATAGATCCGAAAGCCTGTCCCAGATGCACTTTTGGTCCTTACAATGAAATCATTGAGCAGGTTTTTATAAAAGACAGTATGTGCCGGTATTTCCCATAAATAGAAAATATGCAATTAGCCGTTAAGCTTGGAAATAGCAAAGAACTGGAACTTCTCAAAAACTACAGGGGAGGCATCAGATTTTTTGAGCTGCCAGCGGAACTCCTGACAGAAAAACATCTGGTTAGAGAACTCTTGGATCGGGGTTTTAGTTTTAATGTGCATGGCGCGGCTATGTATCATGAGAACAATGCAGACAAATTTATTAAGCAATCTTTTTATTCGTTGGATTTGTGTAAAGAATTAGGCTGTAATAATTTCATCCTTCACGGACTTGTAGGAAAAAGCGGAATAATATCTTCAAAGAATGGTAATTTACATGATAAAACATTCAGAGCTCTACAGAGAATAAGTGAATATGCAGTAGATCTGGAAATCAGTTGTTTTTTAGAGAATGGTTGTTACGTGAATTCAGCATTAAAAAAGTTTTATGAATATCCATCAGACTCGTTGTCTCATCTTTATTTAGCTGAAAGCCTTAATATGAGAATAGTTCTGGATATTGGTCATGCAGCTCTCTCAGCAAGATGGTTTGGAAAGGATTTGGAAGAGTTTCTTTCGCCTTATCTGGAAAGCTTGAAGATAATATCTATTATACACATATCAGATAACTCTCTTCTTGATGATGACCATACTGCTGTTGGAGAGGGGCAGTCTGACATACATATGATTCGGAAAGTTATTGAATTTTGGCCTGATGCTATTATGACTGTAGAAAATTATCCGCAGGATATTTATAAAAGTCTTGTTTGGCTGGTCGCTCGATCAAAAAATGAATATAAAAAAACTGACATAGAAGATTTATGCAGAGCTATGAAATGGGATTTCAATAAGAACTGTATTGAGTATGATAAACAGCATTAAAAACATTTTAAGAGGATGTCCTCTAACTTATAAACTTGGAACGAAATATCGCTCCTGGGAACAGAGCAGAAAAATTGAAAAAGAGCAGGCATATTATGAACAAAAAGCAAACGAGCTTGGGGTATCAAGAGATTTTTCAATTGAAAAAGTAAAAAACCAGCTTAAAGAAAAGCTATCAAAAAGAAATATCTTTCCTCAAAAAAAACCTAAAGAAAATTTACATATAGTTTATGCATCACGGCCAGTTCCTTGGGACACACAAAATATTGTACCTGCCCTTAAAAAGTTTTCACGCGTAACAACTTATTTTTATTCTGATTATGGATTTAACGATTCTTCAAAGGAGCGGTCTGAAAATCGTTATGAGATGAATAAACATTTCATTAATTTTTTGAGAAATACAAATAGTGAATATCCAATTGATTTAATCTTAACATATTATTCTGGAGCTCAAATAGATCGTGAGACCATAGAATGTATTAACAATATGGAAATTATAACTTGTTCATTTCACTTAGATGATAGGCTAAGTTTTAAAGGTAAATTTAAAAAGGGACATTGGTCAGGACCTGTTAATGTATGTAAAAGTTACGATTTGAATCTTACTCAAGCACCTGAATCTTTAGTTAAGTATCGTGTTGAGGGTGCAATTGTAATGCTTTGGCCTCTGGCTGCTAACCATGAGTTTTTTTACCCAAGAGGAAATAGTTTTAAGTACGATGTTTCCTTTGTTGGTTCTGCTCATGGTAACAGGAAGCCCTTTATTGACTATCTTCTGAAAGGCGGTATTAAGGTTGAGACATTTGGAAAGGGATGGCTGAACGGATTCGTTCCTAATGAAAAGGTTCCTGAGATATTCTCTTCTTCAAGGATTATTTTGAATTTTGGAGATATTGCCTATACAGATTACCAATGTGGTAAATGCCGCGATTTTGAAATCCCCATGTCCGGCGGGTTGATGCTGACGAGTCACAATGAGCACCTGTCTAAATATTTTAAATTGGATGAAGAAGTGTTTACCTTCAGGAACAGGGAAGAGTGTTTAAATCAGATTCATCGCTTGTTAGCTGATGAGACTTTATGTGAAAGGGCAAGAAAAACTTCCAGAGAGAGAGCTTTGCGAGAGCACACATGGGAGCACAGGATTCAGTTGTTATTACAAACTTTAGGTTACCATCAATAAAAATTTCTATAAAAACTTTTAACTAATATCGATTATTTTAAATATGCATAAGTTGAAAATGTATATAAGACAATTTCCAAAGTTATACAGATTTTGTTTGTTTATATTTCACATGCTACAGCCATTGTGTCCTAGAAGGTTTTTTAGGACAATAGGTGGATATTTAAGGTTCTTTAAAGATATTTTAAAATATTTCACTATGGATGGCTCAGAATCCTTTAAACTACTCAACTTGAGACCCGCTCTAAAGGATTGGACAGGTGAGATTTTAGTCGACCAATATTATTTTTATCAGGATACTTGGGCGGCTGGGAAGATTATTGAAAATGTTCCTGAGTTCCATGTAGATATAGGATCCACGGTCTTGTTGGTTGGTATCTTATCGAAAATAACAAGAATTTGCACTGTGGATATTCGTTCTTTACCAGTTAGTCTTGAAAATATGGAATTTAGAAAGGGTAGTGTATTGGAGCTCCCTTTTAAAGACGGAGAGATAAATTCTATTTCATCTCTTTGTGTAATAGAACATATTGGCCTTGGAAGATATGACGACCCATTAGACCCCTTTGGAACTTACAAAGCTATAAAAGAGTTGTCCAGAGTTCTTGAAAAAGGTGGAAACTTATATATTTCTGTACCAATTGGAGAAAATGCAGAGGTTTATTTTAATAGTTACAAAATATTTAAGCCAGAAAAGTTTGTTTCAATGTTTAAAGGATTTAAGATAGTAGACACATTATTTATATTGGAAGATAGACTTTGTGAAATGGATGAATATTTAAAATTAGAAAAATCTCCTTATAAACATAGAATGATAGTAGGTTGTTTCCATTTCCAAAAGGCAAAATAAGGATAGATACTAATTTAGTAAGTAAATTATGAATTAAAAACATACTACTTGTGAAAGGATTGTAATGCGATGCAGTTTAAGGAAATAAAAATTGAATAATCTCAGCATAAATACACATACACCCTCACGTAAAAAGGGAACAATTGCTCTTATTATTAGTAGTTATGCTTCTCTTTTTCTAGGTGTGGTGAAGGGATTGGTTTTGATTCCAATTTATCTTTACTATATTGATGATAGGCTTTATGGAGCATGGCTTGCTACAGGAAGTATTGTGGCTTATCTTGGTCTTTTTGATTTTGGTTTGGGTGGTGTCTTGATTCAAAGAGTGGCATCAAACTATGGAAAGAGAGACTTTCGGCATCTTGGTTCAATATTGGGTACAGGCTTGTCGATTGGGCTTGTGCTGAGCTTTATACCTCTGTTTTTGGGTCTTCTCTTATCATCATGGGTACCTGACATTGTTAAGATAACTGGTGGTGATGCAGAAGAATTGAGACATGCTTTTATTATTGCCGCTGTTGGGACATCGTTAATGCTTGGTATGTATCATGTAGGCGGAGTGTTGACAGCTCTTCAGCGCCAGATTGTTCATGGTATGTTGCTTGTTTTTGGTGATATTCTTGGAATTGCGGTTACGGTTATTTTATTACTCAATGGTTACGGTCTCCTTGCCATACCTGCCGGTACCTTAATCTGGGCTTTGATTTCATTTTTAGGTGATGGTTTATACCTGTGGTGGTTTATAAGAAAAAAAATGTTTCAGGTGTCCATTAGGTTTAAAGGGGAAGATTTTAAAGATTTATTCTTACATTCAGTCTGGCAATTCGGCTCTCGTTCGGCTTATACAATTGCAAGGCAGTCGGACAATTTTATCATAGCAGCCCTCATTGATCCTCTTCTTTGCACTGTTTTTACGCTTACAAAAAAAGCCTCTGATATGCTGGCGCTTTTAGTAAGACATTTTATAGGGGCTTTTCTTCCAGGCCTTGCTCATCTTCATGGTGAGGATGACAGAGAAAAGCTTAAAAACATCACAAGCTTATTGTTTAAAATAGCATCTCTATCTGGAGTTTGTTTCATGGGCGGTTATCTATTTCTTAATGAAGAATTTGTGAGATTATGGGTTGGGTCAAAATATTTTGGAGGTATGATACTTACAGGTTTATTTTGTATTACTGCTTTTTTTATGATTCTATCAACTTTTTTTTACAATGTTATATTTGCAAAGGGTGAAATAATTAGTGCGGCTAGGGCAAACATATCAGAAGCGATTATACGAATCCCCCTTTCTATTTTTCTCGTAATTTTCTGGGGGATCAAAGGAGCGGCTTTGGCTTCTGTAGTGGCTATATTGCCAACAAGTTTCTATATGCAGGCAAAAAGTTTTTTGAAAGCGTCGAACTTTTCAAAATACGATGTATTGCTTGCCCTACGAATCATAGGATTGCAAATATTAGTTGCTTTTTCAGCAGGGATTTTTTTAAAAAGCCTATGGAGCCCTGAAGACATAGTTGAATTCATTTGTTTTGGAGTTCTTTATATGGTTCTAGTGTTCTCGATTTGTGTATTTCTTGATAAAGAATTGTTTTTATCTGTATTAGATATACAGAGAGCTTTTTTCAAAAGAAAACATAACAATTCAATTTTAAATAGCTGATAACGAAAGCACTACAAAAGAAAAAGTATGAAGTAAGAAATATTTATTACCAAGCTGAAAGGTTCAACAGAATGCAAGTATTTAATGATTATAATTTTTTAGCTAAGTATGTTCGGCCAAGCGGGGAGTTATCCCTTCATCAGCGACTTGTCATTGAAGTAATCGAACAGTTAAATGTTAAAACAGTATTAGATGTTGGTGGGGGAACGACTTCATACGTAAGCTTCTTAGGAGAGAATCATGATACAGCAATAGTTGATTTGTCTGAGAAAAGCCTGGTAAATTTAAAGGCCAAGATGAAAATAGTTGGTATGCTGCCTGCACTTCCCTTTAAGAGTAGTTTTGATTTTGTTTCTGCCCTTGAGTTAATAGAACATTTGGAACCAACTGCTTACGATGAGAGTCTTCAAGAGATAGCACGCTTATCAAGCCAATTTGTATTTATTACAGCTCCCTTTTTGCAGGATTTATTCGGGGCGTATGTTTTGTGTGAGAAGTGCGGTACTGAATATCAGTGCGAAGGACATTGGCGTTCATTTAATCTTAAGGAAATTAATAATCTTCAAAAATATTTTGGAGGATTGGTGGACATTTATTTTATTGGCAAAACAGGTGGCAACTATTTCCTTTTCATGAACGCAGTAAAGCTTAAACGTGTCATTCGACGGATATTACAAAAAGTTTTTCGAAAGAAATATTGTTATCCGCCTTTTACTAAGTGTCCGGAATGCGGGGAGGAAATATTTAATGATTATAATAAGTATCTTGATGCAAAAAAATCTTTAGAGAAGAATGTTAAGTGGTGGAGATGGGAAAATACCAAGAAAGTTTCGGGAGCATTCGGCGTTTTGTATGATAAAAATATGCCTTATATTCAACCGTGAAAAACTTACTCAATTTGTACAATAAAAACATGATAGCATATCCTTATCATATTAAAAGGTATTTTATTTTAAAACCTTTTATTGATTAATCGTATTATTTATTTCAAGAACCTATGAAGGAGGGCGAAGATGATTAAACATTTAATAGATATGGCAAGAGAAATAATTAAGAGCAAAGGCGTAAAAGCTTATATTTCTCATGTTAAAAGATGTTTGTATCTTAAACCCTTTATCGATGAATCTTGGTATATATTAAATTATTACTTAAGACCTTCTCGAAAAGCCACAAAAAAGATCCAAGGGGCCAAAATGTTACTAGACTTAAAAGACGGTGGAATTAACAGAGATTTGTTCTTGTATGGTTTTAGAGAGCCAGAATGTACCAAAATTTTTAAAAATGAATTATTTGAAGGTATGAAAATAGCAGATATAGGTGCCAATATTGGATATTATGTCTTGATAGGGGCACAGATTATTGGTAATTCAGGAAAGATTTATGCAATAGAACCAGAGCCGGGCAATTTTAAAATGCTAAAAAAAAATGTTGAAATAAATTCATATACATCACTTGTAAAATTCCATAATGTAGCAGTCAGTGATAGGGTTGGCAAAATTCCATTCGTAATTTCTTCTGAATCTAATCATCATAGATTGCTTAGTCAGAAATTATATGGGTGTAAACAGATTGAAGTAGATACAACTACTTTAGACGAGCTGCTGGATGGTAAAGAAGTGGATATGATCAGAATGGATCCAGAGGGTGCAGAATGGCTTATACTTAAAGGTATGGAAAAGATTTTAAATAATCAAAAGCCATTAAAGCTATTTATAGAAGTTCACCCTAAACTTATTATCGAATATGGAGGGGATGTTGAAGAGATGATGCAGGTGTTAGCAAAATCAAACTTTAAGTTAAAATATCTTGTAATGTGGGAGCCAGACTCTCACTTTTTAGTTCCTTATATTAAAGGAAGAGGTGCTTTGGAGAAAAGGATTGAGTACAATATGCCGTTAGAGGATCTTCTTAATGATGAAAAGGCTAGACAGATTCTTTGTTGTAAATCGGGCCACACTTACGAGGCAGGATACAAAATTTTCTTAGAGCGGGAACATTGAGTAGAAGGTTTGCAGGATGAAGATTATTTATGTGGGTCCCCTTAACAAGGGAGGGACATGTTTGCAAAGGATGATGGCAATGCAGGATTTGAGTTATGCAGTAACTTCTCTTGATACAGAACCTCCCAATGTTAAGAAAAAGCAAAGTCAATTGTTTTATAGAGCTAGGAGAAAATTTTTTGGTCCCTCGGATTTGGCACATATTAATGAAAAGATTTTAAAACTGTTAAAAGAAGATAATTACTATTTATTATGGATTGACAAGGGGTTAACAGTACAGGCTGAAGTGCTTAAACAAGTTAAGCAAATAAGTCCGGAAACAATTATAGCAGGATACTCACCTGATGATATGTTAAACCCGACAAATCAGTCCCGACAGTTTCTGAATGGGTTGCCATATTATGATATTTATATAACAACAAAATCCTATAATGTCAGCGAGTTAAAGAATTTGGGATGCAAAGAAGTATTATTTATAGAAAACGCTTATGACCCAAAGACTCATCGTCCTTTGACAATTTCCAAAGAGGATAAAATTAAATTTGGAGGGCAGGTAGGTTTTATAGGTGGATGGGAAAGAGAAAGGGAGAAATCAATACTGTTTTTATCTGATAAGGGAATTCCAGTGAGGGTATGGGGAGAAGGCTGGCCGAGGAAATTAAATTCAAAGACAAATTTGAAAATAGAAAATAAACCTTTATTCGGAGATAATTATGCAAAAGCAATCTGCTCGTTTGACATAAATCTTTGTTTTCTCCGTAAAATCAACCGCGACCTACAAACTACTCGAAGTATAGAGATTCCTGCTTGCGGCGGGTTCATGCTAGCAGAACGCACTAATGAACATCTTTCATTATTTAAGGAAGGTCTTGAAGCAGAGTTTTTTAGTAGCAATGATGAGCTGTTAAGTAAAGTTAAGCATTATTTATTGCATGATAATGAAAGAAAATCAATTGCACTGAGGGGCTATGAACGTTGTATGAATAACGGTTATAGCAATCACGCTAGAATGAGTAAAAATTTTGATTGTATTCGCTCGGCCTTCAATATGTAAAAAGCGAGAATGTCTGCCTGGAAACAAACCAAACCTTTATTATTATGAATAAAAACAAATTGAAAACTGCTGCGATTGCGGAAATAAACTTGGGAATAATTAATAGCCAAATTAGAAAGCAGAGCTGGTGATAGTTTTAATTGCTATTGGCGTACTTATTGTTTGGTGGACACCTGTTTTTATGAAAAGGTATCTGGGGATTTATCTGTTCCTCTCCAGTCAGACCTTATTTGCGATGGGATTTACTATTCAGTTTGCCTTGCCGGGCATCTTTTTTTATTATTTTCCTTATAACCCCCCAGGTTATTTTGACATGACACCGTTTTACGCCGATGTGATGTGGATGCCACTAATAGCTGGAATTCCTTTCTTTTTTCTAAGTATTTTTAGTCGCAAAAAGATTAAATTTGAGAAAAAGTTTCAACCGGATGTTATTACCGAGGGAAAAACAATCCCCTTGCCAATAATATTGCTAATAGCCTTGACATTTATTGGAGGAGTAGTCGCAAAGTACTATATGATAAAAACAGGTAGCTTTTATCATACATATCGGACATCTTATCAGTTTGATTCTTATGAGATATTTGTAATTATAACTTTTTTATCCGAGTACTTCATTATATCGGGTCTTTTACTGTTAGCCATAGGTATTAGAAAACAGAAATCAAAATATAGTTGGTTTGGATATATTATTTTGATTATAGAACTTATTTTCGGGATTATATCTGGAAAGAGGCAATTCGTTGGCAAATTAATCATTCAATATTTCACCCTTAGAATAGCCTGTGGTAAAAAAGTAATATGTTTCTTTGCAACAGTATGTTTCTTGTTTTTATTAATGATTCCTATTATGGAAGTCTATAGTGGAATTGTAAGTCAATCTAGCATGGGTGAATCTAGTTTGTTAAAAGCAAATGACTTGTACAAAATATATAAGGACAGCATTGGAGCAACCTCCGGCACTATTAAAAAAATAATGTTCCGTTTTGGCGATATCAGAGGTACCGCGGCAGTTTACAGCATAATTCCTGATGTGATTGATTTCCAGTACGGCCGAACTTATACTTATATACCCTTTTTTATCATTCCGCGTATTTTGTGGCCTGATAAACCTGATGCTCGAGACTATGCGAAATTTACCAAAATAGCCTTGCCATTAGATCCTGGAAGTAACCCTGTTAGTTGGGTAGGTGAAGCGTATCTGAATTTTTCATGGTCGGGGGTTTTTATTATTGGATGTTTAATGGCTTTAATTACTAGAAAATTGGATGATTGGCTAATCCCAAGGTTACGTGCCTATGTGGTCTTTGCAGTTATTTGGTCATTTTTTTCTTATAATCTGATATTGGTTTGCTACAGCATGCATTCTTTGATTACAGAATTCTTAAGATTGTTTATCTATATTTACCCATTTTACAAATTATCCCAGATAGCGTTCCGTTCACAAAACAAGCACCGGACAAGACCACAAATAATATCAAGAATGCCTTATCAAAAATAAAGATTGTTTAAGAATTTAGTTAATAAATGAGAGAGATAGAAAGGATTGTAATATTCCGTCAAGGGCAATTTGGCGACACCCTTGTTGTCTTTCCAGTCATTGAAGCCTTAAATCAAATTTACCCTACAGTTCCACTGCTTTATGTTACTAACAATTTTAAATCAAATAAATATGTGCAGGGCCGTGATGTGGCCCTATTAAGCCCTCATCTTGAAGAAATCATAACATACAATGTAGAAGATTCTGTTGTTCAAAAATACATAAGCTTAAAAAAAAGCTTGAAAGTAAGCAAGCATGACCTGCTGATATATTTGCCATACAGCACTGTTCGACGTTATCAGGTCATTAGGGATTGGGTGTTTTTTAAGACATTAAATTTTAAGAATATTATCTGTTTTAAAGAAACATGGAAATGGACATATATTTATGAGAAGAAAGAAATAGAACTACCAAAGGAGTCTGACAGAATGTTGAAATTTCTTAGTTCAGCCGGTATTCCAGTAGAATTTTCTGGTAGATGTTCTTTGAATTGTGATGAAGAGTGGGCTGGACAAAAATGGAATGAATGGGGTCTTAATGGTAAAGGAGTGTTAGCAGTATGTCCCGGTAGCAAGATGCAGAGTAAAAGATGGCCGATGGAACGTTATATTGAAGTTGGAAAAAAGTGGCATAAAAAAACAGGGATGTCACTGCTTATTATAGGAGGGCCTGAGGAAACAAAATTGGCAAATGAAATAATATCCCATTGGTCCGGCTATGGTTTTTCTGCCTGTGGAGCCAATCTTAACCAAACAGCCGGCATTTTACAAAAAGTAAATGCTTATTGTGGTAATGATACGGGAAGCATGCATCTTGCTGCTCTCTTAGGCATACCATGTGTTGCCATCTTTTCATCCCGTGCACCAGCAAAGCTTTGGTATCCTTACGGTGATAAACATATTATTCTTAGAAAGGTTGTGGATTGTGAAAACTGTGAGCTTGAAAATTGCTACACAGCACTACCTGTATGTCTTGATAAAATTTCAATAAAAAACGTTTTAGATGCCTTATTAAACATATGTAAAATAAATAGCAGTGTATAATAATATTTTTAATCATAAAAAAAGATAATTCTTAGTAAAAGCTTATGAAAATCCTTTTTTGTTCATTATTTACCCCCTTAGATATTGATGGTGTTTCCAACACTTCAAAAAGACTGGTTTCTGTCCTAAAAGAAAAAGGAGTTGATGTCACAGTTTATACGACTGACTGGGGCTGGACAGATGAAGAAAAAAAGAAGAAGCAGAATGAGAAATTAAGAGTTTTTAACGCACTATTCAATAATAATTTTAATTTCTCAATAGAGATGTTCCATCATTTTTACAAAACATTCAATAATTTCGATTTAATACATTTCAACAGCATATATTCATTCGCAACTGTTTTTGGTGCATATTATTCGAGAAAATATGATATAGCACATATAATTCGTCCTGCCGGGAATTTTATTCCTCCATCTTTTAGCTCTTATAAAATAATGAGAAGTGTTGTTAGAAAAAAGCTTTTTTTTAAACTATTTTCCCGAAAAAGTTTATTAAATGCTAATAAGATAGTTTGTAATAGTAAAGTAGAAATGGAAGCTTTAAGCAAGCAAGTGCAATCAAAAAATATCATGTTTATCGAACATGGTTTTGATGGTTCACCTTATTTTCATAAAGTAGACGAAAAAGTAATAAAAGAAAAACTGGGTATAAACCCTGACAGTCCCATATTTCTATTTTTAGGACGTCTAGCCCGAGAAAAGGCAATTCCGTTTTTATTAGATATTTGGGAGAACGTATCAAAAAAAATAGATAATGCAGTTCTTGTTATAGCCGGTTCATGCGAACATGGGTCCAGCAGTAAGATTGAAAAAAAGATTATGCAGCTTACTCATCCTGAAAGTGTTGTTATGCCGGGAGTGATTAAAGGGGACCTCAAGTTTGCTTTGCTTCAAAGAAGCAGGTGTTTACTATTACCTTCTTATTTTGAAAGTTTTGGGAATGTAGTGCTAGAATCCTTGGCTTCTGGTACACCGGTTATAGCCAGTATAGGAACACATTGGAAACATTTGAAAGAATATAATTTTGGGAAATGGCTGCCCTGGGATATAGAAATATGGCAAGATGCTATATTAGAAGTCTCAAAGAATGAATATTATCAAAGCGAAGCTTTTTCTCAAAGGAGCCGCCAGTGGGTGATTGAAAATTTTAATTGGGATAACGTTGCAGAACAGTACATCAATCTTTATGAGGAGATTTTAAAAAAGCGCCAATAAATCGATTCACAATTACTTATAAAAAAGTTTATTAGCATGAGATTCCAAAAAGTATTATTCATTACGCCACCAATAAAGACAGAGTTAGGAGCTGTTCGCCCTAATATTGGATTGGGTTATCTATCTGAGATATTGTCAAGAAACAATATTTGTTACGATGTATTAGATATGTTGTTAGGATACTCTTTTAAGGATTTGAAAAAAAAGGTGAGGGATTTTGAGCCTGATTTGTTATGTGTAAATCTGTTCAGTAATAAATATAAAATAGCCTACGGAATAATAGAGGAAATCAAAGGGCTTTATCCGTCAATGAAAGTTGCTGTTGGCGGTCCTCACGTTTCATGTTTGAGGAATAAGGTCCTCGAAGACTGCTCAGCAATAGATTACGGTATAATTCTTGAAGGAGAATATGCGTTATTAGAATTATGTTCAGGAAATAACCTGAGAGAAATCGGGAATCTTATCTACAGAGAAAATGGCAAAGTTGTTTTAAACAAAGAAAGAGAATTTATAGAAGATCTTGATTCAATCCCTTTTCCCAAATACGAAAAATTTAAAATCGAGAGATACATCGATGAAAAATCTTTAATATCTTCAAGAGGTTGTCCTTATAATTGTATTTATTGTGCTGTTAATATAGCGATTGGGAAACAGGTAAGATTGAGGAGCGCAGAAAATGTAGTGGATGAGATTGAGTACTGGCACAAAAAAGGATTCAGGCAATTTAGTTTCCAGGATGATAATTTCAACTTCAGTAAAAATAGAGTCTTGGAAATATGCGATGAAATAAAGAAAAGAGAATTAAAGAATTTATTTTTAAGATGTGCAGGGGCGAGAGCAGATAAACTTGATTATAATGTTTTAAAGAGAATGAAAGAGGTTGGTTTTAAAACCATTGCTATCGGGGTTGAAGTTGGAAATGATAAAATGCTCAGGATTATAAAAAAGGGCGAAAAATTCGAAGATATAGATAATGCGGTTAAGATTGCCTGCGATTTAGGTTTTGATGTTTATTTAAATTTTTTAGCTGGTGTTCCTTTTGAGACCATTGATGATATTAATGATTCTATAAACTTTGCTTTAAAGTATCCTGTTTTTTATGTTGAATGGTCTAATATCGTTCCTTATCCTGGCACTGAATTATATGACTGGTTGAGCAAAAAAGGATATTTGTTAAAAAGTCCGGATGAATATTTAAATGACAATTCAACAGTTGCTAACATACCGATTTTTGAAACTCCTGAACTGCCAGCCAGAAAGAGAAAGCAGGTTTTAAGATTGTTAAAAAAAGTCAGGAAGAAAATTCTTCGCAAAAGTATTTTGAAAAGATTGGAAGCAAAAAAAACACCCTGGGGTTTAAGGCACGCTATTAGTTATTTTGTTTCCTTAGATTCTATGAGTAAATATCTTTTTCAAAATAAATTGAGACGTGTAGCCGATAAGTATAGGTTTAGACTTTACATGGAAAAAGATAAGAATGCTCATTCCTTTAATTAGATTTATTGATAGTTATGAATTACTATAAAAACAAATTAATATCTGAAAAACCATTTGTAACTGTAATTATTCCATGCCTTAATGAAAAAGATTACATTAGTAAATGCTTGGATTCTGTAATTGCCAGTGATTATCCAAAAGAAAGATTAGAAATACTTGTTATGGATGGATTGAGTGAAGATGAAACAAGAATAATACTTGAGAGATATGCAAATACTTATTCATATATTAAAGTTTTTGATAACCATAAAAAAATAACACCTGCTGCCCTAAACATAGGAGTTCGAAATGCTAAAGGTGAAATCATTGTCAGAATGGATGCGCATAGCACTTATGAAAAAGATTATATATCTCAATGCGTCAAATATTTAAAAGAATATAACGCAGACAATGTGGGTGGTATGTGGATTACTGTTCCCAGAAATAATTCATTATCGGAAAAAGCCATTGCATTTGCTTTATCACATTCATTTGGGGTAGGGAATGCTCATTATAGAATTGGTTGGGCAAAGGAACCGATGTGGGTAGATACTGTACCTTATGGCTGTTATCACAAAAAACTTTTCAATGAAATAGGGCTTTTTAATGAAAATTTCCCCAGGAACGAGGATACTGAGTTTAATGCCAGGTTGAGGAAAGCAGGGGGGAAGATCCTTCTCGTTCCTGATATTAAAGTTTATTATTATGTCCGTTCTGCTTTTTACAAATTCTGTAAACATATTTTTGACAATGGGTTCAAGGTTGCCGAGCATTTAAAATTAAATGAAACGATTTTTTCATGGAGACATTTCATTCCACTGATATTTGTATTGAGTTTGATTAGTTTTGCAATTTTATCTTTTTTATTCCCAGGCTTTTTGTATTTATCTCTCCTTATATTTGGCTCTTATATGGTAATTAACTTCTATTTTTCAGGTAGAATATCATTTAAACAGAAGGATATTAGATATTTACTTCTTATGCCTATTATATTTATATCTCTCCATTTTACATATGGATTAGGCACATTGTGGGGTTTACTAAGAACTTGGGGTCGAATGGCGGTGATCCTAAAAAAAGGAGATAGTTTGTGAAAGTTGTTTTAATCTATGGAAAATATCTGAATTCATGGGAAGCACTTAGCTTGGGATATATCGGTGCCTATCTAAAGTCTAATTTAAAAAATATAGAGATTGCATTCTACCAGGGATGCTTTGATGATAATGAAACAATTATCAAAGGCTGCCTGGATGCTGACATTGTAGCATTCTCGTGTACTTCACCTACATTTTTTTATGCGCTGAATATTGCTAGGGCATTGAAGAAGAACTCTCCGTGGATTCATACAGTCGTGGGTGGTTGTCACTCATCTGCTCTTCCCGAGGACTGCATGGTTGAGGGAGTAGATCAAGTTGTAATTGGGGAAGGTGAAGTAGCGATGCTTGATATTGTCAAAGGAAACAGGGAAAAAATAGTTAAAAAACCTTACATTAAAGACCTTGATTTTTTGCCATTCCCTGACCGCAGCTTGATAAAACAAGAACGAAATATTCAACAAGCTTTTAAAGACAACGGCTATCGCATTGCAAGCATTTTTTCCAGTCGGGGCTGTCCTTTCAAATGCACCTTTTGTGCAAGCCATACAATCTGGTCAAGGAAGGTTAGATATAGAAGTGCTGATAATATCCTCGACGAATTTGAACAATTGGTAAAAGACCTAAAAATAGACTTTGTTAAATTTAGTGACGATACCTTCGTTATTAAAAAAGAATTGGTTAGGGAATTTTGCGAAAAAAAACTCAGGAGAAATATAAAAACCCATTGGGGTTGCAATATTAGACCAAATTTAGCAGACGAGGAACTTTTGCGATTAATGAAGAAAGCCGGTTGTAAAGAGGTTTGGATTGGGGTGGAAAGCGGTTCTCCTAAAATACTCAAGGAAATGAGAAAGGATATAGACTTGGATAAAATAAGATGGGTTTTTGAGTTGACGGCAAAGCTTGGCTTTTTCAGAAGAGCCTATATGCTTCTCGGAATGCCGGAAGAGAGTCTTGACGATATAAAGCTTTCAGAAAGGATAGTGGATGAGATTAAACCGGATGCCGTAGGATTTACTATTCTTGCTCCTTATCCAGGAACATTGTATTATAATCCTGAATTACATAGAAATGTGGATTGGTCGACAGTAGATGAGTATGAAAATCGAATAACAAGAACAAAGTTCCTCTCAAATGAAGATTTACACCGCGAACAACAGAGACTGATTTCCAAGTATCGAAAGAACATTGTTTTTAGACAAAGGTATGATGCTTGCTGTTGAGAATATGAGCACTAAACGGCTATTTGACCTGACTGTTTCTGTCCTGGGATTATTGATTCTATCCCCACTTTTATTGATAATTTCTCTTTGTATCCTTTTTGATTCAGGAAGGCCAATAATTTACCGACAGGAACGGGTGGGGAAGGATTGGAAGCATTTCGTACTCTATAAATTCAGAACCATGAATTTTCAAATGACTGAAGATGATCCAGCTTGTAGTCCAAGGAATGATAGAAGGATAAGCAGGGTTGGAAGATACCTAAGGAAATACAAATTTGATGAGTTGCCCCAGTTATTAAATGTCTTAAAGGGTGATATGAGCTTTGTTGGACCGAGGCCGGAACTTCCGAAATTTGTTAATTATTACTCAGATGATTATAAAGATATTCTAAAGATAAGACCCGGAATTACTGATCTTGCCTCCATAAAATTTAAAGATGAGTCTTTATTATTAGATAAAAAGCCTGATGAAGTAGAGAAATTTTATATTTCTACTGTTTTACCAAAAAAACTTGAATATAATAAAGAGTATCTGGGGGAAAAAGGGTTTTTTTATGATATTAGTTTAATATTTAAAACGATTTACTCAATGATTTTTAAATAAAAAATGATGAATATTCCTTTATCCAGGCCGGACATTACCGACAAAGAAGTCCAATCAATTGTTGAGGTTCTAAAAACTCCGAATTTAAGTATGGGGCCAAAGCTGCAGGAATTCGAAGAAAAATTTGCAGCTCAAATGGGTTCTCAATATGCATTGGCTGTCAATAGCGGGACAAGCGGCCTCCATCTCTGTATAAGAGCTCTTGATATTAAGGATGAAGATAAAGTTATTACTACCCCCTTCAGCTTTGTTTCATCTGCTAATTGTATACTTTTTGAAAGAGGAAGGCCGATATTTGTCGATATTGATGAGAGTACCTTGAATGTCGATCTCAACAAACTCGGCGATACGATCAAGAAACTTAAAGATAATAATAGAAAGATAAAAGCCATTATTCCTGTGCATGTGTTTGGAAGACCCTGTGAAATGGACGAAATAATGGAATTGGCGCAGAATTATGGATTGGAAGTTATTGAGGATGCTTGTGAAGCTGTCAATGCCGAATACTACTCAGAAACTAATGGGAAATTGGATTGGAAAAAAGTTGGGACTTTTGGAACTTGCGGGGTTTTTGGTTTTTATCCTAATAAACAGATTACAACAGGTGAGGGGGGGATGATTGTAACGGATAGTGAAAGGATTGATAGACTTTGCCGCAGCATGAGGAATCAGGGCAGGTCTGAAAATAGCTCATGGTTAGAGCATGAACGGCTTGGATATAATTATCGTATAAGTGATCTTAATTGTGCTTTGGGTATTACCCAGCTGCAAAGAATTGATGAGATTTTAGCTAAAAGAAAAAAGGTTGCCAGACTGTATAATGAAAAACTGTCAGAGATTGATGAAATAATTTTGCCTTGCTTTGAGGAAAATAAAAAAATTAGCTGGTTTGTTTATGTGATTAGATTAGCTAATAAATTTTCCCAAAAAGATAGGAATTTGATTAGGGCAAAATTAAAAGAGAAGGGGGTAAGCTGCGGTGACTATTTTTCCCCTATTCATCTCCAGCCCTTTTATCGAAATATGTTTGGATATAATAAAGGTGATTTTCCCATTACTGAAAAAGTGTCAGAAAGGACAATTGCGCTTCCGTTTTTCAATAATTTGGAAGAAGAGCAGATCGATTATATTTGTAAAAACCTAAAAGAAATCATAGCAAGATTATAGGTTTTTTGAGTTCTAAGTATGATAGGGTTTCAAGAGAATAGTAATAAGGAATTAATAAAATAATGAGAAAAAAAAATATTTTACTTGAATATCGAAGAATGCCGATTGTTCTGGCCCATATTTGTTTAATTAGTAGTGCCTATTTTTTTGCCTTCTATATTCGTTTTGATTTCAGCTTGCCGTCGAAGTATTTTCCGTTCTTTTCTGAAACTATTTCATACCTGGTTCTTATAAAAGTACTGACTTTTCATTATTTTGGTCTATTTGCCGGATTGTGGCGATATGTCAGCATGGAGGATTTATGGCAGATTATAAAAGCCAATATAATTTCCACTGTTGTCTTTATGTTGCTTGCTGGGTTCGTTCTTCGTTTGCATAGCTTTCCACGTTCGATATTTATACTGGATTTTATTTTATGTGTAGGACTTATTTCTGGAGTTAGGTTTGCGAATAGAGCTTTCCGAGAGAAGTTTCGTCCTATGCCGTTAGGCAGGAAAAAAATCAAAACAATTATTGTGGGTGCAGGAACTTCTGGAATCATGATATTGAAGGAGCTGAGAAACAACCCTCAGTTCGATTATGACGTGGTTGGATTTGTCGATGACGATCCTTCAAAAAAAGGTTTTAGTATTTATGGTTTGAAGGTTCTGGGAGACAGAAAAAAAATACCTAAGATTATTGATAAATATGGAGTTGAAGAAATCATTATTGCTATTCCTGCTGCAAAAGGTACGGTTATTAGAGATATTATTTCATATTGCCAGGAACCTACGGTAAAAATCAAAATAGCTCCAGATTTAAGTAAAATTTTATCCGGAGATTTAATAATTAAATTAAAAGATGTTAGCCCGGAAGACCTTTTAAATAGAGAGTCTGTGAAAATAGACATGCATGAAATTGAGTCTTATATTAAAAATAAGAAAGTATTGATAACAGGGGGTTGCGGTTCTATTGGCTCGGAGATTAGCAGACAGGTTGCGGGTTTTTCGCCGCCGCAGCTTATACTTTTTGATCATAATGAGAATGATTTGTATTTTTTATGCAGAGAGCTTAAAAGAGACTTTCCCGGTCTTTCTTTAGAAATAATTATGGGAGACATTGAAGATAGCGGGTTGTTAAGAGCGGCCTTTACAAAACTGAAGCCCCAAATAGTATTTCATTCTGCTGCTTTTAAGCATGTTCCCTTAATGGAAGAAAATCCCTCAGCTGCTGTAAAGAACAATGTAACGGCTACACGGAAAATCACTTATGCTTCCGATCAATTTGGAGTGGAAAGATTTATTTATATCTCGACAGATAAGGCTGTAAACCCTACCAGTGTTATGGGTGCGACGAAACGTATTGGAGAGATGATTGTTCAATCAAGAGCAGAAACAAGCAGAACAAAATTTATTTCGGTTCGTTTTGGAAATGTTTTAGGTTCAAAAGGCAGTGTTGTCCCTCTTTTTAAAAAGCAAATTGAAGAAGGCGGGCCAGTAACCGTGACTGATCCAGAGGTGAAAAGATATTTTATGAGTTTGAAAGAGGCAGTGCAGCTGGTATTGCAGGCAGGTGCTATAGGAGAGGGGGGTGAGATATTTATTTTAGATATGGGGGAACAGATAAAGATATATGATCTGGCAAGGAACATGATTGCCCTTTCTGGATTGAAACCGGGGAAAGATATTGATATAGAATTTATAGGTTTGCGACCCGGTGAAAAGTTGTATGAAGAGATTTTACACGATTCTGAACAAGACAGTTCTACAAAACACGATAAGATATATATTGCCCAGCCAGGAAAATTTGTTCAGGAAGAGTTGTGGGGTAAAATAAAGGAATTAGAAAAATTAGCAGGTGAAGAAGCGAAAGAAGAAATTATTAACAAGATCAAAGAAATTGTCACAAGCTATACTAATACGAAAAATAACAACGTTTCTGCGCAAAAAGAGAAGTAAATCGATTGCTGACAATTGCTCTAACTCTCAGTATGAAAGGGAAATGATATAACAAATTAACGGTTTTGAAGCCTCTCTCCTTATTTCCATCCCTTTACTTCCTTTTTCTCGGTTTTTTCCTGAATAAGCTCTTCTAAATCCCTATTTTTCTTTATGTTTTCTTTGCCTCCTGTTCTTGACAGGTATTTTTTATGATATATATATAATTGCATGCTCATTGTTTTTGTATTATCCGGCCGCCGTGTTTAAACTAAAAAAACAGGCGGCCTTTTTTTTAAACAGGGAGGTTGAAATGGAACAGGAGAAAAAGAAAGATTTTTTGAAGAGAAAAAAGAAACATAAGGACAGGGTTTTTCTGCCTCTGGAAAGAGAGGCTGTATCCACGCTGGACAGGGTGGAGCAGTTGATAGAGGGAACGTTAAAGCCGGAGGGGCTGAACAGGCAAAACCTTATCGACTGCACTGAGGCGCTGAAACAGAGGGGGTATACCAATATTGAGATAAGCAGGCTCCTTAAGATGAGCCGGAGAACTGTCCAGCGGTATCTGGAGAAGATAAGGGAAAACAATTCCCTTGTTCCTTCGGATGAGTTCCAGGAAACGTTTGTGGGCGAGATGCTCGGCAACTTCAGGGAGCAGTATCAGCGTCTTGTGAGAATGTCGTACCAGAGGGATATTTCTGCCTCGAAACAGATGAGAGCGATTGGTGCGGCCTGCCAGGTGATGAAAATGCAGTTTGATACGTTAAGGGACCTTGGGTATCTGAGGGCTCCAATCAGGCATTCTTCTTCGTCCGGTGATGTCAGTGTTCTTTCTCCTTTTGGCAATAATGAACTGCTTGAAAGGGGAGACAGCTCGGACCCCGGGGAGTGGTTGAAAAGCAAGGTTGAGAAACTGGTCAGTTCGCCCGGCTTTCAAGAGAGAAAGGCGCTGGAAGAGGCAAAGAGAAAGATGTATGGAGATGAAAGCCCCTGCGAGGATGAAAAAGATGAAAGGGAAGAATAACTGGGAAGTATGCCTGAATAGCCGGAAATAGAAGGAAATAGAAGATGTCACACCCTGGGAGGGGAAAATAGTTTAAATACTTACTATTCAATGTCTTATATTATTCCTATCCTCAAAAAGTGTGACAGAAGTGACAAAAATGACAACCTTTAAAAAGAAATTATAATCCCTTCAACCACAAAAGCGATAAACTATTGACACCACGCGGAAAATGTGTTTAGATTCAACAAGTTTTAAAGTTCCTGTAATATCTTAAAAATTAACGGAAAATATGTAAAGAGAGAAAATCATGGCAAAAAAACCGTGGGGAGGCAGGTTTAACCAGGAAACCGAGAAGAGCGTCGAGGCCTTCACCGAGTCGATCTCTTTTGACAGGAGGCTTTACAAGTATGATATTTGGGGGAGCATGGCCCATGCAAAGATGCTCGGAAAATGCGGGATTATCCTGAAAAAGGAAGCCAACCAGATCGTAAAGGGCCTTAAGGAGATAGGAAAAGAGATAGAGAACGGGAAATTCCCGTTCAAGACCGAACTGGAAGACATCCACATGAATATCGAAAAAAGGCTTGCCCATAAGATAGGGGATGCGGCCGGAAAGCTGCATACGGCAAGGAGCCGGAACGACCAGGTTGCGCTCGATATCAGGCTTTATCTCAGGGACGAGATTTTAGAGATCATCCAGGATCTGGAAAAGCTGAAAAATACCCTTGTCAACATGGCCGAAAAGAATATTGATGCGATCATGCCGGGCTATACCCATCTTCAAAGGGCGCAGCCCGTCCTTTTTTCGCATTATGTCCTTGCCTATTTCGAGATGTTCGAGCGGGATGAGGAGAGGTTTGAGGATGCATTCCAGAGGGTCAATGTCATGCCGCTCGGATCCGGTGCCCTGTCCGGCACAACCCTCCCCATTGACAGGAAGTATGTTGCAAAACTTCTCGGGTTTCCGGCAGTAACGAGGAACAGCATGGACAGTGTCAGCGACAGGGACTTTATCATCGAGTTCTTAAGCGCTGTTTCCATAGCCATGATGCATCTCAGCCGCTTAAGCGAGGACCTCATTCTCTGGTCGTCTTCCGAGTTTGATTATGTCGTGCTTCCCGACTCGTTCTGCACGGGGAGCAGCCTTATGCCTCAGAAGAAAAACCCGGATATTCTCGAGCTGATCAGGGGGAAAACAGGCAGGGTCTACGGAAACCTTGTCGCTCTGTTAACGGTCATGAAGTCTCTGCCCCTTACCTATAACAGGGACATGCAGGAAGACAAGGAGCCGTTGTTCGATTCAGTCGATACTCTGAAGCCCTCTTTGAAAATTATCTCAGAGCTTCTTAAAAAGATGAAGATAAACAAAGAGAAGATGAAAGAAGCGGCGGAAAAAGACTTTATTACTGCCACCGATATTGCCGACTATCTCGTGAAAAAGGGTCTTCCTTTCAGGAAGGCGCATGAGGTGGTGGGAAAGATGGTGAACCACTGCCTGAAGAACGGTCTTTTGTTCAAAAACCTGAAAACAAAAGAATTAAAAGATTTTTCACCCCTCTTTGAAGCGGATGTAAAAAAATATCTTTCCATAGAGAACTCTGTCATGAAAAAGAAGGTGATTGGAGGAACGTCAAAGAGCAGTGTTCTAAAAAGGATACAGGAGATATCCGAGAGCCAAAAAGGGTTAAAATAGAAATATGAAAAAGAAAATGATTGTAACAGTTATCTTTATTTTTGTCTGTTCTTCGGTTTTGATAGGCTGCGGGAAAAAGGGTGCCCCTGTTCCGCCGAAGCCAAAGCCTACCGCGTTCCATTGGTTAATAATGCCGGGTTGACTTTCAGCTTTCTTTATGTTAACAAATGCAGACTAAAATGTTACTACCTCTGAAAGGGAAGGGTTATGCACGATTTTGAATACAAAGAAGATAACAAGCTCTACTGTGAAGATGTGCCTGTTGAGAAGATAGCCAGAGAGGTCGGGACCCCGTTTTATCTTTACGGTCTTCATACACTGAGAAGACATTATCAGGTTTTTGATAAGGCCTTTGAAGAGATCCCCCGTATCATCTGCTATTCGACAAAGGCCAACTCGAATATTGCTATCCTGAAGACATTTATCAACGAGGGGAGCGGGCTCGACATCGTTTCCGGGGGAGAGCTTTACAGGGCACTCAAGGCAGGGGCTGACCCCAAGAAGATTGTTTATGCCGGGGTGGGGAAGACAGAAGAAGAGATCCGATATGCGCTCGAATCAGACATACTCCTTTTCAATGTCGAATCTTCTCAGGAGCTGGTTGCTATTAATGATGTTGCATCAAAGCTGAACAAAAAGGCCCTTGTCGCTCTCAGGATCAACCCGGATATCGACCCCAAGACCCATCCCTATATATCGACAGGCCTGAAGCAGAGCAAGTTCGGGATCGATATGGACCAGGCCCTTGTCGACTGCGAGAAGGCAAAGAACCTGAAACATGTAGAGATTGCGGGAATTCATATTCATATCGGCTCTCAGATTGTCGAAACCACCCCTTTTGTCGATGCGGTTGTAAGGATAGAGGGATTCGTAAAAAAATTGAGGGGAATGGGTTTTGATATCCGATACCTTGATGTCGGAGGAGGGCTGGGGATCGCCTATGAAAAGGAGTCCCCGCCGGAGCCGTCAGAATTTGCAAAGGCCGTTATCCCGGTCCTCAAGCGGATGAACTGCACGGTGCTCTTCGAACCGGGAAGGGTTATTGTCGGGAATGCCGGTGTTCTTGTTGCAAAGGTTCTCTATATCAAAACGACCAAAGAAAAGAACTTTGTCATTGTCGATGCCGCGATGAACGATCTGATGAGGCCGACACTATACGGCTCTTATCAGAACATTATCCCGGCCGAAAAACTCGACTTCGGCAATTCCAAGATCGTTGCCGACGTGGTCGGGCCTATTTGCGAGAGCGGAGATTTTCTTGCAAAAGAGAGAGTCCTGCCGAACCTGAAACAGGGAGACCTGCTGGCGGTAATGAGCGCCGGGGCATACGGATTTTCCATGTCGTCCAATTACAATTCCCGTCCCAGGGTCGCCGAGGTCATGGTAGACGGAAGCAGTTATCATATTATCAAGAACAGAGAGAAATACGAAGACCTGATAAAAGGTGAAAAGATACCGGAGTTTCTCAAGAAATAAAGAGAGGTGAATAAAAATGTTTGAAGGGTCACTGGTGGCGATTGTCACCCCTTTTAAGAACGGAGAGCTTGACGAGCAGGCCTTGCGGGATCTGATAGAGTTTCATATCGAAAACGGGACGAACGGGATTGTTCCCTGCGGAACAACCGGGGAATCGGCGACTCTCTCCCATAACGAACATAAGAGGGTTATCGAGATAACGATTGATGCGGTCAAAGGAAGGGTGCCTGTTCTTGCCGGCACCGGTTCCAATTCTACCGAAGAGGCGATCAGGCTGACAAAGCACGCAAAGGATGTCGGTGCTGACGGGGCGTTAATGATCACTCCTTACTACAACAAGCCGACTCAGGACGGGCTTTACCACCATTTTAAAAGCGTTGCCTCGGAAGTGGAGATACCGATTATCCTTTACAATGTTCCGGGCAGAACCAGCGTAAATATGCTTCCCGACACAGTCGCGAAGCTCTCGCAGATGGACAATATCGTCGGCATCAAGGAGGCCTCCGGGTCTTTGCAGCAGCTGAGCGATATTATCGGTCTTTCCCATCCCGAGTTCATTGTTCTTTCCGGAGACGACTTCATTATTCTGCCGATGCTCTCTGTGGGCGGCAAGGGGGTTATATCGGTCACTGCCAATATCGTCCCGAAGGATATGTCCGATCTCATCAAGGCCTTCAATGCAGGAGATATGGAGAAGGCGCTTGAGCTTCATTATAAACTCCGCCCCTTGAACGAGGCGATGTTCTATGAGACCAATCCTATCCCTGTGAAAAAGGCTCTTGTGCTGATGGATAAGATAGAAGATGAAATCAGACTGCCTCTGGTTTTGTTGTCGGAGAAGAACACAGCGAGATTGAAGACGGTCATGAAGAATTACGGACTGATCTCATAATCCAGGCTTTTTACAGCCATGCCTTAAAACAAAAATATCTTTACTGAAAAAGGGATGAAGATATGATTAAAGCGATTGTTATCGGTGCAGCCGGAAGGATGGGGCACATGATCATCAACGCCATCGATCAGGCCGAAGGGATAGAACTCGCAGGCGGGACAGAGCAGAAAGGCCATCCATCTGTCGGAAAGGATATCGGCGAGGTCAACGGACTGGGAACACTCGGGATACCTGTTGCAGAGGACCTCGAATCGATCGTAAGCGATTCCGATGTAATCATTGACTTTACCGTTCCCAGGGTGTCACTGAACAACCTGAAGATCGCCTCTGAAAATAATAAGGCGATTATCATCGGGACAACCGGATTTTCCGACGAAGAAAAAGAAAAAATCAAAACAATCGCGAAAACAGCACGATGTATCCTTGCCCCGAATATGAGTGTGGGGGTCAACCTCATGTTCAAGCTCGTTGAAGAGGTGACAGAGATTATCGGAAAGGACTATGATATCGAGCTGGTAGAAGCCCATCACCGCCTGAAAAAGGACGCCCCCAGCGGGACCGCTGTCAAGCTGGCCGAGATCATTGCGGATGTCCTGAAAAGAGACCTTAATAAAGTCGGTGTTTTCGGACGCAAAGGGATTATCGGCGAGCGCTCGGATGAAGAGATCGGTATACAGACAATAAGAGGCGGGGATGTCGTCGGCGAACATACGGTTATGTACCTGGGAGGCGGGGAGAGAATCGAGATCACCCACAAGGCCCACAGCCGGGATAATTTTGCAAGAGGCGCAGTAAGGGCAGCCCTGTGGGTTGTCAGCCAGGAACCGGGTCTCTATGATATGCAGGATGTGTTAGGGTTAAAGAAAAGGAGAGATTGAATTGAGCAAAATCAACGTTGAAGCAGCAGAAAGACTCAGACAGCTTCCTCCCTATCTCTTTGCAAAGCTGGACAAGATGAAGGAAGAGGCGATAGCGAAAGGCATGGATATTATCGATCTAGGCGTGGGGGACCCGGACCAGCCCACCCCTCCCAATATCATAGAAGCCCTGAAAAAAGCTGCGGAGAAGCCGGAGAACCATCAGTATCCCTCTTATGTCGGTTTGTTAAGCTTTCGGAAGGCCGTTGCCGACTGGTATCAGAAGCGGTTCGGCATTAATCTCGATCCGAAAACAGAAATCGTTTCTCTTATCGGCTCCAAGGAGGGGATAGCGCATATTCCCTTGGCATTTATCAATCCCGGCGATAAGGCACTGATTCCCGATCCCGGTTATCCTGTGTACAACGCAGCAACGATCTTTGCCGGCGGGATCCCAGTGATGATGCCGCTGTTAAAGGAAAACGGCTTTCTTCCCGATCTCGATTTGATCAGTCCTGATGATGCAAAAAGCGCCAAACTGATGTTCCTGAACTATCCGAACAACCCGACCGCAGCTGTTGCGGATAAAGGTTTTTTTGAAAAGGTTATCGAGTTTGCAAGGGAGTATAATATTATTGTCTGCCACGATGCCGCCTACACAGAGATGTCGTATGACGGTTATGACCCGATAAGCTTTTTGGGTGTCGAGGGGGCCAGGGATGTCGGTATTGAGTTCCATTCCCTTTCAAAGACATACAATATGACAGGGTGGCGGATCGGTTTTGCCTCCGGGAACAGCGAGGTTATTGCGGGGCTGGGGGGCATTAAAACGAACATCGACTCAGGGATATTCCAGGCCGTTCAGGAAGCGGGCATCGAAGCCTTGAACGGTGACCAGAGTATCATCGATGCCATGAAGACCATGTATCAGAAAAGACGGGATGTTCTGGTTCAGGGCCTGAAAGAGATAGGGCTTGATGTCAATACTCCCAAGGCCACCTTCTATATCTGGATAACCGTTCCCAAAGGGACCAACTCCACCGATTTTACGGCTCATCTTCTCACAAAGGCAGGGATCGTGACGACACCGGGTGTCGGTTTCGGTGATAGCGGAGAAGGGTATATACGGATGGCTCTGACCGTTGGTGAAGCAAGGCTGAAAGAGGCGGTTTCGCGGATCAAGGAGGTCGGGATATCAGGGCGTTAACACAGGCCTTTATCGGTATCGGTTCGAACATTGGAGACAGGCTGAAAAACCTGCAAGCGGCTGTCCAGAGATTATCTGAAACAAAAAATATTACCGTTACAAAAGCCTCTCCCTTTTATGAAAGCGATCCTGTCGGCTATCTGGAACAGGAAAAATTCATCAACGCTGTTATCGAGATTCAAACCTCACTGAATCCGGGTGATCTCCTCAACATACTGCTTGAAACAGAAGATTCCATGGGCAGAACAAGGGAGCTAAGATGGGGGCCGAGGGTCATTGACCTGGACCTGCTCCTTTACGATGACCTGATTCTTAAAGAGGGTGACCTTATTATCCCTCATCCGAGAATGCACGAAAGAATGTTTGTGCTCAAGCCCCTTTCTGACATCTTTCCCGATTTTGTTCACCCTGAACTGCGAAAGGGGATTGGCGAGCTTATCGGGCTTTTGGGCGACGAGCAGAAGATTTTCAGGGTCGAATAGAAGGAAGGCTTGACGATTTAGCAAAAAGCAGGTATGATGAAAATGCTTGATACCGCTTGGATCCGGACGGACCGAGACGGAAAGGAAAGCTTTTAATAAAAAGACTGAGACGATACGCGGGAAGGAAGATTCTTTTTGGAACTTCCAATCTCAACGTGATAGACCGACCATTGAAAAGGCCTCCTGGGTCCGTTCCCGGAGGCTTTTTTTATAGGGAGATACAATTATGGAAAGAAAAAAAGTAACGACCTCGACGATCATAAATATGAAAAAGGAAGGGAAGAAGATCGTTTCGCTTACGGCCTATGATTTTCCCTTTGCAAGGATTCTCGACGAGGCGGGGATTGATATCATCCTGGTCGGTGATTCTCTCGGAATGGTCGTTCTCGGTTACCAGAATACGACCTTTGTGACTCTGGAGAATATGATTCATCACACAAAGGCCGTAGCAAAAGCGAAATGCAAAGCCATGGTCGTTGCTGACATGCCGTTTCTCACCTTTCAGATATCAAAGGAAGAGGCGATGCGGAACGCTGGCCGTCTCATCACGGAGGGTTGTGCCGAAGCCGTAAAGGTGGAAGGAGGCGTTGTTATTGAAGAGACGATAAAAGGGATCGTCGATGCGGGGATACCGGTGATGGGGCATGTGGGTCTTACCCCGCAGTCCTATTACAAGTTCGGCGGCTACAAGGTTCAGGGAAGAGGTCTGACAGAAGAGGAAAAAGTCATCGAGGATGCGCGGGCCGTTGAAAGGGCAGGGGCCTTTTCCGTGGTCCTGGAAGGGATACCCTTAAAGCTGGCAAAGAAGATAACCGAAGACCTTTCGATTCCGACCATCGGTATCGGTGCCGGGCCCCACTGCGACGGACAGGTGCTGGTGCTTCATGATATGCTGGGATTTTTTAAAGGCTTTGCTCCCAAGTTTACCAAGAGATATGTTGATCTCGATGAGACTGTAAAGAAAGCGGTCGAAGAATTTAAGGACGAGGTCATTAAAGGAGATTTTCCCGGCAAAGAACAGAGCTACGATTAAGGAGCAGAACAGAATGCAGATCATCGAATCGATAAAAGAGATGCAGTCCCTTTCCGAAACGTTGAGAAAAGGGGGTCATACTATCGGGCTGGTTCCGACCATGGGTTACCTTCACGAGGGGCATCTGAGCCTGATGAGAAAAGCAAGAGAAGAAAGTGACCGTGTTATTGCGACGATCTTTGTCAATCCGACCCAGTTCGCGCCCGGAGAGGATTATGAGAAGTATCCGGTTGACAGGGAATCGGATACCAGAAAGCTGAAAGAAACAGGCGTCGACATTCTCTTTTGCCCCAAGGCCGGGGAGATCTATGCGGAAGGATATCTGACCTATGTCAATGTCGAATCGATTACGGAAAGATTATGCGGGAGATCACGGCCAACGCATTTCAGGGGTGTTGCGACCATTGTGGCCAAGCTTTTCAATATATGCAAACCCCATAAGGCCTATTTCGGAAAGAAAGATTTTCAGCAGCTGAAGGTGATCGAGACAATGGCCAAAGACCTGAATATGGATATCGAGATTATCGGCCTTCCGATCATAAGGGAGAAAGACGGCCTTGCCATGAGCTCCCGAAACGCCTACCTGAATCCTGAGGAGAGGAAAGCAGCCCTCTCTTTGAACAGGGCCTTAAAAAGAGCCGGGGAAATGATACGGGAAGGGGAGATTCACCCCAGAAGAATCATCGATGAGATGACAGGGGTTATCGAATCGGAAAAGGGAACAGATATCGATTATATCGAGGTCTGCGATCCTGAAAATCTAAAAGCCCTTGAAATAATAAAGGGTTCTGCTCTTATTGCCGTTGCCGTTAAAATCGGCAAGACCCGGCTTATTGATAACTGCCTTATTTCTTTCAAAAAATAAGAGTTCTTGTTGACTTTTCTGCAAAATGTGTTAATTTGGTACACAACATTTTTTTCTAAGAAATGATGAAAAAATTCATCGAACTGATATTCTACTATTTATACTGGGCAATCTGGAAAATCGAGGCTTTTTTCCGGAGTGACAGCAGGGGGCATGTTCCGTCTCCGTCCCCGGAGATTTCTTCTTCGGTCTCATCCATATCTGAAGAAGGTTCTTCTCACAATAAAAAATTTGTCGGTTCCCTGAAATCCAAGAGAAAACGATATCATTATCCTCATTGCCGATATGCCCTGGGTCTGAGCGAAGAGGATAAGATATGGTTTCAAACCCCCGGAGAGGCCCTTGATGCAGGTTATGAATCATGCGGATTTTGCCAGAACGGGGGGGAATAAAATCCGGATGTTTCAGAGACTGTCTCTTTTTGTTTCCCTGTCAATCGTTCTTATCCTATTCAATACAGCCCTATGCAGCAGCGCAGAAGAGCAGGAGGGCCGGGTTTATTCCTTTGCGATAAAGGCCTACATTGACGGCTTTTACGATGTAGCCATTAAAGAATTTGAGAAGTATCTCTCCCAGTTCCCGAAAGGGAAAAAGGTTAATCCTGTCCGTTTCTTTCTCTCTGAATCATTTTTTTATAAGGGTGATTACAAAAGTGCCATCAGGGGTTACCGGACGCTGATTGAAAACGATCGGGATGATTTCTTGACCGCTGATGCAAAGCTCATGCTGGGAAAGAGCTATTTCAAAAACAGGCAGTATCAGGAAGCCGGAGAAGAGTTTGACAGCTTCCTTTCCAGATGGCCCGACAGCCCTCTCTCTGGAGAGGTATTATACTGGAAAGGCGAGTCCTCCTTTTATCTCAAGCAATATAAAGAGGCCATTGCTCCTTTTGAAAGGCTGGTGAAGGACTACCCGAAGAACCAGTATCTCGACTATGCGCATTACTCCCTGGGAATGGCCTATGAAGAGATGGGGAATTTGAAGAGGTCTATAGAAAACTATCAGAAAGTCATTAGCGATTTTCATCAAAGCCCGCTGGTGCCGGACTGTCTTTTCAGAGGGGCCGGGGTCTTTTTTCAGCTGAAGAAATTTAAGGAGGCGGCAGATAGTCTTGCTCTTTTGCAAAAGAAATTTCCGGACAGCCCGTTTGTCAGGCAAAGCCGGTTCTGGCTTGCAGAGAATCATTACCAGATGAAGGATTTTGAAAAGGCTGTTCAAAGCTATCTCGAATTTCTTGATAAGAACCCTGACAGTGTTTTGAAAAGCAGGGTTTTATACGGACTGGGCTGGTCGTATTTTCATATGAAACAGTATGATAAGGTCGTCAGGTCGTTTGAAGAGCTGAAGCTGTCATTCCCGGAGGATAACAACCTCGATACAGCGCTCTATCTTGTTGCCAAGTCCTATCTGGCTCTGAAAAACGATGAGGCGGCTTTAAAAGAGCTTTCGCAATTGATCGAGAACTACCCTGAAAGCCGCTGGCAAAGGGAAGCCCTGATAAACAGGGGGTCCCTCAATTACAGAAAGGGTCTTTATCAGGAGTCGCTCGGCGATTATCAAAGACTTGCCGAGATCTCGAACGATCCCAAAGAAAACTCTCTGGCTCATTACATGAAGGGAGAGAATTTTTTCCGGCTGAAAAATTTTAAAGGGGCTGTTGAATCCTTTTCAGAAATGATCGGCTCAGGCTTGGGTAAAGAGAATATCTATGATATTCTTTATAAAAGAGGTCTCGCTTATTACAAGATCAATGAGTATGAAAAAGCCGTTTCAGACCTTGAGAGATGGGTCGGGCACGCTAAAGAAAAGGAAAAAGGAGAGGATGTCATGTTTGCCCTCGGAGAGTCATATTTCAAGACAGACAGGTTCAGGGAAGCGGTGACAATTTTCGAAGAGATTCTGGTTCGCTATCCAGAGAGCGCAAAAAAGAACCTGGTTCTTTACCGTATGGTTTTGAGTTTTGACAGGCTCGAAATGTGGGAGAAGGCCCTCAAAATCATGGGAAAGATTGATAAGAAAGGATTCAAAGAGACACTTGACCCATGGGAAATGTCTCTCAAGGCAGGGGTTTTCAGCTTTAAGAAGGGCCGTATTGAAAAAGCCGTAGAAACCTTAAAAGAGGTCTCTATCATGGCAAAGAAGGACATTGCTGTTGAGGCCAATTACTGGCTGGCAGAGTCTTATTACGGGCAGGGGGACCCGGAAAAAGCCCTTTCAGAACTGGATAAGATTATCCGGCTCTACCCCTCGTCCTCTTCATGGAGAGGGCTTGCATATTTCAGGAAAGGGATGATCTATCAGGAAAAGGGTCGCTCACATGAGGCGCTTGCGTTTTATCGGAAAGCGGCCCAGGAATCTGAGGACGAACAGCTTATCCGGCGGGCAGAAGAGAGGATTTCAGGGATTGAGAAGTCCGTGAAAGAAGAAGTTCCCGCAAACAGACATTAAGGGGATATGATGCTTTTTAAAAGAGCGGTCTTTATTCTTTTGGTTTTATCTCTTTCAGTGACGGTTAACAGCGCTTCTGAAAAGCCGTCGATCAAGCTGCCTGAGGTGGTGATCGTCGGCGAAGACATGACTCTGCTAAAGGTAGAGAAGAAGAAAAGCATTCCCAAAAAGCTCTCGGAGGGTATCAAAGAGGAACCGAAAGAGGTGACAATTCCTGTCAGCCTTGCGGAGACAACCTCCCAGCAAAAAGCCGCCCCTGTGGCACCGAGCCCCGGCTGCGCTTACAGCAATGTCGTTACCTCTTCTGTTGCCACTGTTTTTTTAACAGACAATGCGCAGTATAAAACAGGGCTCTACCGCTTCCAGCATGCCAGGTTCAACGAATCGATCGAAGCGTTTCAAAAGCTTTTAACAAAATACCCCGTCAGCCAATACCGCGGGGCTTCTCTCTACTGGATCGGCGAGTCTTACAACAAAATGAACGATATACCTGAGGCCTTGAAGTTCTACCAGAGATTGATTAAAGAATACCCCGATGATACCTATGCCGATTATGCCCTCTACTCCTCAGGCTGGATCAGTCTCAACCGGAAGGAATATGATCGCTCGCTCAGCTACTTCAAAGAGGTGATAAAAAGATTTCCAAAGAGCCCTGTTGTCGGTTCGTCGCAGTTTCTTGCAGGGGAGACCCTTTTTCAGTCGGGACAATTCAGGGAGGCGAAAGAGGCCTATCAGGCGGTGAGTGAAACGTATCCGAAAAGCCGGCTTGTTCCCAAGGCACGCTTCTGGACAGCTGAGAGCCAAAACGCAATGAAGGATTATGAGGGGGCGGAAAAGGGTTACAGGGATTTTGTGAAGAGCTATCCTGAGGACCCCCTTGTGAAGTATGCCCTGTACGGTCTTGGGTGGACATCGATAAGCCAGGGCCGCTATCAACCGGCCCTTGAATTCTTTGAACGTCTGGTTGCAATGTATGGGAAAGACGATTTTTTTGATTCTGTTATGTTCGGAAGGCTCAGGGCCTATCTTGGTCTCATGAAAATCGATGAGGCTGAGAATGAGTATAAGGCATTGAAGACAGATTTTCCAAAGAGCCCCTGGACAGAACATGCCGCAGCCGAGATAGGATGGTTCTATTTTTCAAAAAGGGATTATCAAAAGTCGATCGATTTTTATCAAACCCTTTCCGATAAAAAAGAGAGCGATTACCGTCCCATCTCGCTCTTTATGATGGGAGAGAACCACTACAACATGAAACAGTATCAGAATGCCCTTTCTTATTACAATCAGGCAGGTGATCTGTCAAAGATGAAAGAGCTTTCAGAAAAGATCCTTTTCAGGAAGGGGATAACCCATTACATCCTTCAGGACTATCAAAATGCTGCAAAATACCTGGGAGAGCTGACCGAGAAATTCCCCCGTTCTAAGGATTATGACAATGCCAGGTTCTGGCTGGCCGAAGCCCGGTTTAACCTGAAGGACTACGATGCGGCGTTAAAGGATTATCAGGAAGTTCTTCCAGAAAGTGCCCGGTATAGCGATGCCCTGTACAGCAGGGGGTTCGCTTTTTACCAGAAGGGCCAGTGGAAAGAGGCCGCAGAGGAGTTTGAAGGCTTTATTTCGAAGTTTCCGGATAGCCGCATGAGGCCCGAAGCGATGATGAGAATGGCCGAGGCTCTCTTTAACCGGAAGAGCTATAACGATGCGATAAAAGCCTATGAGCGGTTGATCAGCGAGTATCCCCTCTACGAAAAGAAAGACCGCGCGGCCTTTCAGATAGGATGGATATACTATAAAGATGAAAAGTTCCAGGAGGCCATCAATGCCTTTTCAAGGTTCATGAGAGAGCACCCGAAGAGCGACTTGAGATACGATGCCCAGTTCTGGCTGAGCACGGCCTTTTTCAGAAAAGGGGATTATGATAGGGCGATTATCGAGTTCAAGAGAAACCTTTCGAATTATCCTGAGGGAAAATTTAAGGTGAAGGCCCTCTCGAGGCTGGGGGACTCCTACTTTAACCTGAAGCGATATGACGAAGCCGTCAAGGTTTATAAAGGAACCCTGAAAGAGTACCCTGAAAATAAAGACGCGAAATACGGGATCATTTTTTCGTATTATCATCTGGAGGAGTATGACCTTTTCCTGAAAGAGGGACAGAGGTTCATTGACAGCTTTAAGGGGACCGCTTTGAGTATCAATCTTCAGTATCAGATCGGGGAGTATTATCTGTCCAGAAAGGAATGGGAAAAGGCGGCCAATGCCTATCGATACATTTACCGTCACTATCCGTCCTTTGAGCTGGCAGACGATTCTCTGTTCAGAACCGGACAGGTCTATTTGTTTAAAAAAGATTTTCAAAAGGCGGCTGTCTCCTTTAAAAAGCTGATGATGAGCTATCCCAAAAGCCCTTACCTGCCCGATGCCCGGTTCCTTTCAGGCGATTCCTTTTTTGAGATGAACGATTACCAAAGAGCGCTCAGAGAATATGAACGCTTTATGAAGGATTATCCGGGGAGCGCTCTGGTTCCAAAAGCCCTCTATCGCTCCGGAGAGATTCTCTCTTCTCATTTAAACGAAGAAAAAAAGGGGGAGTTTTTTTTAAAAAGAATCATCAAGGAGTATCCTGATGATCCGTTGCGGTTCGATGCGAGCCTTAAAATGGGGCTTTTGGCGAAGAAAAATAAAAAGGCTGATGAGGCGATCAGACACTTCGAAGATGCGGCCCGCTCGAAGAACGAGGCGACCGCAGCCACAGGACTTTTGAACCTGGGGGATATGTATACAGACCTGGGGAAGCCGGAGGAGAGCATCAATCACTATCTGAAAATATACTATCTCTTCCCGGACCAGAAGGATATTGCCGGGAAGGCCCTGGTTCAGGCTGCTGACAACTATTACCGCTCAGGAAGGCTGAAGGACGCCTTAACGCTTTATAAAAAAGGAGCCGAAAACCTGAAAGGAGAAGAGGAGCAAAAATATATCAAAAAAAGAGTTTTGGAAATCGAAAACAAAGTCAAAGATCGCAACTAAAAGAGTAAACATCCGTAAATCTCAACTGGAGGGAAACTTATGATCGATGTTATTGTTAAAGGGGGAGTCATGATGATTCCCATTCTTCTCTGCTCTGTTTTTGCTCTGGCAATCGTCATCGAGAAACTCCTTACTCTTCGCGAGAGCAAGATTATCCCCTACGAGACATTGAGAAAGATTGAAACTTTTCTCAGGGAAAAGGATATTACCGGCGCGGCATCTCTCTGTAAGAAGAAAAGCTCTGTTCTGACAAGAATTCTCTATACCGCGATTCTCCATAAAGATAAAGACAGGGCGGAGATCAAGGAGATTATCGAAGACGCGGGAAGGCACGAGGTTCCGGTCCTGGAGCGATACACAAATCTTCTGGGAACGATTGCGAACATATCTCCCCTGCTCGGGCTTTTGGGGACGGTTACCGGGATGATCAAGGTCTTTGCGGTTATTGCATTCGAAGGGGTGGGACACCCGAGAGCATTGGCCGGAGGGATATCAGAGGCTCTCATCACAACGGCCGCAGGGCTGGTTGTAGCCATCCCGGCTCTTGTTTTCTACAATTACTTTTTGACCAAAAGCGAATCGTTGATTGTTGAACTTGAAAAGCATTCCCTGAAAATGCTGGGTCTTTTAAAAAGATAATAAGGAGGTAACGTGAAGTTTAGTATAAAAAAGAGGGTCAGTCCGAGCTTAAACATCACCCCGCTCATTGACGTGGTTCTTCTTCTCCTTATCTTTTTTATGATTTCCACGACCTTTGTGGCTCAGCCGGGAATCAATGTCAATCTTCCCAAGACCGTTTCCTCGGAAAAACGGGTGGGAGAAGAGATGATCGTGACCATGACTAAAGATCGCTCGATTTACTTAAACGAGAAGAAGACCGATGAAAAGTATCTGCTGGAGAAACTCAAAGCAGAATATGATAAGAACAATAATGTTCTCCTTGTAATCAAGGCCGATAAAGAGGTTTCTCACGGAAGGGTCGTTGAAGTTATGGATCTGGCAAAACAGGCCGGCATATCAAGGCAGGCCATTGCCACCGTTCCGAAGGAATTACAATAGAGGGTCAAATGAACAGAGGACTAACGTCAGGAATTTTACTATCACTTGCGGCTCATCTTCTTATCGTTTTTCTGCTACCGGGTCTTTCAAGACCGGTTGCCGATAAGATGAATTATATAGAGATCGAGTTTATACAGAGAAAAGAGACCCTTTCCCTGAAGCGTGTTAAAAAGGTGCAGGTAAAGAAAACCGGGACCGAACTGAAGCCGCTTTTTGAAAGAGCCGAACTGCTCGGTTCAAAAAGGATGCTGCAAAGCTTTATCGAAGCTGAGCTGCCCCCGCTTCTCTCAAAAGAAAAAGAGCAGGTCAAGATCGAAGAAATGCCTCTCCCTGGACAGGAGAGAATGCTCGAGGGGTTTTTGGACAAGACAGAGGATTTTGAAAAAGGGATCCCGCTTCAGGACGATTTCCCGAAGGAAGCAAAAAAGTTGCCGGCCGAGATGTTCAGCGAAAAAGAGGCTTACAAGAAAGAACTCCTTTTGAAAGAGATCCGAGAGGAGGCACTGGAAAAGAAATCAAAAGCCGCATATGAAATAAGAGGGCCTGTATCAAAAAGAAGAACCGTTGTGTTCAAGCCCCCTCTTCCAAGAAGCGCAAAAGCTGAAGGCGAGATTGAGCTGAAATTCTGGGTTCTTGCTGACGGGATGATCGGGAGGATTATTCCTCTGAAGCGGGGGGATCCCCTTCTTGAGGAAGAAGCTATCAGGTATCTCAAGAAGTGGAGATTTAATTCCCTGACCAATGACAGGGAAGAGGAGTGGGGGATTATCCCTATCAGGTTTGTGTTGAAATAGAGATGCGTTTACTGGGCTCTTAATATAATGATTTCCACGCGTCTGTTCCTCGACCGGTTTGCAGGAACCTGCGGGAAGAGCGGCCTGTACTTGGAGAAGCCGGATGCAGAAAAGCGTTCGGGGCTGATATTCGCCTCTTCGATAAAGTATCTCACAACGCTCGACGCCCTAGCGCTTGAAAGTTCCCAGTTCGAAGGAAACTTTAGAGTCTTTATCGGCACGTCATCTGTATGGCCTTCGACCCGAACCATGTAAGGGACCCTTTTAATGAGCGAGGAGATCTTGCCCAGAAAAGTCTTTCCCAGGTCATTAATCTCTGCTTCACCCGAAATAAAAAACACCTCTCCCGGAGCGTATAATACGGCTCCCCTGCTGTCTATGGTAATGTCGAGAGCATCAGTCAGATTAAGCTCGGCAATCGCCTCCTTCATTTTTTTTACCAGGATTTCCAGATCGATCAGGTCGTTCTCATTATCAAGGACGCCGAGATCCTCTTCATTGCTTCCCCTGAAAGAATCGCCGATAGCAGACATAATTTCGGCATATTTCCCCTGATCCATTTGAGCAACGCCGAAGAGAAGGATAAAAAAGGTAAGAAGAACAGAGAGCATGTCTCCCCACAGGACCAGCCAGCCTTCAGAATTATCCTCTTCCGTTCTTTTCAGGAAGTCTTTCATCAGTTAGTCCCCATCTTTCCCGCCGTGCTTCTTGAGCATCTCTTTGTAATAGGAGGTTCTCATATAGGGCGGAAGGAATGAGTTGAGCTTCTGTTCAATGATCCGGGGATTTTTCCCGGCCTGTATCATAAGGATTCCTTCGATGATGATCTGAATCTGGACGATCTCTTCATCTGTTCGCGATCTCAGTTTTTCCGCCACCGGAAGCAGGAAGAGATTGGACATCATGGCACCGTAAAAAGTGGTGACAAGAGCGACAGCCATTGCCGGACCGAGCGTGCTGGCGTCGGTGGTTCCTCCCAGGCCTCTCAGCATAGCAATGAGCCCTATGAGGGTTCCGATAAGCCCGAAAGCAGGGGCGAATTTCCCGGCGGTGCGGAAGATGTGCTCGCCGGCCATATGTCTTGTGTTGAGAAAATTCAGCTCGGTCTCCAGAACATCCTTGATCATTTCAGGGGGTGTGCCGTCAACAATCATCTCAATCCCTTTTTTCAGGAACCGGTTACCTATCTTTTTTGCTTCTTTGTCGAGGCTTAAAAGAGATTCTTTTCTTGCTTTAAAGGCAAGGCCGACAAGCCTTCCGATATATGTAGAAGGCTTTTGAATATCCTGCTTGAATATATTGAACAGGACAACAGCAACGCTCATCACTCTTGGAAGGGGAAAGCTGATAAATGTTGCGGCGATCGTTCCTCCCAGGGTAATCATCATGGCATTCTTATTGATGAACACCATAAAACCACCCTGCTGAAAGATGGCCAGGAACAAGAGGACGACGCCGCTGATAATCCCTATAACTGTTGACATTCTCTTTTATCCCTTTTTATTCACGTCTCTGTTTTTAGAAAGTGAGATAATTTCTCTTTGCCTTTTAAACGAATAGGCGATGATTTCTTCTCTGTCCTCTTCGTTAATCGCCAGAAATTCCAGACCATACTCATGAGTTTTTTCTTCTGTGAATTCATCGACAATTGTCGAGCTTCTTTTCACAAGACCGATGGCACTGACAAGTGCCGGATGTATCGAGGGCAGGGGAATAAGGAGGTTCAGGATATCTCTTTGCATCAGGGGTATATCGCAGCGAAATTTGATTCCCTCGCCGCTGATATCCCTGCATAGGGCTTCATGCTGTCTCAATATTTCGGCTTCCTGCTTATCGGGCAGCGCCTTAATAAGGGCGTCAAGCTTCCTGTTAATTTCAAGCATCATATGAAACAGGACAGGGTCGGATGTTTGCGACCGGTTGCGGGAGTATTTGCCCAGGGCGGGATTGACAAAGAACAGGTTGTCCCTCTCGCTTGTTTTCCTGGAGACAAACAGCTCTTTGTTGTTCTTATACCACTCTTCGTCCATAACGGAAAAATAGATAAGAAAAAGGTCTTCCACTCTTGCGAGCCCCCTTCTTTCTCCTCCGCCCCAATCCTCTTTTTCTAAAGCCTGGTCAATCTCTTTTTGATGGTCCATTTTACTCTCTCTCTGTTTTGTCAGTAAAATTTCTTTCTAAAAGTTATATCGGTATTTTATTTCAAAACTTTAGACCTCTTTTTCACTGTTTTTTTTAAGTTAATAATTGACTTTGATAATATCGGACAATAGTATTGACTGGTAAATCACCTGAAATCTTTTAAAAAGGGTTTTTTCATGCCTGCATTAGATAAAAAGTTTGAAAGGCTGAAAGAGATTTTAAAAGAAATGGGCGCGGTGATCATCGCATACTCAGGCGGCGTTGACAGCACCTTTTTGTTAAAAGCGGCTTTAGATACTCTGGGAAGCAAGAAGGTCATAGCCGTAACAGCTCGTTCCGAAACCTATCCGCAAAGAGAACTGGAAGAGGCTGGGAAAATGGCAGAAGTCTTGAGAGTAAGGCATACTGTAATCGATTCGGAAGAACTGGATATTCCCGGGTTTAAAGATAACCCTCCTGACCGGTGCTATCACTGCAAAAAAGAGCTGTTTGGCAAGTTAAGGCGTATAGCCGAAAAGGAGGGGATCAAGTATATACTGGATGGTTCGAATCATGACGATCAAGAAGATTACAGGCCGGGGATGAAGGCTGCCGGGGAACTCGGTATCAGAAGCCCTCTCATGGAGGCCGCACTCACAAAGAGCGATATAAGAGCGCTATCAAAAAAACTGGAGTTGAACACATGGAATAAAGGGGCTTTAGCCTGTCTTTCTTCCCGTTTTCCATACGGACAGAATATCACGAGAGAGAAACTGCGGATGGTTGACCGGGCTGAAAACTGCCTTCGGGATTTCGGTTTTCGTGAAGTGAGGGCAAGGCATTACGAGGAGACCGTTCGTATAGAACTGGGGCAGAAAGACATGGAAAAGTTATTCAAAAACAAAGGCTTGGCAAAAAAAATTGTCAGAGAACTGAAGGAGATCGGTTATCTCTATATCACCCTTGATCTCGAGGGTTATCAAATGGGAAGTATGAACCGGGTTTTGGATTTGGAAAAACAGGACAGTTGACGGGGCTATTCAAGTTGATATTAATACCAGCTTATGTTAATCTAAAAGAATAAAGTTATGGAGAAAAAGATGAAAATGAAAAGAATCGTATTTATCGAGCCCAAAGCCCCGAGCTTTCATTATTTTAGCCGTGTTGTTATCCCGAGACTCGGATCTCTTATTCTGGGAACCATCATGAGAAACAGGGGTTATGAGATAAAGGTCTACATTGAGGAGCTAAAAAGCCTCGATTTCAAAGAAGTTCTCAAGGCTGACCTTGTCGGGATTTCTACAACAACATCGACAGCTCCCAGGGCCTATAATATTGCAAAAAAGATAACAAAAGCAGGTATTCCTGTGGTTATGGGTGGTACACATGTCACCTTTCTTCCTGATGAGGCACTGAACCATGCCGACTATGTGGTTCGTGGAGAGGGTGAGGATGCCATTGTAGAACTGGTCGAATCTCTTGAACAAGGTGGGGATTTGAGAAATATCAGGGGTCTTTCTTTTCAGGAAGACGGCATCAATGTTCATAACCCGGACAGGCCGTTCCTGGAAGACCAGGAGAAAACCCCGATACCGGATTACTCCCTTGTTGAAGGATGGAGGGTGCCTAAGGACTTCAGCAAACACTCGAGTTTTCAGTGGAATGTAAAAGGGGTCGTTTCCATAGAGACCTCAAGAGGATGTCCTTACCCCTGTAAGTTTTGCAGTGTGAACGTCTTTTTTGGCAAGAAATACCGCTTTAAGTCGGTGGAAAGAGTTATGGATGAAGTGAAAGAGCAGAAGGGTTCCCATATATTCTTTTGTGACGACAACTTTGCCTTTAACAAAGAACGCACCAAAGAGCTTTTAAGAAGAATGATAAAGGAAAAGACTCTCCCTGAGTGGAGCGCCCAGGTCAGGGCAGAGGTTGCCAGGGATGATGAGATGCTTGCTCTCATGAAAAAGAGCAAATGCTTCTGTGTTTTTGTCGGGTTAGAGTCTATCAATCCCAAAACACTCGAGCTTTATGATAAAAAACAGACAGTCGAGGAAATAGAATATTCGATTAAGAGGTTTCATGATTTTGGTATTCATGTGCACGGGATGTTTGTCCTGGGTTCTGACGAGGATGATATTGAAACGATCAGGGAGACAGCAATCTTTGCAAAGCGAAACCGTATCGATTCGGTTCAGCTGGCTATTCTGACACCCAATCCCGGCACAGAAATTTACCGGGATTACAAAAAGGCGAACCGGCTGCTGACAGAGGACTGGAGTTTGTATGATTCTCTTTATGTGGTTTCGCAACCGAAGAAGATGACCCCTTATGAACTGCAAATGGAGGTTTTAAGGGCGTCCAAGAAATTCTACTCCTGGCCCGAGATACTCAAGAGGCTTTTTAGCGGGGATTTGTTCTATTTTGTTATCAAACTCTATGGAAAGCATATCGTTGCGCAATGGGACAGGTTTAACAAATCCTATGTTTCTAAACTAAAGGACGATTTATACAGTGAAGCAAAAAGGGTTTTGCGTTATCAAAAGAGAAAATCATTAAAAAGGGTTGGAATTCTTTATGATTCGATGCTTAAAAAGGAATACAGGCTTTCCATCGAGAGATTTCTTAAGGAACTGAACGTGAAGGTTGTTAATGTGATGGAAGAATCCCCGGCGTCTTATCTTGCAAAGGGAAAGACGGTCTCTACCGAATTCCTCTCGTCGCGTTTATCAAAGATAAAAGACAAAGTCGATTGCATTATTTTGACGAAAACAAAAGATGTTAAAAAAGCCACTCTCTTTAATTCTCAGTTTATAGAGCAGCTTGGCACAAAGATCAGGAAGAATGTGAATAAATTCCCTCAGATCGTTCCCCTGCCCGTTGATTTGAATTCGGAACCGCTCTATATTAATTTTTCAAAGATCGGGCTTATTTTTACCGATAACCTGAACGATATCAGAAGAGCATATCTGAAAGCCATTAATTATTGGCCGGTGAATTATTCAGGGTAACATGTTGATTACTCCTGAGTTATAGGGTTTAAAAGAGAACATGCCCAAAAAAGCTCTTAAAGCCGGAAAGCTGGATATTGCATTCCTTAACCGTATTCTCGATAAATTACAGATCAAAGATAAAAGGGTAAGAATCGGTCCGAAAATCGGTGAGGATGCCGCTGTAATCGAAATGAAGGACCAATATCTGGTAGCCGCTTCTGACCCGGTTACCTTTGTTTCGGATGATATCGGATACTATGTTGTTCACGTCAACGCCAACGATATTGCCGTGCGCGGAGCCGTTCCCAAGTGGTTTCTGGCAACCCTTCTTCTCCCTGAAAAAAATTCTTCTGAAGAGACCGTTCTAAAAATATTTTCTCAAATAGAGAAAGCCTCAAAAAAACTCAATATATCTCTGGTCGGGGGTCATACGGAGATTGTTTCCGGGATCGACCGCCCGATTGTTTCCGGACATATGATAGGAGAAGTTGATAAGGACATGTTGATTACCACCGGCGGGGCAAAAAAAGGAAACAAACTTATCCTTACAAAGGGAATCTGCATTGAAGGGGTATCGATTATAGCCAGAGAAAAGAGTAAAGATTTGATAAAAAAGGGGTTTTCTCATAATACTCTCAAAAGAGCGAGGAATTTTATCTATAATCCGGGGATATCTGTTGTCAAAGAAGCGTTACTCGCCACGAAAAAAGAGGGTATTACCTGCATGCATGATCCGACAGAAGGGGGTCTTGCCATGGGTTGTTATGAGATAGCCAAAGCCGCAGATGTCGGGATGGTCGTTTTTGAGGAGAAGATCCCCGTTTTGAAAGAGGCCGGGATAATGTGCAAAGAATACCGCTTAAATCCTTTGGGGACAATAGCTTCCGGGGCATTACTCATGACGGCTAAAGCGGGTAAAGCAGAGCGGATCCTTTCAATTTTAGAGAAAAACAGTATCAAAGCAGACCTCATAGGGGAAATCAGAGATAAAAAAGAGGGGGTCATGCTTCAGGGGAAAAAAAGACAAAAAAAGATGCCCTATTTTATAAGAGACGAAATAACCAGAATATTTTAGGAACGGTATGCCGCATGATCAGTGGTTTTTGGTTTATCATCGGCAGATTTTTCGCGCTTTGAATAAATCGTTTTACAGTTGACGAGATTTGTGATATAAAGATATTGAAATAAAACTTGTTATAGAGTTTTATGGCAAAGGAGAGGGTTTGATAAGAAAGGCTAATATTAAAGATGCAAAGGCCATACAGGGACTTCTCAATCATTACGCTTCAAAGGGGCTTTTGCTTCCGAGGCCGCTGAATGAGATTTTTGAATCGATAAGAGATTTTTTTGTATATGAAGAAGACGGAGAGGTTATCGGTGTTTCTTCACTCCATATTAACTGGGAAGACCTTGCCGAGATCAGGTCTCTGGCTGTAAAAGAAGGAAAGAGTTCCAAAGGGATTGGAACGCTGCTTGTGAAGGAGTGTTTGAGCGAAGCAGAGTCATTAGAGATAAAAAGGGTTTATGCCCTGACATACAGCATTGACTTTTTCAAAAAACAGGGTTTTAAAGAGATCGACAAGAACGAACTTCCCCAGAAGGTCTGGAGAGACTGTATCAAATGTGTGAAATTTCCGGACTGTGATGAAACCGCTTTTATTTATGATTTTAATAAAGAGAAGAGACAGGGTGTTACCGCGGGAAAGACATAGATTTTTATGACATTTATTTGATTTTTATCGCAGAATATTATTGACAGTTGAACCTAAGTATGCTAGCCTTGGAAAGATATTGTTAAAGGAATAACTTTATGGATCGCAGCAGAAAAAAACTTTATACAATCATGGTTGTTCCTAATGTAAAGGGGCGGTTCCGTTCCTTTACCATTTCGTCTGCTTTTATCAAAGGTTTTCTCTTTACCGTAATCCTGCTTATATGCGGTGCCCTGTTCCTTTTTAAGGACTACATCGATATGAGCAAAAAGACTTATGAAGTTAACAATCTGAGAAGGGTTGCCCGCGAGCAGAAGATTCAGATTCAGAACTTTTCCCGTGTGATAAAGAACCTTGAAGTAAAAATGGCCAGGCTCCAGACACTGGATAAAAAACTCAGAATTATCACCTCATTGGAAAAGAAACCTAAAGACAAATCGAGCATCATTGGTATCGGAGGATCTACCGGCAGCGAATTTGATAATCTGACCGGTGTGACAAGGGAAGAGCAGAAGGGGATGGTCAAGGAGATGCAGGAGAACCTGAAACAGCTTCAGTCCGATGCCTCTCAGCAGGAATTAAGCTTTCTGGAGCTCGAGGGGTACATGAGAGATCAGAAGGCTCTTCTTGCTTCGACTCCCTCTGTATGGCCTACAAGGGGCTGGTTGACTTCCGGGTTTGGTTATAGAAAATCTCCGTTCACGGGAAGAAGAGAGATGCATAACGGACTCGATATTGCAACAAGGGTCGGCGTTCCGATTGTAGCGACTGCCGATGGTGTTGTTGTAAAAGAGGGAAGATTCTCCGGGCTGGGAAAGATGATTGTGGTCGATCATGGTTACGGATTTCAAACGATTTACGGACACAATGCGAGAAACCTGGTCAAGGTGGGCCAGAGGGTCAAAAGATGGCAGAAGATAGCCCTTGTCGGGAGTACAGGCCGCAGCACCGGACCGCATACCCACTACGAAATAAGAATTAACGGTATTCCCATTGACCCGTTGCGATATGTTATTGACTGAGCCGGTTCTGAGGAACGTTATAAAAAATCGAATTTTTTTCTATCTCAGAAAAAGAACATAAATATTATTTGAATAATAACCCTGAGGAAGTCGGACACTCCTAGGGTTATTTTTTTGTTTTTGTTCAAAGAGACTCAACCATTGCAATACAATCGATTTTGAACTACAATTCAGCTAAACCAAATAATAGAGAAGGAAACCATGATAAGCGGATTTTTAAAGAAGATAGTCGGAAGTAAAAACGACAGGGAATTAAAAAGAATCGGTTCTCTTGTGGGCCGGATTAATCAGCTGGAGCCTGAGATCAAGAACCTTACCGACCACCAGCTAAAAATGAAGACAGCCGAGTTTAAAGAGAGACTTGGTAAGGGGGAGTCTCTTGAGGATATTTTTTGCGAGGCTTTTGCCGTGGTCAGGGAGACGTCAATACGCGTTCTCAATATGCGTCATTTTGATGTCCAGCTCATAGGCGGCGTGGTTCTTCACGAAGGAAGGATTGCTGAAATGGCAACAGGAGAGGGCAAGACCCTTGCTGCCACACTGCCTTCGTATTTAAACGCCCTGTCAGGCAAAGGGGTTCATATCGTTACTGTGAACGATTATCTGGCTAAAAGAGACAGGGGATGGATGGGCCCGATCCACGAATTTCTCGGACTGAGGGTCGGTGCGATCCAGCATGAAATGGATGATCAGGAGAGAAAAGAAGCCTATCTCGCTGATATCACCTACGGGACAAATAATGAGTTCGGGTTCGATTATTTACGCGACAACATGAAGTTTGACTTTGAGGATTTTGTTCAGAGAGAGCTTAACTATGCGGTTGTTGACGAGGTCGACAGCATACTGGTCGACGAGGCGAGAACCCCGCTTATTATTTCCGGGCCTTCCGAAGAGTCCACTGATAAATATTATAAGATAGACCGGATCGTTCCCTCCTTAAAAAAAGAAAAGGATTATCAGATCGAGGAAAAGACCAAGACAGCGACGCTGTTGGAAGAGGGCGTGGCCACAGTGGAGAATTTGCTGAAGGTGGAAAATCTTTACGACCCGAAGAACATGGAGCTTCTTCATCATGTCAACCAGGCCTTGAAGGCTAGGGCTCTCTTTAAAAAAGATGTCGATTATGTTGTGAAGAACGGCGAGGTCATTATTGTTGACGAGTTTACAGGCAGGCTAATGCCCGGAAGGCGTTACAGCGACGGTCTTCATCAGGCCCTGGAAGCGAAAGAGAGGGTCAAAATAGCGAATGAAAACCAGACGCTTGCTTCAATCACGTTTCAGAACTATTTCAGGATGTACAACAAGCTGGCGGGAATGACCGGAACAGCCGATACAGAGGCAGCCGAGTTCAGAGAGATATACAATCTCGATGTTGTCGTTGTTCCGACGAACCAGCCTCTTATCAGACAGCACTACCCTGATGTGATTTACAGAACAGTCAGTGAAAAGTTTAATGCCGTGCTCGAAGAGATCGAAGAGCTGAATCAGGAAGGGCGCCCTGTGCTCGTTGGAACCGTATCCATAGAAACATCGGAAAAGCTGGACAGTTTTTTAAAGAAAAAGGGAATCAAGCACAATGTCCTGAATGCCAAATATCATGAGAAAGAGGCCGAGATTATAGCTCAGGCCGGCAGAAAAGGGGCCGTGACCATTGCTACGAACATGGCGGGAAGGGGAACCGATATTCTTCTCGGAGGAAATAAGGAATTTATGCTTGATGAACTTCTCAGGGAGAAAGGGATCGATCCCAGAAAAGCGGACTCAGAACAAAAAGCGGCACTGCTTTCAGAGATAGAGAAAATCGTTGCCAGCGAGCATGAAGAGGTTGTGAAACTCGGCGGGCTTCATATTCTCGCGACTGAGCGCCATGAGGCGAGGCGGATCGATAATCAGCTCAGGGGAAGGGCTGGAAGACAGGGAGACCCGGGTTCATCCCGTTTTTACATGTCATTGGAGGATGATCTGTTAAGAATTTTCGGTTCGGACAGGATATCCGGGGTTATGGAAAAGCTCGGTATGGAAGAGGGGCATCCCATAGAGCACGGGATGATAACAAAGGCCATTGAGAATGCCCAGAGAAAGGTCGAGGCGCATAACTTCGATATAAGAAAACATCTGCTGGAGTATGACGATGTCATGAACAAGCAGAGAGAGGTGATATATAAACAGAGGCGCGAAGTGCTCAAAGGTGAGGGACTGAAGGAGGTCTGTCTGGATATGATCGAAGATGTGCTCGACGGAATCATGGAGATTTATCTTCCTGAAAATTCGTATCAGGACGAGTGGAATCTCGAAGAACTCATCGATACGATTAACAACAAGTTCTCTCTTACCATTGATAAGGCCTTATGCGTAAAGAATCTCGAGAGTCTCAACAAAAAACTGGACAGGGAAGATGTGAGAGACCCTCTACTGAAAGAGGTTCAGGACGCTTATGTGAAAAAAGAAAACGATATCGGCGAAGCGATTATGAGACATCTGGAGAAAATCGTGATGCTTCAGATTGTGGACAATCTCTGGAAGGATCATCTGTTGAACATGGATTATCTCAAAGAGGGTATCGGCCTTCGGGGATACGGACAGAAGAACCCTTTGAACGAATACAAGCGAGAGGGTTTTGAGATGTTCATGGATATGATGGAGAAGATTAAAGAAGAGGTTGTCGAATATCTCTTTAAGATACAGGTCGAACAGGATCATGTGGAGATAGATGATCGACGATCAAAAAGACAGCGGTTAATGGAACATAGAGGCCAGGAAACAGAGCAGAGAAGAAGTCAAGAAGGTGCCGAAGAAGCAGCCCCGGTCAGGAGAGAAGGAGAAAAGCTGGGAAGAAACCAGCCCTGTCCCTGCGGCAGCGGGAAAAAATATAAGAAGTGCTGCGGCGCATGAGACGACCGCAGGAGACAGAGATATTACTAAATATCATAAAGGAGTAGATGGGTGCTAAAGATCGCTGTTATCCAGTTCGGCTGTTCTGATGATAAGGAAAAAAACATTGAAAAGGCCCTTAATCTCTGGGAAATGGCTGCAGAAAAGGGCGCTAAAATCGTCTGTTTTCAGGAATTGTTCAATACAAACTGGTTTCCCATGGAGCCCGACACAAAGAACCTGGAACTGGCTGAGGAGATTCCGGGCCACACTACAGATATTTTTTCAAAAAAATCGAAAGAAAAGGGGATTGTTACCATCTGTCCCCTTTTTGAAAAGGGAAAGAATGGGAACTATTATAATTCGGCAGCAATTATTGATAATTACGGAAAGATTTTAGGCACGTATCGAAAAAACCATCTCCCCCAGATTCCCCTGTGGGAGGAGAAATTCTATTTTAAGCCGGGCGATCTCGGTTTTCCGGTGTTCAATACAGATTTTGCCCCGATCGGTATTCAGATGTGCTGGGACAATTTTTTCCCGGAAGGCACCAGAATTATGGCGCTGAAGGGGGCAAAAATCATCTTTTCGCCCACAGCGTGCGCGTTTGCATCCCATGAAAAATGGGAAAAGATGATCTCCGGGAATGCGATTGCCAACCAGCTCTTTATTGCAAGGGCAAACCGGGTGGGAAGCGAGAAAAAACAGGATTTTTACGGGAAGTGTTTTTGTGTGAATCCGAACGGAGAATTGATTGCCGGCCCCACGGCCCTTAATGATGGTATACTTTTTGCAGATATAGATTTGGAAGAAATGAAAGATGTTCGGGAAAAGTGGGGCTTTTTTAAGGACAGGAGGAGAACGATTTACGGAGAAATCGTGAAGCTCGATATGGAAAGTCCTTAAAGAATTAAAAATCATTATATTATAAGGAAATAATTAATGAGGATCTTAAAAAAATACTCTTCAGCGGTCAGGGAAAATGTTCTGAGCTGGGCGAAGAGGATGAAATCGGTCGATATTCTCGTGGGGATTCCCTGCTATAACAACGAGGACACCATCGCCCATGTTGCAAAAACAGTCTGTGATGGACTAAAAAAGTATTTTCCCGATAATGGATACGCTCTGTTTCTCTCTGATGGGGGGTCCCTCGATGATACGCGTGAAATAGCCAGCAGGGCATCGGTCACGCTTGGTTCTAAAAGAAAAGTAGCCATATACAGGGGAATGCCAGGTAAAGGCACCTCCTTTCGGGCGATTTTCGAACTGGCCGAGCTTTTAAAAGCCAAAGCCTGTATTGTGGTCGATTCAGACCTTCGAAGCATCACACCGGAATGGATCAAGCTTTTAGCCACCCCGGTCCTTGAAAAAAAAGCCGGTTTTGCCTCCCCTTTTTATGTCAGGCATAAATATGACGGGACCATTACCAACCATATTATCTATCCGATGTTACGTTCTCTCTATGGTATGCGGGTCCGCCAGCCTATCGGGGGCGATTTCTGTTTTTCCGGAGAACTGGCCGCACTGTATGCTGATGCGGATGTCTGGAATACTGACGTGGCCCGATTCGGTATTGATATATGGATGACGACCACCGCGCTCAATGAAGGATTCAAAGTTGTCCAGGTGAGCCTCGGGAACAAGATCCACGATGCGAAAGACCCCGGTGCCGACCTTGGCCCCATGTTCAGCGAGGTGGTCAGCACCTTCTTTTACATGATGGGAAAATATGAAAACCAGTGGCTGCCTATAGAGGGGAGCAAACCTGTTGAGATAGTCGGCAAATCGCCTAAGTCTAATAATGCCCCTCCTGTTTCCGTTGCACTCAGCCGCCTGAAGGAGGAACTTGTTGACGGCTTTGAGCAGCTGGAACCGTTATACAGACAGATCATCGATCCGGACAACTATACGCAGTTAAAGGAGAATATTGAGCTCACAAAAAAAGGAAAGGATATCATATTTCCTGCGGAGCTGTGGGCAAAAATCCTTTATGACTTTGCCTTTACCTTTCAGACATGGAAAAGGAACCGGAGAAAGCTGATCACGATTTTAACCCCCCTCTATTTTGGAAGAACGGCCGCTTACTGCCAGGAGGTTGCTGAGATGGATGAGAGCGGAGCTGAGAAGGTCATTGAAAAACAGGCGGAGATTTTTGAGGAACTGAAGCCCTATCTTGTTCAGAAGATAGAGGCCTGGAAATAACTTTCAGGCTTTACTTGTTGTTAACGGCAAAGACGACCTTCCAGAGATCTATCTTTTTCATTTTGTAGTCGAGGCTTATTTTGAGATTGGCGTTTTCTATCAAATCCTCAAGCGCCAGGTCTGAGCGCCAGCCGAGCTTGGCACAGATGGGTGCTACCAGTTCTTCGATCTTGGCAAGAATCTTGTTGTGGCTTTGAAAATGATTCACGATAACCAGATTCCCGTCTTTTTTGTTGACCCTTTTCATTTCGGATATCACCTTGACAGGATCCGGAACAACGCTTATGACAAAGGTGGCTATCACATGGTCAAAAGAGTCGTCATTGAAGCTGAGTTTTGATGCATCCATTTCCATTAGTTTTACATGGCTCAGGTTGTGTTTTTTTACCTTTTTCTGGGCCTGATCCAGCATCTCCGGTGATAAATCGATACCGACAACTTCGCAGTAACGCGGATAGAGGTTCAGTGCTAGGCCTGTTCCGACCCCGACATCCAAAACCCTGTCTCCTTCCTTGATATTCATTGAATTGATAACATGTTTTTGTCTGGGGCAGAAAAAATGTTTGAATATTAAATCATAAATACCTGAATAACCGGAGTAGATCTTTTTTATCTCTTCAACTTTTAGCATTAAATTAATATTCCTCTTTTAATAGATAGAATGATAAATAATATTTCCAACAAAATGTCAAACTGTTTCTTATAATGTTGAAATAACAAATACTTTTAGCATACCATTTGCTTTATTGCAAGGTATAAATCGAAGAAATCGAAGAGAAAGTTCTCAATAGCCCTTGTTTTTATAAATCCTCCTATTTATAATATATGTTACTTTAACAGAGAGAGGAAAGTTTTTGAAAGAAAAATTTTTAAAGATCAATGAACTCTATTTAAGCCTTCAGGGAGAATCGTCCTGGGCAGGGCTGCCCTGCATTTTTGTCAGACTGTCCGGGTGTAATCTGAGGTGCTCTTATTGCGACAGCTCCTTTTCTTATAAAGAGGGAAAGGAATATTCCATTGAAGAGATTGCAGAAAAAATAAACTCGTATCGCTGCAAGCTGGTCGAGATAACCGGCGGGGAACCGCTGCTCCAGGAGAACACCGCTCTTTTGGCAAAGAGTCTCTGTGATGCAGGCTACCGGGTCTTAATAGAGACAAACGGAACCATCGATATCGGGAATGTAGACAGAAGAGTGATTTTGATCATGGACATCAAAACCCCTGGCAGCGGGTCAAATGAGAGCGTTCGCTGGGAGAATATTAAAAAATTAAAAAAAGATGACGAGGTCAAGTTTGTCTTAACTAATAAAAAAGATTATCTGTGGGCTAAGGATATTATCAAGCAGTACGGCCTGGCTGACAGGGCATCAATCCTTATATCCGTTGTTTATGGGAGCCTGGAGCCGAAAGAAGTGGCACAGTGGATTCTCGATGACGGTCTTGACGTTCGTTTCCAGCTTCAGCTTCATAAGTATATCTGGGATCCTGAAAAAAAGGGGGTGTGATCATATGAAGAAAGACCTGGCTGTTGTTCTTGTGAGCGGGGGACTGGACAGCTGTGTAACCGCAGCGATAGCCGATCAGGCTTATGATATGGCTTTTCTCCATGTTCAATACGGGCAGAGAACGGAAAAGAGAGAGCTTTTGGCCTTTCAGTCAATAGCCGATTCGTATCGTGTGAGTAAAAGGCTTGTTGCCTCTATCGAACATCTGAAGAAAATAGGCGGTTCGAGCCTTGTTGATACCAGCATGGAGATCCCGAAGGGGGATGCTGACAGAAAAGAGATCCCTGTTACCTATGTTCCGTTCCGGAATGCTCACCTGATCTCGATAGCCGTATCATGGGGGGAGGTTATTAATGCCAGAAAAATTTTTATCGGTGCCGTCTATGAAGACAGCTCCGGATATCCGGATTGCAGGAGAGAGTATTACGACATCTTTAACCAATTAATAGAGGTCGGAACCCGGCCGGAAACGCATATCGAGATCGAAACCCCTATTATCGGTCTAAAAAAGAGCCATATCGTAAAAAAAGGGGTTGAACTCAGGGCGCCTCTGGAATTGACGTGGTCCTGTTATCAAAACAGTGAAAAAGCGTGCGGTGTTTGCGATAGCTGTGTTTTGAGGCTGAGAGGGTTTGAAGAGGCCGGTATAAAAGACCCGATTGAGTATGAGATAAACGAATAGTTGAAAAAACACAGCATTTTAAGTAACTGATACATATTGACTTACCTCCATTCCTTTACCCTGTTTGCATGATGAGCCTTCCCTGAAAGCGGTTTTATCCACAGGAAAATCTTTGGAAAAATACTTTGACTCTAAATGCCCAAAGTGTTATATTTTCATGTTCAGAAAGAATAAATTATAGTAATTCAAAGGGCTATCATGCTTGATGTCAGATTTATCAAAGAGAACTTCAAGCTTGTTGAGATGAAAAACAGGCACAGGGGTCTGGATAATGGGGCCAAGCTGAGGGACATAATCGGTCAGGATGATGTCCGGCGGGGATATATCAAGGAGAGGGATGAGCTGAACCATCAGAAAAAGGTCGCTTCCGACGATATCGGGAGGTTGAAAAGAAGCAAGGATACTGATGAAAAAGAACTGGAAAAACTGACAGAGATGTCGAAAAAGACATCGGAGCGGTTAAAAGAATTGGAAGATTTGATCAGAGAGAGTGATGATAAAATCAACAGCGAACTCCTTCTTATTCCCAATACCCCTCATGAGTCGGTCCCGACAGGGATGAGTTCTGAGGACAATGTCCAGGTTAAAAAGTGGGGAGAGCCCCCGTCTTTTGATTTTGCTCCGAAATCGCATGTTGATATAGGGGAAAACCTCGATATACTGGATTTTAAGAGCGCTTCAAAGATTGCCGGAGCGAGGTTTGTTTTGAATAAAGGTCTCGGTGCCAAGCTGGAGAGGGCCCTGATTAACTTTATGCTCGATATTCACACAAAAGAGAAGGGGTACAAAGAGATTCTCCCTCCCTTTATGGTGAATGAAGAGAGCATGATCGGGACAGGGCAGCTTCCCAAATTTGAAAGCGAGCTTTACAAGGTCGGCAGTGATGGATTTTATCTTATCCCGACCGCCGAGGTTCCGCTGACGAATATTCACAGGGATGATATTCTTACTCTGGAGGAGATGCCGCTTTATTATACGGCCTATACACCCTGTTTCAGACGGGAGGCCGGTTCTTACGGAAAGGATACGAGGGGGTTGATCCGGCAGCACCAGTTCAACAAAGTCGAGCTGGTCAAATTTGTAGAGCCGAAAAATTCTTACGATGAATTAGAGTCCTTACTGGAGGATGCCGAAGAGATATTAAAAAGGTTAAACCTGGCTTACAGGGTTGTCGTTCTCTGTACCGGTGATATCGGTTTTTCAGCCGCAAAGACCTACGATATCGAGGTCTGGGTTCCCAGCGAAGACACCTACAGAGAGATTTCCTCCTGCAGTAATTTTGAGGATTTTCAGGCAAGAAGAGCACGGATACGATACAAAGAGACACAGAAATCGAAGCCGAATTTCGTGCATACCCTGAACGGTTCCGGCCTGGCAGTCGGCCGGACGCTGGTCGCCATATTAGAAAATTATCAGCAGGAAGACGGTTCCGTTATTATCCCTGAGGCCTTAAGAAGCTATATGGACGGAATCGAGAAAATAGAGAAGTCGTTTTAGAGAAAGCGGAGGGATGGCCGAGTGGCTTAAGGCGGCGGTCTTGAAAACCGCTGAGCGAAAGCTCCGTGGGTTCAAATCCTACTCCCTCCGCCAGAATTTGCAGGGTAAGTTTTGGCGAGATCTCGCCCGCCGTTTTGCGAGGCGGATCCGCCAGAATAAAAGAGGAGAGGTGGCCGAGTCGGCTGAAGGCGCTCGCCTGCTAAGCGAGTAAAGGTTGAAAGATCTTTCGAGGGTTCGAATCCCTCCCTCTCCGCCAGAGATAATCAGTCTTGCGCTTTGGGCTTTTACATAGAATTTAAAAATTTGTAAAGTAGGGAGAGTTGTAGCAATGTTAAGACAGGCATTAAGAGCAAAAATCCATAAGGCGACGGTGACCGATGCGGACTTGAATTATATCGGAAGCATCACCATTGACAGGGACCTTATGGACATTGTCGATTTTTGGGAAGGAGAAAAGGTTCTGGTTGTCGACAACACCAATGGTGCCAGGCTTGAAACTTACGTGATTGCCGGAGAGAGGGGTTCGGGAATAATCTGCATGAACGGTGCGGCATCGCACCTTATCAATAAAGGGGACGAGATTATTGTTATCGCTTTTGCAATAACGGATAAGCCGATCAAGGCAAAAAATATACTTGTTGATGAAAACAACCGGTTTGTTAAATATCTGTAGGAATCAGAATAGGGATACTTCCCTACGCGCCCATAGCTCAGTTGGATAGAGTGACGGATTGCGGATCCGTAGGTCGGAGGTTCAAATCCTCTTGGGCGCGCCAGAATAAAAATACAGGATAAAGAGAAGAAAAGAAGGGAGCATTGCTCTTTTCTCTCTGGAACCTGAAAAAGGAGAGATGGCCGAGAGGTTGAAGGCGATTGATTCGAAATCAATTGTACCCTTCCGGGTACCGGGGGTTCGAATCCCTCTCTCTCCGCCAAAATTTGCAGAGCAAATTTTGGCGAGATCTCGTCTCTCCGCCTTTGGCGGAGGACGGATCCGCCATTTCGGAATAGATGTGTATTACGTTTATATTCTCCTGAGCGAAGCAAAAACAAGGACATATACCGGCGTTGCGGATGATGTGGAAAAACGGCTGAAGGAGCACAATGATGGTAAAGTTATATCCAGCCGGCCGTATCGGCCTTATAAAATTATGCACACTGAATCATTTGAAACTTTAAGGGAAGCTCGGCAGAAGGAAAAATTTTACAAATCTACAACTGGGCGTAAGAGATTAAGAGTTTTTTTGCTGGCTGAATCTTTCGGCCCGAAAGAAGTATAAACAGTTTACCTAAGGTTCGGAGAGGTGCAAGAGTGGTTGAATTGGCACGCCTGGAGAGCGTGTGGGCGGTTTCCGTCCCGTGGGTTCGAATCCCACCCTCTCCGCCAAAATTTGCTCTGCAAATTTTGGCGAGATCTCGTCTCTCCACCTTTGGCGGAGGACGGATCAGCCAGATTATATAACGATTCTCTTTTTTGCCTTTTGACAGCGATAAGAAAAGAATGGTCGCGCTAGGTGGGGAGGTAGCGGTGTCCTGTAACCCGCAATCCGCTCCAGCGGGGCTGAATTCCTGTTAGCGGCTCTCTCTTTTTTAAGATGGTCTCTCTGCACGTGGCGTTGATTATCGGGTCTTGTGCAACAGAAGTTTGTGAACCCCGTCAGGTCCGGGAGGAAGCAGCGGTAAGCAATTATTCTGTGTGCCGCAAGAAAATCTGGTAGGAGCTAACGACAGCGAGATGTCTTCTAAAAGCGGGTCAATAATAGGTGCGCGACCATAATTTTACCCAAAGGAAAAATGTATGGCCTATACGGTTATCGCCAGAAAATGGCGTCCAAAAACCTTTGATGAAATAGTCGGCCAAAAGCATGTCAGCCAGACATTAAAAAATGCCATAGCCAACAGTCGAATTGCCCATGCCTACCTCTTTTCCGGGACAAGAGGGGTCGGAAAGACGACAACAGCAAGAGTGATGGCCAAGGCTTTAAACTGTGAGAGCGGTCCGACACCCACACCCTGCAACCAGTGTATCGAATGCGAGGAAATCAATTCGGGAAGAGCGGTCGATGTGATCGAGATCGACGGTGCATCGAACAGGGGGATTGATGAAATCAGGGAACTCAGGGAAAAGGCTATCTATTCCTCCGCCAGGGGAAGATATAAGATCTATATTATCGATGAAGTCCATATGCTGACGAGGGAGGCTTTTAATGCCCTGCTTAAGATTCTCGAAGAACCCCCCGCTCATATTATCTTTATGTTTGCCACAACCGAAATCAATAAGATTCCCATTACAATTCTTTCTCGGTGCCAGAGCTTTGTCCTGAAACGGATTTCCATTCAGGAGATCGTGGGTCAGCTTGAAATGATATGCGAAAAAGAAGGCATTCATATCAACAATGAGGAACTTTTCCTGATTGCGAAGAGTGCCGAAGGGAGCATGAGGGATGCGCAGGGTCTCGTGGATCAGATTGTTTCCTTTGCGGGAAAAGATATCAAAAGAGAAGATGTCATGACAATCCTCGGCAGTGTTGAGCAGACGGTTTTTAAAGGCCTTCTCGAGGGGATTAACCGGCAGGACCCGAACACCGTTCTTAAGGCGTTAAAGGAACTGACCTATCAGGGTTCTGATATCGGTCTTTTTGTGAGAGATTTGCTGGAGTTTGTCCGAAGCCTTATGATAACAAAGGTTACAGAGGACCCTTACAGCCTTATCGAACTTCCAAAGGACAGGGTCGATGAAATAAAAGAACTGGCTTCGGAATTTACAGATGAAGAGCTTCATCAGATATTCGATATCCTGTCAAGAACAGAGAGCGAGATCGGGTACCATTCCGATCCTGTCCTGCTTCTGGAGATGACCTTTTTGAAGCTTGTAAAAATCAGGTCTTTGAAATCGGTTGAGAATATCATCGAAAGGCTCGATCGTCTGGAGAAGTCGTTCAGTGAAAAAGGAGACATTCCCGTAACAGAAAAGCCTGTAAAGAAAGAAGAAAAGAAGAGCGAGGCCGAACCCGTCCCTTTGCCGCAGGAAGAGGAAATCCAGAGCGGGCGGTTTGAAGGAAAGGAAGAACTTGACAGGCTCTGGGCAAAGGTCATCGAGCGTTCGGAAAAAAAGAAGAAGTGGCTTCCTTCTGTCCTGAGTAATCTCACCCCCATATCTCTTGAAGGGGGTGTTCTTGAGATCGGTTTTTTAAAAAAGAACAGCTTTTGCAAAGACTCGGTAAAGGACAATAGAAAGCTTATCTCTGAAGCGATTCATGAAGTGGTAGGGAAAGAGGTCAAGTTAAAAATCAACGATATACTTATCGAGAAGGATAACGGAACGAACGAAGACGAAGTGACTGTCGAGGACGATGCCTCGGAAGGGGAGGTATTGAAAGAGACTCTGGAGATTTTCGGCGGGGAAGTTGTCAAGGAAAAGAGGATAAGGGATAAATAATTTTGTTCGGGGAGGTGAAGCGTGTGAAGGGACTAGGAGATTTAATGAAACAGGCCCAGAAGATGCAGGCGAAAATGGCCGAGATGCAGGAAGAATTAGCCAAACAAACCGTCGAAGCAACGGCAGGAGGCGGAATGGTTACGGTTATTGCTAACGGCAAGCAGGAGGTTCTATCGATTAAAATAGACCCTGAGGTGGTAAAATCACAGGATGCCGAGATGGTTGAAGACCTTGTCCTTGCGGGGGTCAACGAGGCCCTGAGAAAGGTACGGGAGATGGCAAAAGAGGAGATGGCTAAACTGACAGGGGGTATCAATATCCCAGGTCTTTTTTAATAAGAGGGGAATGACGATTGTACTGTCCTAAATCATTATCAGACCTGATCAAAGAACTTTCAAGACTTCCGGGCATCGGAGAAAAAACAGCCCAGAGACTGGCTTTTCATATTCTTAAAAACCCGGAGCAAAAGGCAGAAAAGCTGGCCGAAGCTATTTTAGAAGTCAAAAAAAGCATAACATATTGTTCTATATGCTGTAATATCGCTGAAGAAGATCCCTGTGAAGTATGCAGCGATCTCAGAAGAGACCACAATTTGATCTGTATCGTGGAAGAGCCGAATGATGTATTTGCTATTGAGAAGACAAAGGGTTATAATGGAGCTTATCATGTTTTGATGGGGGCGCTGTCTCCTTTGGATGGAATCGGCCCCGAAGACCTGAAGATTAAAGAACTTCTTTCACGGTTGGGAGAAAACAGGGTCAAAGAGATTATCGTTGCAACAAATCTCAGTATGGAAGGGGAGGCGACCTCGATGTATCTGGCAAAACTGATTAAGCCTCTGGGAATCAAGGTAACCCGGATTGCCTACGGATTGCCAGTCGGCGGCGATCTGGTTTATGCGGATGAAGTGACCCTTGGAAAGTCCATTGAAGGAAGAAGGGAGATGTAATTTTTTTTTTGACTGGTAGCAATCGCCAATCGCTAACATTATTAAAGGAGAAGAGAGTATGGAAGAATATACTGAGGTCAGATGGCATGGAAGGGCCCAGCAGGGGATTGTTACCGGCGCAAAGGTCTTTGCTGAAGCCGCTCTCGCTGCCGGGAATAATGTTCAGGCCTTTCCCGAGTACGGTCCTGAGAGAATGGGTGCTCCTGTTGCCGCTTATAACAGGATAAGCAAAGGGCTTTTGACCGTTCACTGTGCCGTTGTTAACCCTCGTGTCGTTGCGGTCGTCGATGCGACCCTGATCGGTGCGATCGATCTTCTAGACGGGGTTCCCGATAACGGGATCGTGATTTTCAATACAAATCAGACATTTGACGATATCAGAAAGAGGATCGACACGGGAAAAAAAGATCTTTACATCGTTGATGCGACAAAGATATCCCTTGAAACCATCGGCAAGCCTTTCCCGAACACACCGATGATGGGCGCCCTGGCAAAGGTAACCGGCCTGGTAACACTGGAAGACCTCTTGAAAGTGACAAAAAAAACGATGGGAAAGAAACTGGCCAAAGAAGTTGTCGAGGGGAATTTAAAAGCCATAGAAAGAGGTTATAAGGAGGTAACTAAAGGATGAAAGAAAAAGATTGGAGAGAAATACCTATCGGGGGAATGATTATCAACCCCCCCAACACAACAGACTATAACACAGGTTCATGGAGGACAATGCGGCCGGTTCTCGACAAAGAGAAATGCATCAACTGTATGCAGTGCTGGCTTTTTTGTCCTGATGATGCGATTATCGTAAAGGACGAAGAGATGACAGGACATAATATGGTGCACTGCAAGGGATGCGGGCTATGCGCCGAGACCTGTCCTGTCGATGCCATTAAGATGGTTTTAGAATCTGAATTCACTAAAGATTAAAGGAGAGAGAGATGGGTAAAATTGTAGCCATAACAGGCAATTCAGCAGCGGCAGAGGCGATGAGGCAGATCAATCCCGATGTGTGCGCCGCCTATCCCATAACTCCTTCCACGCAGGTCATGGAAGAGTTTTCCCAGTACGTGGCTGACGGTGTTGTGAATACGAACCTTGTGACCGTAGAGAGCGAGCACAGCGCCATGAGCGCCTGTATCGGTGCTGCGGCAGGAGGTGGCAGGGTTATGACGGCCACATCTGCTAATGGTATGGCGCTGATGTGGGAGATGCTTTATATCGCTTCGGGTCTCCGAACACCGCTTGTTTTAACCCTGGTTAACAGGGCGCTGAGTGCGCCGATCAATATTCACGGCGACCACAGCGACGGAATGGGGGCAAGGGATACCGGCTGGATCCAGCTTTATTCTGAGAACTGTCAGGAGACCTATGATAACCTGCTCCAGGCCTTCCCGATAGGGGAGCATGAAGATGTCCGCCTTCCTGTCATGGTCTGTCTGGACGGATTTATCATCAGTCATTCGATCGAGAATATGGAGATGCTGGAGAATGAGAAGGTTAAAAGTTTTATCGGTGATTATAAACCTCACTATCCGCTTCTGGATGTGGAACATCCTGTGACTTACGGTGCCATCAATCTGACCGATTACTACATGGAATTCAAGAGACAGCAGGTCGAGGCCATGAAGCATGCCAAGGACGTAATCATTGAGGTGAGCAAGAGATTTAAAAAGCTTTCCGGCAGGGATTATCCTCTGTTCAGGGAATACAAGATGGACGATGCCGAGGTGGCCATCGTTGTTATAGGTTCTGCCGGCGGCACAGCGCAGGTGTCTGTCGATCAAATGAGAAAAAAGGGTATTAAGGCCGGTCTTTTGAAGCTCAGGGTTTTCAGGCCGTTTCCGTTCTATGAACTGATGGATGCCCTCTCGAATGTAAAGGCCGTCGCGGTTCTCGACAGGGCCGATTCCTTCGGTGCCATGGGAGGCCCTCTCTTTCAGGAGGTCCGTTCAGCCCTATACGATCTAAAAGAACAGCCGAAAGCTGTTAATTATATCTACGGTCTTGGGGGAAGAAATCTGGCAGTCGAGGAGATCAACTGGGTCTACAGTGAACTGACCAAGATTTTAAAAACCGGTAAAATCGAACGGCTGACAGATTATCTTGGAGTCAGAGATCATAAGGAGGCGAAAAAATGGCTAGCTTAAAGGAAATGGCAAAAAAAGAATCGGGTCTCATCGGCGGCCACAGGCTCTGTTCCGGCTGCGGAATCCCTTTGATTGTCAAGCAGGTTCTTGCGGGGACAGATGACCCTGTTGTCATGTGCACGGCCACGGGCTGTCTTGAAGTGGCAACGACCATCTATCCCTATACATCATGGCGGATGCCCTGGATCCACAGCGCCTTTGAAAACGCTGCGGCGACCATCACCGGTGTCGAGGCCATGTATCAGTCATTAAAGAAACAGGGGAAGATCCCGAAAGACAAGCGGATCAAGTTCATCGCATTCGGCGGTGACGGAGGGACCTATGATATCGGACTTCAGTCACTGTCCGGGGCTTTGGAGAGAGGACACGATTTTCTCTATGTCTGCTACGACAACGGCGCTTACATGAATACGGGTGTTCAGCGTTCCAGCTCAACCCCTTACGGTGCGGCGTCATCAACGACCCCTGTCGGAAAGGTCCTTCCGGGTAAGCAGCAGTTCCAAAAAGATCTGACCGGTATTATTGTGGCTCACAATATTCCCTATGCTGCGCAGACTTCGGCAGCCTACTGGGCTGATATGACGAAAAAGACGAAAAAGGCGCTCGATACGGTTGGGCCGACCTTTATCAATACCATATCGAACTGCAACCTCGGATGGAAGAACAGGCCGCAGGATACCGTAAAGCTGTTGAAAATGGCCGTTGATACCTGCTACTGGCCTCTCTTTGAGGTGGAGAACGGTGAATGGAAACTGACCTATAAACCGAAAGAGAAGATTCCCATCGTCGAGTGGTTCAAACAGCAGGGACGGTTCAAACATCTTTTAAAGCCGGAGAACGCGGAAATGGTCGAGGCGTTTCAGGCGGATGTTGATAAAAAGTGGGAAAAACTCTTAAAAAAATGCGGCGAATCGGCTTAGAAGGTCCTGATATTTAAGGACAAAGCTGGTAATTTATCATCTTTTAATTTAGCGAAAAGGGTTCCCCAGTAGCTCAGTTGGCAGAGCAGGTGGCTGTTAACCACCTTGTCGCTGGTTCGAGTCCGGCCTGGGGAGCCAGAAATACTAACTCATAATTTTATAATGAGTTCTATCATAAAAGCCTGTTCATTTTGAACAGGCTTTTTCTTTTTTTCTTTATTTTCTCAGCAAAGAGAAAAGCCCAGAGCATGAAACTAATTACATTAATACTAAAATAAGATAGTAATTTTCATATTTGCATGTAAAATCAAATCATTATGTTTATTGACAAAATTCAACTTTTTTGCAAACATTATATTATTAGTATTGGTGTATGCCCGTGTGAGATCACAAGAACCAATTTAGAACACGAATAAGAAATTGGAAATGGAATTACGAAAACATTCTCCTAACCTGAAACAGGCTTTGGAAAAATTAAAAAAATCTGAATCAGAATTAGAACAAATCTTCAACACGGCCGCCAACGGCATGTGGGTCGTAGACACAGAATACGAAGTCATCCGCATCAACCAAACCTTCTGGAATCTCAATGTTTTGTCCGGCCGCAGTGTAAAAAACAAGAAATGCTATGAGGTTTTCCAGAGCAGTCTCTGCAAGACTGAAAGATGCCCCCTCACGAAGATCATGCAGGGCGAAGAAAGCGTAGAGTGCGAGCTTGAAAAGAACAGGCTCGACGGAAAGACCGCCACTTTTCTGGTGAAGGCTGTTCCCTTCAGAAGCCATGACGGCTCGCTTATCGGCATTGTGGAGGACCTGCGCGATATCACCAGGCTGAAGCTCGCCGAGGAGCGCACGCGGAAGCTTTCGCAGAAGCTTATCAATGCTATCGAGGAGGAGCGTGCCCGCATATCGAGGGAACTTCACGATGAGCTGGGGCAGGGCCTGACCTCTCTCAGGATGGATGCTTCCTGGCTGAAGGACCATATCTTTAAAAGCAGTGTCAGGGACAGGTCGTCGCTGAAAAATGTTCTCACCGGGATGTGCGATTCGGTGGACAGGCTCATCGACGAGGTGAGAGAGATATCTTTCGACCTGAGGCCTTCGATTCTCGACGATATGGGGCTGGAGGCGGCGGTATTATGGCTTGTGGACGAGTTCAAGAACCGTTCGAAGATAGAGTGCATCACTCTGTTCGGCCTGAACACGAAGCGCCTGGCGGGTCATATTGAGACCCCTCTTTACCGCATTGTCCAGGAGTCGCTGACAAACGTGGCCAGGCATTCCGAGGCTTCTTCTGTTGTTATCGAGCTTATAGAAAAGGACGACATGCTGAAGCTCCAGATTATTGACAATGGGGTCGGGATCGACACCAAAAAAATCATGGATCCTTACTCTTCTGGTATTGCGGGAATGTTCGAACGCGCCAAGATTCTGTGCGGCCAGCTGGAGATCAAGGGCAGGCGGGGGAAGGGAACGCGCATCACGGCAACCGTACCGCTGTTTGATGTGAAAAATAAAGGTTAGATATGATAAATGTTGTTCTTGCAGATGACCATCAGATAGTCCGGGAGGGGCTGAAACGGCTTCTCGATGAAACACCTGACATCAAGGTCGTGGACGAGGCGTCTACGGGAAGAGAGGCGTTACAGAAGATAAAGAAAAACAAACCCGACCTGCTTATTCTCGATATCTCCATGCCTGATATGGACGGCTTGGATGCGACAAAGCAGATACACGAGTTTTTCCCTAAACTCCCTATCCTCATTCTGACGGTTCACCTCCCCAAGCACTATGCGCTCCGTCTTTTCCGTGCCGGGGCCATGGGATATCTTGTCAAGAATATTGCGTCGGAGGAGCTTGTCAATGCGGTGCATAGGTTACATGCAGGAAAGATGTACCTGTGTCCTGATGTGTCGGAGGAGCTGGCCCTGCAAAAGATAAAGGGGGATGCGGATTTGTTGCCGCTTGAGTGTCTTTCGGACCGTGAGCTTCAGACACTCTGCCTCATGGCATCGGGCAAATCGACGAAGGAGATAGCCGAATCTCTCGGCCTCAGTATCAGGACTATCGAGACTTACTGTTCGAGGCTCTATGAAAAACTCGACTTCAAAAACAAAGCCGAGCTGATAAGATTTGCTCTTGAGAACAAACTCGTCAGCGATTAGGATATCCGGCTCCTGAACATCACACCACAGTCAGCATACCACTCTTTTCGAACAACCCATTTTCTTTCAAACCCTTAGCCGTTTTTCTCCCCGCATTGTAGGGGAATCCCTTACACGATTTATCGTGGAATGATGACCTGAAATTGAGAGGACTTTCTCTGAGAGACTTTTCCCGTAAAGAGTATATTGGTAAGCGGGGAAAAAGAAAATAGTGATGAGAAGGTTTAATTAGGAAGTTGGAGATTAATTCAAAATCACATCCATTGCAGAAGAACAGAAGATAATATGGGCAAATTCATAAAAGTGCTGGTTGCAGATGATTCGAAAGATGTGAGAACAAGGCTTCAGGCGGTTCTCGAGGATACCGGGAAGATAAAAGTCATCGGAATGGCTGAAAACCATAAGAAGGTCATCAACCTTTTTAAGCAGTTGAAACCGGATGCGGTGATACTGGATATAAAGATTCCTGAAAAAGGCGGGATCGAGACAGCGATCGACCTCTATGAAATATCTTCCAGGACACCCATTATCATTCTGAGAGATTATCCTGATTTGAGGTTTCGAGCAATATCCCTAAAATCGGAGCATATCGTTTTTCTGGATAAATCAAAAGAGTTCGAAGATATTCCCTCAGTTCTCAGGAAGCTCTGTCAGGACTCAGGGAAAAAAAAGGGCAGGTGATTTCCAATTCGAATACGATAGGTGTGAGGAGATGTTTTTTTATCATGATGTTCCGGAAGAAAATATCAGGGAAAGGAGGTGAAGGACTTTTTAGTGTGTCGTATCAAAGTGCGATCCTTAAAGGAGGAAAAAATGAACTTAGTTCAGAAGAAAACGCCGTTGGTTTGGGGACTCATTATCGGACTGCTTCTCGTTCCTTTCATGCTGGGAAGTGCCGATGCATGGGAACCCAAAAAACCGATTACCATCGTTATTCCCTACGCCAGAGGCGGGGCGGACATTATAGGCAGATTCATTCAGAGTGTGGTGGCTAAATACAAATTTTCCGAGCAGCCGCTTGTTGTTATCAACAAGGAAGGGGGTTCGGGAACAGTAGGTCTGAAATATTTGATCGATAGAAAGGGAGACGGTCATTACTTCATGGTCAGTCTGTCGAGTATCGTTACGACCCCTCTCCATACGAAAGTCGGTTTCAGCTGGAGAGATGCTACTCCGTTCTGCAGGCTGGCCCTGGACAGGCATGCCCTCTGTATATCGACAAAGAAATATCCGAACATGTTTACACTGGCGCAGTTTGTCGAAGAGGCGAAGGCGGCCGAAAAGAAGGGAAATCTGCTTCAGTGCGGCGGAACAGGCGTCAAGCAGGAAGACCAGATCGTCATGCTCATGCTTGCTAAAGCCACGGGCACCAAAATAAAATATGTCCCCTTCAAGAGCGGAGGGCAAGTGGCGAAAAATCTGATCGGCGGCCATATAGATATGACGGTGAATAACCCTTCGGAATTTCTCGGTTACACGCTTTCCGGAGATATGAGACAGCTCGTTGCCTTTGATAAGAAGAGAGTTGTCGGGTACATCAATGTTCCGTCCATGCCCGAACTCGGATATCCGGATGCAACCTATCAAATGCTTCGTGGACTTTTCATGCCCCCGGGTGTGACAAAGGGGCAGGTTGCCTATATGACCGAGCTGATCAAAAAAGTGATAGCGACCCCCGAGTGGCAGGCATTCGTGAGCAAGATCATGCTCGACGGCTCAGAGCCTATATTCGGGGATGAATTTAAGAAATGGATGGAAGATTATGATGCGCTGCATGTTAAGTATATGAAGGAGGGTGGCCTTATCCACTAATTTGATTCAGGTTTATATAGCCAAAGTGGCTTGGCTGATAAATCACCGTCGTCTGCTGGCTTCTTCTCTCACTGGCTCCCCTGGCTTTCAGTGCTTTCGGCTCTGATTGCCGGGGGACAATAAAAAAAGCAAGGTCACCGGGGGAAGAGGAAGGTCATGAAAAAAATCTTTCACAGGTAAGCCTGCTGTTGAAACGTAACGAAGCTATCGAGAAAGGATAACTTCAATGAAAAAAGCCGAAATCTATATGAGTACTTTCTGGGCCATGCTTTCTGTTGCCATTATGTTAGAAACAGGTCTTTTTCCGGCGACCAGGCAGCCGATCGTATGGGTCAAGGGAGTGGGTCCCGGCTCCGGCTGGTTCCCCTTTTATCTGGCCGCTTTCATGCTGATTTGCAGCCTGATCGTCCTGATACCAAAAATAACAGATGTTTTCAAAGAGGGTCTGAGCGGCGAACAATTTGTTACCTTAGAGGCTTTCAAGGCTGTTCTCTGGGCCTTCTGGCCGATGTCCGTCTTTGTTCTGACCATTCCCTGGCTGGGATTTTATCTCGGTGCGACACTCTACATCATCTACTACATGATGAAGATAGGAAAATTTTCCTGGAAGCTCTCATTCCCCACAGGCATCCTCTTTAATGCTGCTCTCTTTTATATTTTTGAGAAGGGGCTGAAACTGACGCTGGAGAAAGGAATCACAGAGAGCTTTCTCAACAAGCTGCTTTAAAAGGAGTTCATTTCATGGGAGATTTATTAGCGAATCTTGCACTGGGGATACAGGTAACGTTTACCCCTTTCAACATGTTCGTCGGTTTCATGGGGGTTGTTCTGGGCATGATATTCGGGCTTCTTCCCGGACTGGGTCCTCTCAACGGTGTGGCCGTTCTCCTTCCTATCACCTTTGTGCTCCCGCCGGAATCGTCGATGATCTTTATCGCCGCGATATACTACGCCGGAACGGCCGGAGGAGCCATCACCTCCATCAGTCTCAATATTCCGGGGACCCCGATGGCGGCGGCGACCTGCCTCGACGGGCACCCGATGGCGAAGAAGGGTCAGGGGGCGCTTGCCATCTTCACTGCGGCGACGGCTTCTCTTATCGGCGGAACACTCTCCTGTATAGGATTTGTTTTTCTCGCTCCGCCTCTTGCGAGTTATGCCCTGAAATTTGGTCCCCCCGAGTTTTTCTCTCTGATGGTCCTGGCCTATGCCTGCTTTGCCGGATTGGGAGGAAAATCGGTTACCAAGACCGTTATCATGACGATCTTCGGTCTGGTCGTGAGCTGTGTGGGTATGGATTATGTGTCCGGCAATCCGAGAGTGACCTTCGGCTATATGGGTTTTTACAACTCCATCACCTTTTTGACGGCGGTGGTCGGCATGTTCGGTATCGGAGAAGTCCTGGTGACCGTAGAGAAGGGTCTCAAGTCTCAGATCATCTATCCCAAGGTTACCTGGAAGGATTATACCGACTCCCTGAGATTGATCATGAAGCACAAGGTACTGGTGTTGTCAGATACGGTTCTCGGATTTCTGGTGGGAGTTCTTCCGGGGGCGGGAGCGACACCTGCTTCCTTTATGGCTTATGGTTTTTCAAAATCTTTTTCCAAGAGAAGAGAGGAGTGGGGCACAGGTGTTCCTGAGGGTGTCATGGCTACGGAATCATCCAATCATGCGGCCAGTACCGGTGCTTTTGTCCCTATGGTGACACTCGGCATACCCGGCTCGCCGCTGGCGGCGATTGTTCTGGGCGGGATGCTTATCTGGGGTCTTGTTCCCGGTCCCCGTCTCTTCATCGAGCAGCCCAGATTCGTATGGGGGCTCATTGTCGCCGGCTTCGTCGTGAATATACTGGCCTATATCTTTGAGGTTTCCCTTGTTCCTTTATTGATGAAGGTGCTGAAAACCCCCTTCACCATCATGACGCCTATCATCGCTATCTTCTGTCTGATGACCGGTTATGTGCAGAATTTCGGAATGATCGAGGTGTGGGAGGTTCTCGCTTTCGGTATCCTCGGATACTTCTGCAAAAAGACCGATTATCCTGTGGCACCTTTTATCCTGGCCCTTGTCCTCGGCCCGATGACAGAATATGCCCTCAGGCAGAGCCTTATTCAGTCGGACGGCTCCCTGATGATATTCCTGTCGCATCCTATCTCGCTTATCCTTTTGCTGATTTCTGTATTCCTCTATGTCTATCCGATAGCGAAGAATATGTTGGTAGGCCGGAACAAAGGAGAGGTTGCTGGAAAGATTTAAAAGAAAGATCATTATTTTTCAGAAAAGGCTGATTTGTAATGACGGATACAGTGGAAACGGAAGAGCAGTTTGAGAAAGAATTCAGGATGCTATCAGCCGAAGGGAAAAATATTCTGATATGGATTGTGCTCTCTGTCTCGGCTGTGCTGGTGATGGTCGGCTTATGTTAGAAATCTCCGCTCAAGGGACCGGAAAAGGAAATGGCCGAACGCAAACGAACAGAGGAGGTATTTAGGAAGAAAAACAGGTCGCTGGTTCGAGTCCGGCCTGGGGAGCCAGAAATACTAACTCATAATTTTATAATGAGTTCTATCATAAAAGCCTGTTCGATTTGAACAGGCTTTTTCTTTATCTTCTGAAATATCAAAACTTATAGTATTACTTCTTCCTGTCAGTTCTTTTTAAAAATTTCTCCTTGTTACAGCAAAATAAGTCATTGCATTTTACCTCCTTTTTTTCTAAAATGAATATCCAGTCGTTATCGGGGTGAGTTTGTTTGGATTTGCCACAATCTACTGAGTAGAAATGGTTTTTTTAGGCTTGCTTTGCCCCACCAGTCTCATGAATTTTCTGAGAATTGATTTTTTGAACACTTAAGCTGAAGGAGACGCATATGCCCAAGCGTGACGACATCAAAAAGGTAATGATTATCGGTTCAGGCCCCATTGTTATCGGACAGGCCTGTGAGTTTGACTATTCCGGAACTCAGGCCTGTAAGGCCCTCAGAAATCTTGGATACGAGATCGTGCTGGTCAACAGCAATCCCGCAACAATCATGACCGACCCGGGAATGGCAGATGCCACTTACATAGAACCGCTCAACCTTGAGTATTTGACAGAAATAATAGAAAAGGAGCGCCCTGATGCGCTTCTTCCGAACCTCGGCGGGCAGTCAGGCTTGAACCTTTCTTCCGAGCTTGCCAAAAACGGTGTTCTTGAAAAATACGGCGTCAAAGTAATCGGTGTGGAAATCGATGCTATTGAGCGCGGCGAAGACCGTCTGGCGTTCAAGGAGACAATGAACCACCTCGGCATTGAGATGCCAAAAAGCGAGATCGCCTGCAGTATAGAAGAGGCTGAGGCGATCGTTAAAAAACTCGGATTCCCGGTTGTTATTCGTCCGGCCTATACGATGGGTGGCACAGGGGGAGGCATGGTGTACAACGCGGAGGAGTTCCATACCATAGCCAGCCGCGGGCTGTCTGTCAGCCTTGTCGGTCAGATACTAGTGGAAGAATCGGTGCTGGGATGGGAAGAACTGGAACTCGAGGTCGTGCGTGATGCCAAAAGCCAGAAAATTACGGTCTGTTTTATCGAAAATGTCGATGCCATGGGCGTGCACACCGGCGATTCCTACTGCACTGCGCCAATGCTGACCATTGATAAAGAACTTCAAGAGCGTCTCCAGAAATATTCCTATGATATTGTCGATGCGATAAAAGTTATCGGCGGTACCAATATCCAGTTTGCCCATGACCCGAAAACGGGCAGGGTGGTCGTTATCGAGATCAATCCCAGAACCTCGCGCTCATCGGCACTTGCCTCAAAGGCCACGGGATTTCCCATTGCCATGGTCTCGTCTCTGCTGGCCGGCGGCCTCACAATGGACCAGATTCCATACTGGAGGGACGGGACCCTTGAAAAGTACACCCCTTCGGGGGATTACGTGGTCGTTAAGTTCGCGCGCTGGGCCTTTGAAAAATTCAAGGGTGTCGAGGATAAGCTCGGTACCCAGATGCGTGCGGTCGGTGAAGTCATGAGTATCGGAAAGACCTATAAAGAATCCTTCCAGAAATCGATCCGTTCGCTTGAAAACGGCCGCCACGGCCTGGGCTTTGCAAAGGACTTTCATGCAATGCCTTTAGACAGGCTTATGGAAATGCTCGGAGAGCCTTCCAGCGAAAGGCAGTTCATCATGTACGAGGCGCTTCGTAAAGGTGCTGACATTCAGACTCTTTACGAGCGGACCTATATCAAGCCCTGGTTCATCGAGCAGATGAAGGAGCTGGTGGAGCTTGAAGAGAGAATACTGGAGCATAAGGGTAAACTGCTGCCGGACGAGTTTCTTGTTCAGGCCAAAAAGGACGGTTTTGCCGATAAATATCTCTCTAAGATTCTCGATGTTCCGGAGTCCGAGATAAGGGCAAAACGCACCAGGCTGGGTGTTGTCGAAGCCTGGGATATTGTGCCTGTAAGCGGTGTGGAGAATGCGGCTTATTATTACTCGACATACAATGCCCCGGACAGGGTGGATGTAAGTCAAACAAGAAAGATCATGGTTCTTGGCGGCGGCCCCAACCGGATAGGCCAGGGGATCGAATTTGACTACTGCTGTGTTCATGCGGCCTTTGCCATTAGAGACGAAGGTTATGACTCTATCATGGTCAACTGCAATCCCGAAACGGTTTCCACTGACTATGATACCTCGAACAAGTTGTATTTTGAACCGCTCACCGTGGAAGATGTGCTGTCCATCTACGAGAAAGAAAAACCCGAGGGAGTGGTCGTTCAGTTCGGCGGACAGACACCCCTTAACATTGCAGGCGAGCTTGAAAGGGAAGGGGTAAAGATTCTCGGTACAAGCCCTGAGACCATCGACCTTGCCGAAGACCGGGACAGGTTCCGGCAGATCATGAGAGACTTAAGCATACCTCAGCCAGAATCAGGCATGGCCGGCTCGGTGGAAGATGCTTTTAAGATTGCTGAACAGATCGGCTATCCGCTCATCGTACGTCCGTCATATGTTCTGGGAGGGCGGGGCATGGAGGTGGTTTATGACAAGACGATGCTGCAGGAATATGTCTCAGCGGCGGTTGAGTTCTCACCCGATCGGCCGATTCTTATTGAAGAGTTCCTTGAGGATGCCATAGAGGCTGAAGCGGATGCCATAGCAGACGGCAGTGACGCCTTTGTCCCTGCGGTCATGGAACATATCGAACTTGCCGGTGTTCATTCGGGAGACTCCGCATGTGTTATCCCGCCTGTCAGTATTTCGCAGAAACACATTGATACCATCGAGGAATATACGAAGAAAATTGCTGTAGAGTTCAAAGTTGTCGGCCTTATGAACATTCAGTATGCCATTGCTAAAGATAAGGTGTATATCCTTGAAGCCAATCCGCGGGCAAGCCGGACTGTTCCGCTGGTGAGCAAGATCTGTAACATTCCGATGGCAAGGCTTGCCACACAGGTGATGCTTGGAAAAAAACTGGGTGATCTCAATTTGCAGCGAAAGCCGGTTCCTCATTTCGGTGTGAAAGAGGCTGTTTTTCCTTTTAACATGTTCCCTGAGGTCGATCCCCTGCTCGGTCCCGAGATGCGTTCTACCGGTGAGGTTCTCGGAATGGCTAAAAACTTCGGGCTTGCTTTCTATAAATCTCAGGAGGCAGCGAACCAGCGCCTGCCGCAGGAGGGAACCGTTCTCGTTACCGTGACAGAACGGGACAAGGCCGGAGCACTGGAAGTTGCGCGGCAGTTTGCTTCACTCGGCTTTAAAATAAAAGCCACAGACGGCACGCATAAATATCTGGCCGAACATGGTATTGATGCGGAGCCGATCCTGAAGGTGCATGAAGGCCGTCCCAATATTGTTGATGCGATCAAGAACGGAGAGATTCAGCTCGTTGTCAATACACCGAGCGGAAGACTCAGTGTGACCGATGACTCTTACATTCGAAAGGCTGCGATACAATACAAAATCCCGTTTATCACAACGACTGCTGCGGCGATTGCAGCTGCTAAAGGGGTTGCAGAATACAGGAATGGAAAAGGAGAGGTGAAGAGCCTTCAGGAATACCATTCGGATATATCTTAGTAACACTGATAATTTTATAATGAGTTCAATCAGTTAAAGCCTGTCCATTTCGGACAGGCTTTTTCTTTTTATTGGGGTATTTCTGAAGTAATCCGCTTGTTTAAGTAATCAAAAAAGGGATTATAGCGCAGACGCATCAGCTGGCCGATGGGGACACGAAGAAGTTTATTCTCTCCGCGGGGCATTAAAGAGCCTAAGGTCTGGTTCAGGGGTGATTCTTTAGGAGGTCTTTGTCCATACAATGGATCATCCGGAGAAAAAGGGATTGCTACGTGAGAAAGGGAATAAATCCCTTGCGGCCAGAAAAGCGACAATTGTTTCCTGACGATCCGATCATCATGAGCTCTTTTTGTAAATGCCATCACCTGTTTTGATTCAGGGTGCTCATTTGTAATAATTGTTAGATTGTAATTGAGACCGGGGTTGTTCAAATGCTTATCAAGCACTGATTTATATCCGATATCTTTGATAAATGCTTCCAGACCGATATAGCGGTTAATATCAAATAAGACCAGCTCGCTTTCAGAATTATCAATTTTGTCATAAAGCTCAGTAATAATATCCTGTGCGACGACGGTTGAATCGACTACCGATTGAAAAGTAATAATGACAGGTAAGTCTTTCATTTGCCCGCTTTTCTGAAAACGGTTAATTTTTTTCTTAACGGACTTGATTAATCGATAGATTTGATACCCGGCGTTTTTTGGAAAGGAATTGTATTTAAAAGGGTCGTATTCAGGAAGAATTGAGAGCCACTTGAATTTTTCGAAATATGGCAAAAAACTTAACGTTTTATGCCAGCTGGCTATGAATGCAAAAGGGCTAACACCTAAAGCCGGCGAAAACAAAAAAACCTTATCAGGAACTTTTTTGCCGCCCTCCATTGCATCGAGAATATATCTCAGGGTCAGCGTGCCGCCATTGGAATAACCTCCCATGTAAAATGGTTTATTGCTGCCGATTATTTTATTGACGTGGCGTGTTCCGATATCCACTGCATGCAGCCAATCATTATAATGGACTGTGAGAAGACCGGATGGCGCGGTTCCATGACCCGGCATACGGAGACAGAGAACATAAAACCCCTGCTGATAGAAAACCTCTGCAATTTTTCTTAAACTGTAAGGGGAATCTGATAAACCGTGGATCAGGAAGACCCCCCCCTTGATCGTCTCTGGGATAAGCTCAAATGACCGGTTCCAGTTACTGGGGAAACTATCTGGATGAAGCACAGATTTTTCATAAAATCTATTGTAAGGACGCTGGTCCTTTTTTGAAATATTTTGGTAGACTTTTGCCTTTAATTCATCGAACAGCTTATCTTCCAGCTTCTTGTAATCACGATATGTAAAGTTTTCAACGTAGAGGCGGGATGTAAATTCATGTTCAAACTCTGCTGTATGCCAGACCTTCAGGTCCTGTTTGCCTCTTGATATAAAAGCGCTAAGCAAAATAATGCTTATGAAAAAAATTAAGGCAAATATAACTATTTTAATGAAGCGTTTTAATTTCATAATGAAGGCCTTTTACTTCATTGAATCGATTGTAAAGATTTGGCGAATGATCAATGATTCAGGGTATTTCTTTTGAGGCTGGGGAGCTTTGCAGAGCCTGTCATCTAAACAGGCTCTGCTTCAAGCTTTATATAACTTTCACATAGAAGTTGTTGTTTATTTTAGTTCAATTTTGAGGCCTTTTGTCCCGAGTTTTGCTTCCATACCTTCTGTGGAGCCGGTGAGGACTAACACAACGTCTTTGTCGTTTGTTACCCTCAAACCAGCGTCTCCCCCACCCGTAGCTAATCCGACCTGACCGCCGAAATACTTTCCGGAAAAGTCGGAGACCTTTTTCAGGTTGTATACACTTCCCTTATATTTTACAGTTGAAATGCCCACATTGCCATAGCTGAGGCCCACTGCTGTAAAAGGGTATTCTTTCCCTTTGAAGGTAAGCGTACCCTCACCCTTTGAGTGTCCCATTCCAAGTGCAACCGTGGTAAATTTTAACGACACTTCACCAGAAGGAGTATCAGCAGCAGTAAGTGGTGAAGCAATAAAAACAAGTCCTATGAGTAAAACTAAAAGTAATCGAAACTTCATGATAAACCCCCTTTCTTGCTCGAAAAAAGACGCCTCCCGGTTTCGAGTTTCCTTAGTAAACAGACTGTCCAAAAATCATCTGATATCACAAAGGTAATAAAAAATTAATCAAGCTCAAAACCCGGGGGTGCTTTTTCCCAGGGATAACCGTTTTTTGCCATGTTGTATCCCAGTTCATAAAGTTGCTTCATATAAGCCTGGTCAAATGTCCCCTTTGGCTTCATTTCAAAACTATCCGGTATATAAGCCAGGTGGAAATCAAGCCCGTCCCGTCTGGCATCAGCATAAAGCTTATAAAGATCACCGATGCCCTGCGTCCTTATCAACGACTCTATGGAGCGGCTTGCAATCGAAAGGAACTTGGGCTCGACGGTTTTTAAATCAGGCTCGATAAAGGAATTTCTGATGACATAGACGTGAGGTCGTTCCTTTGCTTCGAGCTTATCTAAGACTATTGTCCAGTCGAGCTGCGAAGGATAGAGAAAAACCTGAGAGGCAGTACCGCCGTCTACATGCATCTCCTTAAAGCGATGACCGTTTGCTTCTACCTCGATATATACGGGCGGAAAAGCACCGGGTATGGATGCTGAGGCCAGTAATACTTTACGAACAAGCTCCAATGCCTTGGGGTGGCCGCTGTCAGCGATTGCGCTGATGCTCCAGATGACCGGCCTGCCGGCATCGAGATTCGTTGTGCCTACGAAAAGACGCCGCCCCTTGCGGTGCTCAGCAGCGATTTTTTTCATAACTTCTTTGTCAAAATATTTAGCAATAAGTGCTTGCAGAGGCTCTGTGTTGGCTGCTGCATCGCTGAGAACAGCTCTTAGGAGACCACGCTTATTAAAGATGTCTTCTTCACTGATTGTTGTGTAGACTTGCTTGAGCTTATCGTCCCAATCAGGACCGAGAAAAATAAAAGGGGCTATGAGTGCACCGGTGCTGACGCCTGTTACCAGGGTGAATTCCGGGCGGTCGCCCGCCTTGGACCAGCCTACAAGCAGTCCTGCGGCGAACGCGCCGTTCTGCCCGCCTCCGGAAATGGCAAGGTAATTGTGCTGTGTCCTCATTATTCCCGGAAACTTGGTCTCCAGTTCAGCCTTTTTTAACGTGGGCCATTCTTTAGCAAAGGGCGGTTCTGCGTCCCCCCAAGTTCTAGCCCTGGGAATGCCGGGAATCTGTGCAATTCGGCTTAACTCTTCGGATCGCGGTATTCGTTCAGACACTGAAGCGCAGCTCGTGGCGATGACAGCAAGAAAAACCGCCAGCACAATGATCCATATATGCTGTGTTAACTTAGGCACTGGTTTTTTCATGCTTTCTCCCCCCTTTTTAGGTTGTTTTGTTTCATATAATAATATAGCTTTTTTTTATAGGTGCAAGAAAAACTTGGTTCTATGACTGAAGTTTTTTTAAGCCCGGTCTCATATTTTCTTTGCAGTTGCTTCCGCGCTTGATAAAAAAAAGAGATAGATGGAGAGATGTTTGTATGAAAAGATATTGAAAGAGGAGGTGGGAAAATATTACAAAATTATAAATGAAGGGATTTAAAAGTCCCGGTTAATAAAATCAACAGGGGCTTTTTTAATTTTAAATCGTTACACGATTTTATATCTATTCGTCATATCCACTGAAAGGGATCCAGCTGCCCTTCTCGGTTCCTATAAATGTGTTGTAGGAATGAAGCATTCCATAATTTGAAGCCCTTACCGCATACCATTCAATCTTGCGATTATGTGCAAGATCACTTTTTATATGGTCTATCACCACCACGCTTGTTTTCTTTTCTGAATGGGCTTTGTGGATAATGGAAAGCTGGTCTTCTTCGGTTAAAAAAGAGTAAACAGGGGATAATGAGTGCTTGTCTACTAAATCGACAAGATCCTCCGGATAAATATCATCCTTGGACTCAATCTCTACGGTTAAAATACTCAACTGGGCAAACAATCCCCCCTTGGTTTCGATATCAGAGGCAGGATAGGTGGTGATACAGGGGATGTTCATTTTAAAGATAATTTTGGGCGCCTCTTCTATAGTTGATACTCTTGCAGAATAGGTGCACTGATATTTCACAAGGCACTTTTCTTTGGAAACGGGAGTTGTTTTTTCAATAAAAAAGGGATAGTCAAAATCTATTCTCACATTCTTGGCTTTCAGCGCTTCCATGTAGTCGAGGATGTTTTCTCCGATGGTCTTTGTTCCTAAGCGTTCGTGATGCTTGTGAACAATTTGAATAAACCTGTCAATCCAGCGTGCTTCAAATTCCTGCATGATGCGAGCTTCTATGGAAATATTGGCAATGGTGGTTTGACCTTCCGGCTCGGTTTTGGACACCACCTTAAGCGGAAAGGGCATATCCCTCATTCCTACATTAACAAGAAATTTCTTTTCACCTGACAATTGTCACACCCCCTTTTAATAAGTTAGGATTATAACCCGCTAAAAATTATTATACCATAAAAACTTAATTGTTCCGACTCACCCGGTATTTTCAATAACCTTTTTTGTCTCCTGTGCAATCTTCAACTCCTCGTTTGTCGGAACCACGAGGATTTTGATCTTACTGTCCGGAGTGTTGATTTCCCGGATCCCTTTTTCTTTTTTCTTGTTTTCTTCCAAATCGATCTTTATTCCCAGATTCTCCAGTTCCTGACATGAGAGCTCGCGGATATCAGGAGAGTTTTCTCCTATGCCTGCTGTAAACACGATACAGTCAAGGCTTCCCAGTGCCGCAAAATACTCACCAATATATTTTTTTATGCGGTAGGCGTAAACATCGAGAGCGATCTCTGCCTGTTTGTCTCCCTTGTTCTTTTTCTCAATCACCTCGCGCATGTCATTTGTTCCGCAAATCCCCTTAAGTCCGCTCTTTTTATTGAGAAGCGTATCAATATCTTTGAGAGACATTCCCAGATGGTCTGCTAGGAAAAAAGGGAGCGCAGGGTCAATGTCACCGCAGCGGGTTCCCATCACAAGCCCTGCCAGAGGGGTCATTCCCATGCTCGTGTCGATGCAGTTCCCGTTTTTAACGGCGGCCATGCTTGCCCCGTTTCCCAGGTGAATCGTGATGATGCTCAATTCATTGAAGGGCCTTTCCATGTAATCGGCAGCTTTTTCAGCAACATAGGCATGAGATGTTCCGTGAAAACCATATCGGCGCACATAGTCCTTTTTATATAGCTCATAAGGAACGGCATAGAGAAACGCTCTTTTTGGAATGGTTTGATGAAAGGCTGTATCAAACACCGCTACCTGAGGCGAATCAGGAAAAATGGTCCTGGCGACTTCAATTCCCTCCAGATTGGGGGGATTATGCAAAGGGGCAAGGGGAATATTTTCCCTGATGGCTTCAATAACCTTGTCATCGATAATCGTGGTCGAATGGAAGGTCTCCCCGCCATGAACCACCCGGTGGCCTACGGCTGAAATTTCCGATTTGTCCTGAATAACCCCGTGTTCCGGATCAAGCAGGAAATCGACGATTCGGTTCAGTCCTTCTTGATGATCTTTAATCTTTTCCTCGTTTGACTTTTTTACAGATTCACCACTTTCTAGAATTGTCTTATGGGTAAGAATACTGGTATCTTCACCAATCTTTTCAGCCACGCCTGAAGCCATTACCCTATGATGAGTCATATCAAACAGCTCATACTTGATGGAAGAGCTTCCGGAGTTGATGACAAGTATTTTCATAACAATTCCTATTCCTTTTCTGATTGTGCCTGGATTGCTGTAATCGCGACAGTATTGACGATATCCGGAATTGTACATCCACGGCTCAAATCGTTCACAGGGTGTTTGAGCCCCTGAAGCACAGGGCCGATGGCCAGAGCATTGGCTGATCGTTGAACGGCCTTGTATGTGTTGTTCCCTGTATTCAGGTCAGGGAAGATAAAAACTGTGGCTTTTCCCGCGACATCGCTTTCGGGCAGCTTGGTTTTAGCTACCGAAGGATCAACCGCAGCATCATACTGGATAGGCCCCTCAATCTTTAAGTCAGGATAGGATTTTGCGGCTGTTTCTTTAGCGATTCTGGTCGCTTCTCTGACCTTGTCTACATCTTCTCCCGTGCCCGATTCACCTGTTGAATAGGAAAGCATAGCCACATAAGGCTCAACGCCAAAGGCCTTTGCGGTCTGTGCAGAACTGAGTGCTATTTCAGCCAGCTGTTTCGCATCTGGGTTTGGATTGACAGCACAGTCTCCGTAAACAAGCACCCTGTTTTCCAGACACATGAAAAATACGCTTGAAACAATGGAAAAACCGGGCTTGGTTTTGATGATTTCAAGGGCCGGACGGACTGTAGCAGCTGTGCTGTGAACTGTACCTGACACCATACCGTCAGCGTGACCTTTACGGACCATCATGGTTCCAAAATAGCTTACACTGGACATGCTGTCGCGGGCGTTGTCTTCTGTGATGCCCTTGTGTTTTCTTAATTCATAATAGGTCTTAACATAATCTTCAAAATGATCGGACTTGGAAGGCTCGATAATCTGAGCATTTTCCAGGTGAAGCCCCAGCTGGGCTGTTTTTTCCCGTATCAGCTCTTCATTTCCAAGGAGGGTTATATCGACAATCTCTCGACTGAGGAGTATTTCAGAGGCGCGAAGTATCCTTTCCTCCTCTCCCTCGGGCAGGACGATATGCTGCCTGTTTTTCCTTGCTTTTTGCAGAAGCTCGTATTCGAACATCATAGGGGTTAACGTGGAGGTCCTGGTGGTGATGATTTTTTCTCCAAGTGCGGCCAGATCAATGTTCTTTTCAAAAATCGCCAGGGCCTTGGTTATCTTCCGCTCGTTGCCTGGTGATATTCTGGAATGGATATTAGCAACAGTCTTGGCAGTTGGAAAGGTGTTCTCCTTGACGCTGAGAATGGGGATGTTTTTTGCAATATCTTTGATAATATTCCATATGGCTTTTTCGGGTTTTAAGCCGCCTGTGAGAAGGATGCCTGCAATATTCTCCATGGCTTTGGATGAGACTGCTGCAAGGCAGCCGACAATGACATCCGCCCTGTCTCCGGGTGTGATAACGAGTGCGCCGCGCTCTATTCTTGGTAAAAGGTTGGGTAAATGCATAGCCGCCACTGAAAAACAATAAGCATGGCGGTTCAGTTCTTCTTCTCCACGAAGGATCTCAGCATTCAAAATTTTGGCAATCTCTCCTATGGTGGGGCAATCGAGAAACGGTTCATCCGGTATGGAGTAGATCAACTGGTCTTTGATGAGTTTCTTGTCTTTCAGAAGCTTGATAACAGCTTTTTCGTCCTTTGGGCTTGTCCGGTTAACGATCGTGGCAATTGTAAGGCATCCTTTTTCTTCCAGAGATTCAAGGGTCATTTCAATAGAACGGTGTGTGTCTTCCACGCTCTTGTGATAGGCATTGGCCACGAGCAGAACCGGGCATCCAAGGTTCTTGCTGATTTCAGCATTGATATCGAATTCAAAGGCAGCAGAGGAGCTGGCAAAGTCAGTACCCAGACATAAGATAAAATCACACATTTCCTCCAGCTGGTCATATTTCTTCATAATTCCTTCAAGCACCTCTTCTTTCTTCCCGCGAGAGATCAGCTTCTCAGCCTCTGCTTTGGTGTAGCCGTACATCTTTTCAAGAGGAATTTCCAGTTTAAAACGAGATGAAATAAGGTTGATATCACGATCAAGATCTTTTCGATCCGCATTTCCCTCAATAAGGGGACGGAAAAAGCCGACCCTGTCAACTTTGCGCAAAAGCATCTCCATCATGCCGAGACATATGAGCGATTTCCCGCTCTTTGCCTCGGTAGCAGTGATAAAGAGATTGTTTGCCATAAGATTCTCCTTGTAAAACAATGCTCGCCTTATTATTCCTAGGTTTTCTTTTGATTTGCCGGCATTGATAATACCATAAAAAGGTATAAAAATCAAGTATTTTAAAGGGGAAGGGGGGATAGGCAGTGATTTTCTTGCTTGTCCATGAAAGTCTTCAGAGAAGGACGCCCCGACGACTTTTCCGGGCGCTCATTGAGGACTTTTGTTTATTATGAATATTATATAAATATAGACTTAAAAGTTAACCCCAAGGCCAAAAAGATACTTAATATCTGTGCTTGAAGCCCTGTCAACCGGTGTTGCATCGTAGTCGAGAAGAGCTTTAAAGGTGGCATAAATCGGCCTTTTCAGCGTGATCCGAAGCTCGCCGTCCCAGTTAAGAAAATAGTCTGAAAACTTATTCATGCTGGGGTAGTATTTTAATTTGGATAAAAACTTAACTCTTTCAACAGGGTCTAACTCAAGGTTATATCCCAACTGCATTGAGGGCTCTTCATTCTTGGTATCCTCCGCCAGGCCTGTATCAGGATTGGTCGATTTATATGACTCGGCTAAATATGCAAGACCCGCCTCCGTAGCGAATTCTATCTTTTCTATATCAATCCACTGATAGCCTCCGCCGAGCCCTGAGATGATTCGATAATCGAGCAATTCGACATTATCTTTTGTATATCTGCTGTTGCCAAAGCCGTAGATTTTTTTCGTGAAGAACTGGTTGTGCTGGAAATCAAGCATCAAGTAATCATCTGTGGTTCTCTTTTTTGTTTCACCTATATCTCTTTCGCGGGCAAAAAAGTAATAGCCTTCCAGCCTTGTCCGGCTCTTTTCAGTCCTTCGCCTGATTTTAGCATCAACCGTTAAGCTCTCATCCAGCGAATCCGCTTTTGAGCTTTTAAACCCGACGGTTAGATTCCCGCTCCATATTTCTTTGCGGGGATTGATCTTTTTAACATCCTTGACAGCAAAGGTTTTTGGTTCTTTCTGTTCCTCTTTTTCGATCTTGAAAAACCCTTCTCCGTCAAAGGTTACCCTGGCTTTTATAACCGTGCCGTCCTGGAGATGAATTTCGATCGGCTCATCGGTTTTGAAATTCTTGATCTTGGATGTATCCAGAGTGATATCACCTAACATGTCAGACTTGAAAAGCAGTTTTCTCTCCTTTTCGAGCCGCACCACCTTGCCGGTCAACCGGTCACCGTTTTTTAAAATGATTGTATCGGCAAAGCTGTGAGTGCAGAAAAAAAGCAAAAAAAATACGAAAAATAAAAGCCGCTTCATATTGATCTCCTTGTGGATTGCCAAAAGAATTTTTTGATAATGATCCCTCTCTCAAGGGTTTTCTCTGATTAGAGATTGATTTTAAATACCCTATAATAAAATCTGATTATGCTCAAGAAAATAATAATAGGGCGTAGGGGTGATAATATGAGAAAGGGATTCTTTGGATAGTGCTTTTGATTATTTTTTCTTCAGGCTATGTAGTTATGCCTTGCCGTTCGAACCGAGCACATGAACAATTTTATGCTTGTATAGCTCTTTTAGAGATTCCCGCGCCGGTCCGAGATATTTTCTCGGGTCAAATTCAGCAGGGGTTTCAACAAAAACCTTTCTGATTGCGGCTGTCATGGCAAGACGGCCGTCAGAGTCGATATTGATCTTGCAAACGGATGATTTTGCGGCCCTTCGGAGCTGCTCTTCAGGAATGCCCACAGCATCTTTAAGGGCACCACCGTGTTCATTAATGATTGCAACAAGCTCCTGGGGAACAGAAGAGGAACCGTGCAGGACAATCGGAAATCCCGGAAGCCTCTTGGCACATTCATCAAGGATATCAAAGCGAAGCTCTGGCGGGATATAAACGCCGTCTTTATTCTTGGTGCACTGCTCGGGCTTGAACTTGTTTGCGCCGTGGGATGTGCCGATAGAGATAGCAAGGGAATCGACGTCTGTTTTTTTGGTAAAATCCTCTACCTCTTCGGGTTTTGTGTAGGTCGATTTTTCCGCGGAAACCTCGTCTTCGACACCGGCCAGGACGCCGAGCTCACCCTCTACGGTGACATCAAGTTTGTGAGCGTAGTCGACAACCTTCCTTGTAAGCTCGATATTTTTTTCATAGGAATGATGGGAACCGTCGATCATGACCGATGAAAATCCCGTCTCTATACAGCTTTTCGCAAGCTCAAAGGTATCCCCGTGGTCGAGATGAAGCGCAATGGGAATCTCTTTTCCGAGCTCTTTTGCGTACTGAACAGCAGCTTCTGCCATATAGCGAAGTATGGTCTGGTTAGCGTATTTTCGTGCTCCGGAGGATACCTGAAGGATAACGGGTGACTCTGTCTCCACACATGCCTGAATAATGGCCTGCATCTGTTCCATATTATTGAAGTTATATGCAGGGATTGCGTATCCCCCCTTCATTGCCTTTTCAAACATCTCCCTTGTGTTTGCAAGACCGAGGTCTTTATAACTTGTTCCCATTTTCTCCCCCCATCGCTTGTTTTTATTCTATATTATACCACTATTTGATAGATAGTGTAAGGAAAATCATGTCGATCCTCCACCTATTTTATTATTGTGAAACCGGGAATTTTCCAGGGGAAAAGCTGATTTTATTAAGAAATGGGAGAGAGAGAAAACCCTCTGTGAGCAAAAAGGTTGCAGAGGGCTTTTTACTTTTTTATCTCTTTTACGGGCTTAAGCCAGATAATCTGATAAGGCTTCAGGGTAAGAGAGAGTTTGTTATCCTCGGCCTTCCACTCTTTTTTGCCTACAAGGTCGAACCAGCGCTTTTCTTTTGTATTAAGCCTGGAAAGGGGAATTTCTATTTTGCAGATCCTGCCGGTCACATTGGTCATGGCCAGGATATGCTGGTTTCCCTCGGGAGAGGTCCGAAAGACCGCAAAAACAGATGGTGAGAGCATGAGAACTTTTTGCTTCCCGTGGGGATGAAAGGCGCGTTCCTTTGAGCGTATTTCATAGATAGGGCTTGCAAGTCTCCGTATGCGGGAGAATTTGGATTTTGGGTTTTCAAGCTGCTTTTCAATATCCCTGGGATCGATCGCTCCCCGGTTGATATCGCGGTTCACTTTGGTCTTCTTGACGAGTTTATGGTCATTTTGGGTTCCGAATATACCATGGATATAAACAGCCGGCACACCCTGGATTACAAGGGAAATGCTCCTTGAGGCCAGAGCACGCTTGATCTGAAGATCAATATCTTCACCTGTTTTATCGTTGTTAAGGGCGCTCCACCAGGTCGAGTTGATTTCATAGGGCTCATGGGTTCTATCTTTTGTCATTTTATAATTAATAAATGCTCCGCGTTTTTTTGCATTTTTGATGATGAAATCGATATCTTCCTGAGAGAGAATTCCCTTAACCCCCATAAGCCCGATTCCGTCATGGGTATCCAGCATATTGAAGAAAGTGGCATTCTTGGATGGGTTTTTGAGCTCCTCTGCCCACTTGGAAAGGGCTGTGGCATCTTCCCGATAGAAAGTGTGTAGAACGAGCGGTGGCAGGGCAAAGTTGTAGACCATGTGCGCCTCATCATAACCATTACCGAAATAGGAAATATTTTGTTTATGGGGAACATTTGTCTCTGTAATAATGGCTACTTCGGGCGCAACCGCATCCATAACGTCTCGCATGAGTTTAACAATCTCATGCGTTTGCGGCAGATGCACAGACTCAGTCCCCGGTTCCGCCCATATATAGGTCACTGCATCCATCCGAAGAAGATTGGCTCCATGTCGCACGTACATGAGTAAGCCTTCGAGGACTGCCATCAAGACTGCCGGATTTCTGAAGTTAAGGTCGACCTGGTCCGCAGAGAATGTTGTCCAGACATACCGCGGGCCGTCAAACGTATCGAATCTTGTGAGAATATCCGATGTCCTTGGACGAAAGATCTTGCTTCGCTGGTCAGGAGTAAGATCACTGGGAGATTTGTAGGCAATAAAAAAATCCTTGAATTGAGGGTCGCCGTTTAAAAATTCCTTGAACATATCACTCCTTGAAGAGCAGTGATTGACGACAGCGTCAAACATGAGCTTGTAATCCTTATCCATCTCCAGAATGTCCTGCCATGTGCCGAGATTCGGGTCAACCTGATTATAGTCCACAACAGCAAATCCCCTGTCTGAGGAATAGGGAAAGAAGGGAAGAATATGAATCGAATTAATGGCACCCCGGTTGTATTTCTTGATAGTTTGATGCAGTGTTTGAAGGGGTGTAATGCCTTTTCTGCTTTTGATAATGTCGCCGTAGGTAATTAGAATTATATCTTTTTCCGTAAAAAGCTCCTTGGGGTCATAATCTTTTTCTTTTTTAATCAGTTTATCGGGCTTATGGGCATGGTGAACCTTGAGGATACGTCTTAGCTCCGGCATCCATTCATTTGCCTTTTTTTTGCCGTAGAGAAAGACCATCCGGTCAAACATCCTGTTCCGTTTCCTCAATGGAATTTTATGAAGAGGCTTTGTGTAGTCCGGCTCCGGATTGTAGGCGGTTGCAATATCGTGATAGATTTCTTGCGGGGAAGGTTTCTTATCTTTTCTGGATGAAGAGGGCATATGCAGGACCCTTTCTCTTTAAGAAAAATGATATATTTAATATATACCGTATTATCTTTTTCTTTGTCAACTGAGAAAGTGATGCAAGTAGTCCCGTATAAATAAGTAAGTTGCAAGGGGTTTTTGTTTAATGTAAGATACTGCGGGGAGCCCGTAAAATGAAATTTAGAATTTTTCCGCCGAAATTATTTGTGATATTTATCATACATATTGTCGTATTGTATTTACTATCTCCTGGTAAAAAGATAATTAAACCGCCTTATCACTATTCAGGAATCATACTGATTATTTTTGGCCTGGGACTAACCCTTTGGGCCTATTACCTTTTTAAAAAAGACAAAACAACAGTAAAGCCCTATGAAAATCCTGCAAAACTGGTGACCCAGGGCCCCTTTCTTGCGAGCCGCAACCCGATGTATCTTGGTCTATCAATGGTACTGGTGGGCCTTACGATTTTTTTAGGGTCACTGCTCACATTTGTTTTCCCGATCAGTTTTATCATTATTATGGATGTTTTTTTTATCCGCTTTGAAGAACAAAACCTTGAAAGGATTTTTTGTAAATCGTATCTCGATTATAAACAAAAAGTCAGGCGCTGGCTTTAATGCAAATTGAATCGTGCCACTGGTAAGTTTATTCATGGCTTTTTCTTTTCTCCAGGCGTTCATTGCTTTTTTAGTCGGACCTGAGCTTCTCGCGTTTCTTGCCGGAATCCTGAAAAATAGTGCTAGAAAACCTGTCAAAGACAGCAAAAAACTATTGACATCTTAGGTGAAAACTATATATATTTAAAAAAATTGTTGATTGCACGAAATCTACCACTGGACGATGGTTAATCTTCTATACTCAGTAGCATAAAGAGTGATTATTTATCGGCCTCTTCTTCAGAATCTTCTCATCTCAGACAACTGTTAATTTATCCATAGGATAAGTGTCTGCCGCCGTGTTTCATCACCAGGGATCTTGCCTTTCATCATAAGGAATACATTCGACACAAGGAGGTGTTGATATGATTAACAAGTTCCTGCCACGAACAAAACTTCTCTTTGCCCGTTCTGCCGGAGAGGAGGTTTTGCTCGATTATGGTGCCGCCACTATAGATAAGCAAAAGGTAATAAATTGGGTCGCTTTAGCTCTGGTTTTTTCAACCTTTTGTTTCTTTTCTGTTAATGGGATTGCTAAAGATAGCAAAGAAGAGGTAGGCTATGAGGCATGGAAAGAAAAGAACAGTTCGACGATTTCTGAAATCGAGTCATCTAAGGGGGATGAATTTAAAAGGTTTTTAACCGAACTTGAAGGGTCAAGTTTATTGTCAGGCTCTGATTCTGATACAAAATTCCTGTTAACGTTCCTGGATAAAATGAATGAACGAGACAATCTGACATTTGACGAGAGAAAAGAGATTCTGCGTTTGCAGAGGGATGCCAACTCTAAATTAAAAAGATATGACCTGGCACAAAAACAAACAGACAAGTTGAGCAATGTTTATGCAATAGAAGACTCTGAAGGGGAAGGATTCATCTTTTATTTAACAGAGCTTGTAGCATCTACCTTATTGTCAGGCTCTGATTCTGATACAAAATTCCTGTTAACGTTCCTGGATAAAATGAATGAACGAGACAACCTGACATTTGACGAGAGAAAAGAGATTCTGCGTTGGCAGTTCGAAGCTAACTCTAAATTAAAAAGATATGATCTGGCACAAAAACAAACAGACAAGTTGAGCAATGTTTATGCAATAGAAGATCGCGAACACGGAGGACTCATCTTTCACTTAAAAGGGCTTGTAGCATCTAACTTAGTGTCAGGTTCAAATTCTGATACAGAGTTATTATTGAAACTGTTAAATAAAATTGACAAGGAAAGGAAAGGAGAACTAACAGATAAAAACAGGAAAGACATGCTTTATTTAAGAGCCAAAGCCAATTATAAATTAAAAAGATATGATTTGTCACAAGAACAGTTCTTGCAGTTAAAACTGATTTTGACGAAAACGGATGACCCCTTATTTCTTGAAGTTAACAAAAAGTTAAAAGAGATACCGAAAAAGAAAAGGCAGGTTGAAATTTTGAGTTTTCACAAAAAATTAAAAATGAAATATTTAATCTACTTTGGTTTGCCTTTTCTCGCTTTGATTGCTTTAGTAATTTTGCCATTTTATTTATGGCATAAAAAATATTTAAAAAGCATTGATGAAAGAGCTATTCAAAGAGATAAGAAAGGTTTTTTTGAATCTGATATTATTCCTGAAAATAAAATGATAGAACTAAAAGATATATGCGAACTGGATGGGCGGGTTTTGTTCTCAGATGCTGAAAATTATCAAAAAACAAGGAAGAAAGACAAAAACGCAAGATATGCACCGATAGTAGTAGAGGGATATGACATGATTAAGCGGGTTAACAGACATGCGCCATACCCTGTTGCTTGTCTTTCTAAGATACCAAAATTAAATGGGATTCCCTATTTCTGGAAGGCTACACTTTTTGGATTCTTTTTTATCTATGTTTGGGCACTTTTGGGACCTTTTATCCAAAACCCGTCTTCCCCTTCTCATGATTTAGCGGTATTATTTCTTATTGCCACTCTCACCATTTTATCTCTGATAGGCTTGCGTATTATGTCAGAAAGAACAATTATGTCATTAGGCGAACTTGTAAGTATAATGGAATTTCATAAAGAAGACGAAAAGAGTGATTTGGAAGACAAACGTCCTGTTTCCATCAGGAAACTTGAGGAATGGGTAGCCATAAGGTTCAGGAGCCCGCTGCATTTTTGTCTTGCCCTGATTATATTTTCGTTAGTCATTGTGTTTGATTATTACGCAACTAAGACAGATTTTAATATCTTGAAAATAGATTATATTTTTGTTGCTTTCATTGTCCTTATTGTATCACCGATCATATGTCTCCTTCTCAGCTCTTTGGTCACGCTTAATAGAATATGCGATATGGAAGACCTCTCCATTAACCCCTTGTCGCCGATAAAAACAATAGGGCTGGAAAAGTGGTTGTCTTTAATTGGAACATATGCTGTTGTCGGAAGCGTTGTGTTAACTTTTGGGTGCCTGATACCAATCGTTGATAATTATCTTTCAGATAAAAGAAGGCCTGATGATTGGTTTTGGTTTATCATAATTATTCCCATGCTAATTGTATACTGGTTTTATCCTTACGTTAAAATAGCCGGTGTCGTAAAATCCTTAAAGAGCAAAAGAAAGCAGTTTTTTAAAATAAGAATGTCTCAATGCTTTAATGACTGGGTTTCTTCTGATTTATATTCATCGGGCAAGGAAATAACGCCGCAAAAACAAATGCTTCGGTTTGACTTGACCACAAAATTTGCTGAAGAGATGGACAACTATTATAAAATGTTTAAAAAGATTGATGAGAGTCCTGAATCTTTTCTTGATATCTATTCAGCTTTAGAGCTATTGCAGGCAATCGGTCTGCCGTCTCTTTTTGCCATTGCGACCTACTTTTTTTTCTAATAAATGATTTGATAACCGTCGGCCTGCCGGTTCAGGTCCGCTTGGAAAGCTGAAAACACTCCCTCTTCTTTTTAGAGAAAGAATAAACAGACCCTGATTAAATGTGCTAATCAGGGTTTGTTTATTGGTTTTAAAGGATACCTGACATGCCATCATTGACTAAAAATTTTCTTGACCATCTTATTTTGTAATCGTATTGTTTCTGGGATAGCAAACAAATTTTAACTCCTTACAGGATAATTAAAAAATGCTGGCAATCACGGCGACTCTACCCATAGTTCTTGTCGGGATACTCATGATAACCTTCATGTGGCCTTCCAACAGGGCGATGCCGGCAGGGTGGTTAGCAGCCCTTATGGTTGCGGCTATTGGCTGGGACATGCCATTTCAATGGCTCGTTGCCGCTTCGATTGGCGGGGTGATCAATGCCTTTGAGATTCTACTGATTGTTTTCGGTGCTTTGCTGATACTTCAGCTGATGAAAAAGAGCGGCGGAATGAGCACGATCTCGTATTCAATGGCCTCCTTTTCCGAGGACAGAAGGGTGCAGATCATCATTATCACATGGCTCATGGGTTCTTTTCTTGAAGGGGCTGCCGGTTTTGGGACACCGGCTGCCATTGCCGCCCCGTTACTGGTCGGAATGGGATTCCCTCCGCTCATTGCTGCTGTCTCGGCATTAATAGCTGACAGTGCCTCTGTTTCTTTCGGGGCTGTCGGGGTTCCTATATGGGGAGGCTTTGCCGCATTAAAGGATTTTGTCGATTTTTCTCTGGTAAAAAACGGGGCAGCGATGTCGTTTAGCCAGTTTCTTCATGATATCGGCGCCTTCGCAGCATTACTGCATTTTATTGTCGGGTCTTTTGTCCCGCTGATCGTTGTTGCGGTCATGACAAAAATTGCAGAGGGTTCATACAAAAAGGGTTTGGAGGTCTGGCCCCTTGCTCTGCTGGCCGGGTTTTTATTTACCATCCCCCAGATGTTCATTGCTTTTTTTATCGGGCCTGAGCTTCCCGCGCTTCTTGCCTCATTGATCGCCCTTCCTCTGTTTGTTTTTATCGTTTCAAAGGGTTTTTTTACACCCAAAGAAAAGTGGGACTTTCCGGATTATGCCAGATGGCCTGAGCACTGGGAAGGAACGATCAGGTCAGGGGAAGAGGCAACAACGGAACATAAAACATTGAGCCTGTTTATGGGGTGGCTCCCTTATCTGCTTATCAGTCTCATTCTGCTGGCCGGCCGCCTGGAATTGTTTCATCTGACACCGATCCTCAAATCGTGGACGCTGGCATGGAAGAACATACTCGGAACATCCATAAGCAGCGGCATCACCCCTCTGTATAACCCCGGCATCATCCCCTTTATTCTTATTGCGTTGCTTATCCCGTTCTTGCACGGCTTAAATAAGGAGGAGGCTGTTAAAGCATGGAAAGAAACATTTCAGATGATACAGCCGGCTGCCGTAGCGCTTGTTTTTGCTCTGGGCATGGTCTATATCATGATGTATTCAGGCAGTGATTCTCAGAGCGATTCAATGCTGCTTGTCATGGCAAAAGCCGCTGCCGATTTGTCGGGCAGGGTATGGTATCTGATGGCCCCGCTGGTCGGTATACTCGGCTCTTTTATTTCGGGGAGCTGCACGGTTTCTGATATCATGTTCGGAGGCTTTCAATACAGAACTGCGATCGAGGTGGGTCTTCCCATCATTCCGGTGCTGGCCCTGCAGGCGGTCGGCGGTGCGGCCGGAAACCTGATCTGTATTCATAACATTGTTGCTGTGCTAACGACCGTCGGGTTGATCGGAAAAGAAGGGCTGGTTATCAGGAAGAATTTGGGGATCGCCATCTGTTACGGACTGCTGGCCGGTGCTGCAGCCTGGCTGATTGTAAGATTGTTTCTATAAATCTGAGAAGAGAAGATTGCAAATGTTAACAATAAAATTTTTTTAAAATTCTAGTGATTTTCTATTTGACAAGAATTGTCAAATATAGTGTAATAATAATCGGTAGGGGAAGTTTAGAGGAAAGGGAATCACTGTTTTAACACATCGTTTAAGATCTTTGAATCCACAACTGCGGGAGCATATCATTTATTCCTGAAAGGAGGGTATTTATGCCTGAAAGCAAGGAACTTATGGAGTATCTCGCCCATAAGGGAATCAGCCGGCGAAGCTTTATGAAGTTTTGCGGTGCCAGCGCGGTGATGCTGGGACTTTCAGAAGCTTTTGCCCCGAGAATTGCTGAAGCTGTTGTCAAAGCCTCGCAACGACCATCTGTTGTATGGCTTAAGTTTCAGGAATGCACAGGCTGTACCGAATCATTTATCAAGGCCACCAATCCGACGGCTGCACAGGTAATATTAGATATTATCAGTCTCGATTTTCACGAGACCATTATGGCAGCAGCCGGAGATCAGGCCGAAGAGGTTTTGTGGGAGACCGTAAAACACGGGAACTATATTGCCGTGGTCGAAGGGTCTGTTCCGACAAAGATACCACACGCACTCTTTATCAGAGATAAAACCGGTCTTGAGATTGCAAAAGAGGTTTGCGGGAAGGCAATCGCCACGATCTGTGTCGGCAACTGCTCCTCTTACGGAAATATCCAGGCCGCCAGACCGAATCCGACAGGTGCGACCGGTATTGGAAAGGCACTCAACATTCCGACCGTCAACCTGCCGACATGTCCTGTGAATCCTGAATGGGTCACATCGACGATTCTGCACTACCTCGTTTATAAGAAATTGCCGGAGCTGGATGCCTACGGAAGACCGGTGATGTTCTTCAACCAGACCATTCACGACAACTGTCCGAGAAGAGCCCACTTTGACGAAGGACGCTTTGTCGAAGAGATCGGCACAGACGCAGAGAGAGAACGCTACTGCCTGTATAAGATCGGATGCAAAGGCCCGAAGACCTATGCCAACTGCCCCAAGGTTCTCTGGAACGATAGGGTTAACTGGTGCATCGGTTCGGGGGGGCTCTGTATCGGGTGTGCCGAACCCAATTTCTGGGATCAGTTCGCTAATTTCTATGAGCCGCTGCCAGACGTTGACATACCGGGTATAGGAGGAATAAGAGCGGATGCCGATAAAGTGGGAATGATCCTCGGTGCGGCAACGGCCGGTGGTATCGGTGTTCATCTTGCCGGGAGAGTGTTAAAGAAGGCTACAAAAGGGAGCAAAGAAGAAAAAGCCGAAACCAACTCTTCTGAGAATAAAGAAGAGTAAAGCAGAAGAGGAGAGTTAATCATGGGAAAAAGGATAGTCGTTGATCCAGTATCACGGATAGAAGGGCATCTGAGGATCGAGGTCGAGATAGAGAACGGTAAGGTCAAGGATGCCTGGAATACCTGTACCAGCTTTCGGGGTCTTGAGCTGGTGCTTAAAGGACGAGATCCCAGAGATGCTCATCATATCGCTCACAGGATTTGCGGTGTCTGCCCGACGTCACACGGAATCGCGTCAGCGATGAGTATAGAGGACTCGGCCAAAGTGAAGATTCCTGAGAACGCCCGGTTGGTGAGAAACCTTATGGAAGGCGCCCAGTTTCTTCATTCGCACATCCTCTGGTTCTACCATCTGAATGCCTTCGATTACGTGGATGTGGTAAGCGCGCTGGGGGCAAAGCCGAAAACCCCTGCGCTGAAAAAGCTGCAGGACAAACTGAAGACATTTGTTAAGAGCGGGCAGCTCGGAATCCTGGCCAACGGATACTGGGGACATCCCGAATACAAGCTTCCTCCTGAGCTCAATCTGGAACTGACCGCACACTATTTTCAGGCCCTGGAATATCAGGCCAAGGCAGCCAAGATGCTCGCCGTACTCGGAGGAAAATTTCCCTATCATATGACCACTCCTCCAGGAGGGGTCATGGTGATTCCTTCGCTTGATCAGCTCAAGACATTCAAATTCATGTATGAAGACGTAAAAAACTTTGTCGATGAAGTTATGGTTCCTGACCTGCTTGCCGTAGCTCCTTATATTCTGGACTGGGCCAAGTACGGCAAAAGCCATCCCAATTTTCTTGCGTGGGGTATTTTTGAGGATGAAAGCAGAGATCCGTATGACAGGCTCCTGCCGAGAGGCGCGATATTCGGCGGCGAATTAAAAGCCAATAAGGTTTCGCCCGATGAGGTAAAAGAGTATACCTCTCACAGCTGGTATACGGACAACTCCGGCGGCGGAAGAAATCCTCTGGATGGTGTGACAGAGCCGAAATTTACCGGAATCGATACGAACGGAAAATATGACTGGGCAAAAGCCATAAGGCTCGGGGATAAGCCGATGGAGGTTGGTGCCCTTTCCCGGCTTCTTGTGGCTTATGTGAGCGGCAGAAAAGACGTTCAGAAGCTGATCGACAGCACACTGGCTGCCCTGGGAACCTCTGACAAGGGGATTCTCCTCACGCATGTCGGAAGATTGGCTTCCAAGACCCTGGAATCAAAGCTTATTGCCGATGCCATGGAGGACTGGCTGAACAAGCTGATCGAAAATCAGCATAAAAACGAATGGTTCACCCCTTATGATATGCCGGATAAGGCAGCGGGAGTTGGCGCCTGGGAGGCACCGAGAGGCGCTCTGGCACATTATAACCGGATAGAGGGAAAAAGGCTTAAGAATTATCAGTGTGTCCCGGCTTCTAACTGGAACTTCAACCCGAGAGACGATAACAATGTAAGAGGCCCGGTAGAGGAGGCCCTTGTGGGAACACCGGTGGCTGACCCGAAGAGGCCGCTGGAGATACTACGAATTGTGCATTCGTATGATCCGTGAATGGCCTGTGCGGTTCACGTGATTGAACCAAAGACAAACGAAATTCTGAAATTCAAAGTAAAATAAGGGGCGAAAGATGGAGAAGCTTGAAGAGAAGTATTATAAGCATGACTATGCGGAGAGGCTTCTGCACTGGGGAAATGCGTTAGTGATTATTCTGCTGACCCTTTCGGGACTCCAGATACACCATGGAGGGTTTACCGTTTTTGGCTCGATGAACAATGCAAGATACGTACACTTTATCTCCATGTACCTCTTTATTTTCATGGGGATTATATATGTGTACCAGTTTTTTGCTCTGGGCAAGCACAAGGTGAGCCTGTTCAAACCCTCGGATATTAAGGACATTATCCCTGTGGCCAAGTACTATCTCTTTGTGACCGACAAAGAGCCGCACTTTGAGAAGTACAACCCCATGCAAAAGCTGGCTTATAACTCGACCATTTTTATGGCGCTGGTGATGGTTTTTACCGGGTTTGCTCTGTACTGGCCGAAAGTCTTTGTCCCGGTGGTCAAGTTCTTTGGAGGTCTCGGCTATGTTCGCCTCTGGCATTTTCTTTTTACATGGGTTTTTATAGCCTTTCTGATGATCCATACATATCTCGTTTTCTCTGAGGATCTGAGAAAAAGCCTGTTTGCTATGTTTACGGGATACGCACCCAAAGAGAAAATGCAGGAAGAAGAAAAAGCATAATAGAAGAGCGACATGGTTGAAAAAGATGTTTTGATTTTAGGGATTGGCAATATCCTTTTGCAGGATGACGGACTTGGGGTTCATATCCTCAATGAGCTGGAAAAGATGGATCTCCCTGACAAGGTCGAATTGCTGGACGGAGGAACAGGGGGATTCCATCTTATCCCTATTATAGAAGACAAGAAGAAGCTTATTATCCTCGATGCCATTGTTTCCGAAGATGAGCCGGGTTCAATTTACCGGCTGAAATTCGAAGATATCGAGTATAAACAAAAGGCAGGTATCTCTCTCCACGAAGCCGGCATTATCGAAGCCTTAAAGATCGCCTCGATTCACGGAAAAAGACCGGATACAATCATCATTGCCGTCAGGCCGAAAGAATATAAAGCTTTTGGCCTTGATGTGACCCCGGAGATCAAGAAAATCTTCCCCGATGTCATCGATCTTGTTATGAAGGAGATTTCTCTTTGCTGATTAAAGGAAAAACCAGTGTCAGAATGAAGCTCCATGTGCAGGGGATCGTTCAGGGGGTCGGTTTCAGACCCTTTGTCTATAATCTCTGCCAATCCTGCGGGTTGAAGGGATATATTGCGAACACTTCCTCCGGTGTCGATATTGAGGTGGAAGGAGAGGAAGAAAATATAAAGGGGTTTTTAGAAGATCTCCGTGACAAAAAACCTCCCCTGGCCCGTATCGATTCTGTCGCAAAAAAGTCTCTGCTCCCTGCCGGCTATAAAGAATTTTCCATCAAAAAAAGCCGGGAGAAAAGGGACAGGTCGGCCGCGGTCACCCCTGATGCCGGGATATGCGAAGACTGTCTTCAGGAGCTGTTTAATCCTCCCAACAGGCGTTATCTCTACCCCTTTATCAACTGTACGAACTGCGGTCCTAGGTACACGATTATCAAAGGGGTTCCTTATGACAGGGAAAGAACGTCGATGTCCTCCTTTATCATGTGTGATGAGTGCCAAAAAGAGTATGAAAGCCCAAGCAACAGGCGGTTTCACGCCGAAGCTAACTGCTGCTTAACATGCGGTCCGAAAGTCTGGCTGACCGACAGCAGGGGAGAAGAAACATCCTGTCCTGACCCGATAAAAGAGGCTGTTCAGCTTTTAAAGCAGGGAAAGGTTCTGGCTGTTAAGGGGCTCGGAGGCTTTCATCTCGCTGTTGATGCCACCAGTGACGAGGCTGTTCAAAGATTAAGACGTAAAAAAATGAGAGAGGAAAAACCGCTGGCTCTGATGGTCTGTGATGAAGGCGCGATTTCGAAATTCGCATTAATGGATAAAGAAGAGGAGCATATCCTGAAAACACCGGAAAGACCGATTGTCCTCTTACGAAAAAAGGCCAATTCCCATATCTCTGAAGCCGTATCGCCGAGAAACAGCACCTTCGGGGTGATGCTTCCCTATACACCCCTGCACTATCTTCTTCTGAAAGATAATTTTCTGGCGCTTGTCATGACGAGCGGTAATATCAGCGATGAGCCGATTGTCATCGATAATGAGGAGGCCATCCAGAGGCTCGGCGGTATTGCCGATCACTTTTTATTCCATGACAGGGAAATTTACCTGAGAAGCGATGATTCTCTGGTAAGGAAAATGAACAACAAAACAAGCATGATAAGACGGTCAAGGGGATATGTTCCCGTTCCTGCCGTGTTAAAGTCCGAAATGCCGCCTGTTCTGGCCTGCGGAGGAGAGCTGAAGAACACTGTATGCCTTACCAAAAAAAATGAGGCTTTTTTGAGCCAGCATATCGGTGACCTGAAGAACCTTGAGGCACTCAAGTTTTTCCGGATGAGTATCGAGCATATGGAGAGGGTTTTGGAGATGAAGCCGGATATCATTGCGTATGATAATCATCCCGACTATCTCAGCACAAGATGGGCAAAGGAGCAGGAACAAAGCGGAAAAAAGATCTTCGGGATACAGCATCATCATGCGCATATCGCAGGCTGTATGGCCGAGAACAAGATAGAGGAAAAGGTCATCGGCCTTGCTCTTGACGGGACAGGCTACGGTGATGACGGAACGGTGTGGGGCGGCGAGATGATGATAGCCGATTTTCAGGATTATCAAAGGATAGGCCATTTCGAATATGTTCCGATTCCAGGTGGAGACATGGCTGTTAAAGAACCGTGGAGAATGGGCATCAGCTATCTCTACCACACATACGGCAGAAATTTCGAAGGGATAGGGTTAGAATCTTTGAAAAATATTGATAAAGACAAAACCGGTTTGATTGTCGATATGATTGAAAAGAGATTCAATTCCCCCCTGACATCGAGCACGGGAAGGCTTTTTGACGGGGTCGCTTTTTTAGTCGGTCTCAGGGATAAAGTAAATTATGAAGGGCAGGGGGCCATGGAGCTGGAAGCTCTTTTGGGGAATAAAAAGAATGGCAACGGCAATCATTACCCGTCTCTTTTTGATGAAGACAAAGACAGCCTGACGTTCAAGGTCGCTCCGATAATAAAGGGAATCATTGAAGACCTGTTGAAAAAAACTTCTCAGGAAGAGGTCAGCTTGAGATTCCACGATACGCTTATCGCTCTTTTTGTAAAGGCTGTCAGATGGGCAAATGAGAAAAGCAAAATCAACAGGGTCGCTCTTAGCGGCGGCTGTTTTCAGAATTCTTATCTCCTCTCGCGATTGGAAAATGAGTTAATTGAAAACGGTTTTAACGTATACACCCACGGCATTGTGCCGTGCAATGACGGAGGCCTGTCCCTGGGGCAGGCGGTCATCGCAGGAAGCAGGAGTCAAAAATGTGCTTAGGAATACCGGCAAAGATTATTGAGATTGAAAATTCTTTTGCAAAGGCCCAGTTCGGGGAGATCATACGGGATATCTCTCTCGATATTGTGGATCAGGAGGTCAGCGTAGGGGACTATGTCATCATTCATGCCGGGTTTGCCATACACAAGATCGATGAAGAGGAGGCAAAAAAATCGCTCGAGTTTTTTCAAGAACTTATGGATGAAGAATCATGAAATACGTCGATGAATACAGGGACAGGAAAAAGGCCGAGGAACTTCTGAAAGAGATCCACAGGATTTCTAAAAGGGATGTTTCTCTGATGGAGGTATGCGGAACCCATACCGTATCTATATTCAAGAACGGCATTCACGACCTGCTCCCGCAGAATATCTCGCTTGTGTCCGGGCCGGGCTGTCCTGTCTGTGTCACACCGATAGAGGATATTGATAAGATTATCCAGATCAGCCGGCAAGACACCATAGTCTGTCTTTTCGGCGATATGATGAAGGTTCCCGGTTCCTTCTCAGACCTGAAAAGAGAGAGAATGAACGGCGCCGACATACGGGTCGTTTATTCCACGTCTGATGCCCTGAGCATTGCAAAGGAAAACCGTTCAAAAAAGGTTGTTTTTTTCGGTATCGGTTTTGAAACCACCTCTCCTACAATTGCATCAGCCGTTATCAATGCTGAAAAATCCGGCATTGATAATTTCTTTGTTCTGTCGAGCCATAAGCTCCTTCCTCCTGCCCTGGGGGCGCTTGTTAACAGGGAGGGGTTTCAGATTAACGGCTTTATATGCCCCGGGCATGTATCGAGTATGATCGGGATGCGTCCTTATGAAAAGGTAGCTGAAGAATATCATGTTCCCTGTGTGGTTGCCGGTTTTGAACCGCTCGATATCATCCAGTCGGTCTACATGCTTGTGAGACAGATAGAAGGCAAAGAGGCAAAGGCCGAGATTCAATACAGGCGCGGGGTTTCTCCGGAGGGGAACAGGCATGCCATGGATATTCTTTTTCAGGTCTTTGAACCTTCCGATTCAAAGTGGAGGGGATTGGGCGTTATTCCGAAAAGCGGTCTCAAAGTCAAAGAGGAATATCAGGCCTTTGATGCGGAAGAGGTTTTTGATATTGAAGTGAAAGAGGTAAGCGAGCCCGAAGGATGTCTTTGCAGCGAGGTTATCATGGGAGAAAAGACTCCTCTGGCCTGCCCCCTTTTTTCAGAAGTATGCAATCCCGAAAACCCGGTCGGTCCCTGCATGGTATCGAGCGAGGGGACCTGCGGGACGTATTACAGACACAGAAGGCGTTCTTATGAAAGACAATGATACGATTCTTCTATCTCACGGTGACGGAGGGAAAAAGTCCCATCAGTTGACGGAAGAGCTGTTTTTCCCCTTCTTGAAAAATGATATTCTGCTAAAAAGGGATGACTGCGGTGTATTCTCAGAGAAGGGCTGCCAATTTGCTTTTTCTACGGATTCATTTGTTGTCGACCCTGTTTTTTTCCCGGGAGGGGATATCGGGAAGCTGGCTGTTTGCGGAACTGTGAACGACGTGGCCATGGGCGGTTCCAGGCCGCTTTACCTGAGCGCCGGCTTTATCATTGAAGAGGGTTTTCCTGTGAGAGACCTTAAAACGATTTTGGGTTCCATGAAGGAGAGCGCTGAAGAAGCCGGGGTGGCTATTGTGACAGGAGATACCAAGGTGGTTCCCAAAGGCTCGGCAGACAAGATATTTATCAATACAAGCGGTATCGGTATTATTGATGAAGGGGTGAACGTGTCGGGAAACCGTGCAAAGCCGGGAGACAGAGTGATTATCAGCGGAACCATAGGCGATCACGGTATCGCTGTTCTTTCAAAGAGGGAGAACCTGACATTCGGCGGAGAGGTTCTGTCCGATGTGGCCCCGCTGAACGGTTTGGTGGAGGCTGTTCTGAAAGAGGCAAAAGAGAGCGTTCATGTTTTGAGAGACCCCACACGGGGAGGCATTGCCACATCCTTAAATGAGATCGCTCTCCAGTCACATGTCGGTATCCGTCTCGATGAAGAAGCGATTCCTATTACCGAGGGGGTCAGGGGCGCGAGCGAGATGCTCGGCATCGATCCTCTCTATTTGCCGAGCGAAGGAAAGATGCTGGTGATTGTCGAGAAAGAAAAGGCAGAAGGGGTTCTTCGTATCATGAAGAAGAACCGATACGGGAAGGATTCCCGGATTATCGGCACGGTTCTGGACAGTGAAAAAGGAACTGTTTTTATGGAGACGAGAATCGGGGGAACAAGGATCGTCGATATGCTTCACGAGGCCCAGCTCCCGAGAATCTGTTGAGGAATAAACATGCACGAGATGTCTATTGCTGTTAGCATCTTAGATATTGTCAATGAGGAAGCGAGGAAGAACAATCTTTCGAAAATATCGAAAGTGAAACTGAAGATAGGAGAGATGGCGAACATTGTTCCCGATCTCCTTGTTTCTTCGTGGGAGATACTCGTGCAGGATACCATGGCCGATAAGTCAAAACTGGAATATGATTTTATTCCCCTGACGGCGAAATGCAGTGACTGCGGTGTTGAGTTTCACATTGAAAATGTTGTTTTCCAATGTTCAAAGTGTCTCTCTCCGAATATCAAGGTTATTTCGGGAGAAGAGCTCAATATTCTTTATGTTGAAGGCGATTGAAAATTAAGAAGGAGTGGTCGATATGGCTAAAGTGGATATTAGAAAAAAGGTTCTTTCTGCAAACGATGAGATTGCCCTGAAAAACAGGGAGATCCTGAACTCAAAAAAGGTCTTTACGCTCAATATGCTGAGCTCTCCCGGTTCCGGCAAAACCTCTGTTCTCGAAAAGACCCTCGAGCATTTTCGGGGGAAAAAGGAAATTCACGTGCTGGTAGGCGATGTCCAGACCGATAATGATGCACGAAGGCTTCAAAAATACACCAGTAATGCCGAGCAGATTATCACGGGTGGTTCATGTCATCTGGAGGCCAAGGCTATCAATGCATACCTCGAGAAGGAGAGTCTCGACAGCGCTGACATACTTGTTATCGAGAACGTGGGTAATCTGGTCTGTCCTTCCTCCTTTGACCTCGGCGAACACAAAAGGGCTGTTGTTTTGAGTGTTGCCGAAGGGGATGACAAGCCGAAAAAGTATCCGGCCATGTTTCGAAATGCCGATGTTGTGATTCTCAACAAGATGGATCTTCTTTCCATGACCAATTTTAAAGTGGAAGAGGCGGAGAAGAACATTTATGACATCAACCCCGGTCTGAAAATTTTCAGAACATCGTGCACAAACGGAGAAGGATTTGCCCCCTGGTATGACTGGCTGGAAGCCAGTCTGATGAAGTAAGTATCGATGAAAAATGAAACTGCAGACGGCCATGATAAAAAATTATGGTGTTGTTTTAAAGTAACACGAATCTGAAAATAGCAGCATTGTGAAAAGATTTTCCAAAGAGGAGCAGGCAATGATATCACAGGAAATTACCATTCTCTTAATAACAGCGGCATCCATCGGTTTCTTCCACACCCTTTTCGGGCCTGATCACTATCTTCCGTTCGTGGTTATTTCAAAGGCCAGGCAGTGGTCGTGGGCAAAGACCGCCGGGATCACCTTTCTCTGCGGTATAGGTCATGTGGCCAGCTCTGTAATTCTCGGTTTTATCGGTATTGCCCTTGGTCTTGCAGTAACAAAACTGGAGGGATGGGAGTCTTTCCGGGGTGATACGGCCGCTTGGCTTCTCATCGCCTTTGGACTCGTCTACTTTGCATGGGGACTGAGACGGGCCGTCAAGAACAGGCCCCATAAGCATGTGCATGCACATATAAACGGCAGCGCCCACGTGCATGAGCATACCCATACCGAGGAACACGCCCATGTGCATGAGAAGGGAAATTCGAAAAACATCACTCCATGGATTCTTTTCATCATCTTTGTCCTTGGGCCCTGCGAACCGTTGATTCCCCTTTTCATGTATCCTGCTGCAAAGAGCAGTGTTGCCGGCCTTGTTCTCGTTACCCTTGTTTTCGGGAGTGTCACGATTCTGACAATGCTCAGCATTGTTCTCGTCTCAACGTTCGGTATTAAACTGATTCCTATGGAAAGGATGGAGCGCTATTCCCATTCACTGGCCGGAGCGGTTATCTTCCTCTGCGGGATATCGATTCAGTTTCTCGGGCTGTAGGATTTTTGAAAACCTTTTTCTTTTGCTCCTTTTCTGAAGATGGTTATGCAACTTGTTTTATGGTATATTTTTTGCGTAAAAATCGGGGGAACAGAACCGCTTCAAGAAGGGAATTATTATGAAAAAAACGAAACTCTGGCTCGTATTTGTTGATCTGCTCTTTATTCCTTCTCCGGTTCTGGCTCTTGACCTTCACCGGATGCTTTCCGTTAGCCCCACGCTGACATATATTTACCAGTACGGTTTTTTTGACAACAGCGACGTAAAGGACAGCAGCCGGAACGCTTTTGTGACTGATATCGAGGCCGACTTCGTCTCCTTAGATTTTTAGAAATCCTGATAAAGATTTTCCTTGCTTTACAAGCGATATCCACTATAATACGCTGAAACTTTCAGCGGGATTGATTTGGTAGTCTATTCATAAGTAATATTTAACCGGAAAGCCGGAAATTATATAAGACTGGATATTAATGGACTAACTCAACGGATAATAGCCTGTTTGTTTGAAGCAGGCTATTTTTTTATAGGAGAAGCTGTAAACAGGAAAACAAAGGGATTGTTGAACTTTCTGAAGAGACAAAGGAGATAGGGCTGAATGATTCTAAATTTTTTATCGGGTTTGTTTTCAAATGATATGGCAATTGACCTTGGCACAGCTAATACTCTTGTTTATCTGAGCGGAAAAGGGATTGTTCTTAATGAGCCTTCGGTGGTAGCTATAGAAAAAGATACTAAAAGAGTTTTGGCCGTCGGAAAAGAGGCAAAAGAGATGCTGGGCAAAACCCCCGGATACATTGTTGCCATTCGTCCGATGAAAGAGGGAGTTATCGCTGATTTTGAAGTTACCCAGTCAATGCTTCGCTATTTTATCACGAGGGTCCATAACAGAAAGAAATTTGTCCGGCCGAGAATTATTGTCGCGGTTCCTTCCGGAATAACTCAGGTCGAGAAAAGGGCTGTTGTGGATTCTGCCAAATCAGCCGGAGCAAGGGAAGTGTATCTTATTGAGGAACCGATGGCCGCTGCCATAGGTGTCGGGCTTCCCGTAAAAAAGCCTTCCGGGAATATGATCATCGATATAGGAGGAGGAACAACTGAAATAGCCGTAATATCCCTCTCAGGTATCGCTCTAAGCAACTCTGTAAGAACGGGTGGGGATTTTATTGATGAGTGCATTGTCAATTATATGAAGAGAAAATACAATCTTCTCATTGGAGAAAGAACAGCGGAAAGGATAAAAATTCAAATTGGCTCTGCTTATCCTCTTAAGGAGCCATTAGATACTGAGGTTAAGGGAAGAGATATGGTCGCGGGTATTCCCAAGACCATCCGGATAACCGATGAGGAAATCCGGAATGCTATTTCCGATCCCGTACTGACGATTGTTGAGGCTGTTAAGAATGCTCTGGAAAAGACCCCTCCCGAGCTTGCCGCAGATATTATTGATAAGGGTATCATACTGGCCGGAGGAGGTTCCCTGCTAAAAGGGCTGGATGCGCTTATCAACAGAGAGACAGGCCTTCCCGTGAGAGTGGCTGAAGATCCTCTTAATGCCGTTGCTCTGGGTGCCGGAAAGTGCCTTGATGAGATGGATTTATTGAGAAAGCTTTCAATCTGATCTTTGGTCTCATTACCGGGTGAGTCCGGTCCTGAATGCCAGATAAAAAAAACCCTCTGATGGTTATATCAGAGGGTTTTTTTACTTTTACTATTTAAAATTGGTGTGGTTCTATTTTTTCATATCTTTCATATCTTTTTGAAGGTAGAGGTAGCCGAGCCCTGCTTCCGCGCCCCATCCCTTCAAGGTCTCTATGGAAAGAGGCTGTAAGGTAAAGCTCTTGTCAAAACCGCCAATAAGAACAGCCACGCCAACGCCTGCTCCTAAAGCTGCACTTACTCTCTGGCCGAAGTATTTTCCTTCCAGGGCATGGGAACCGGTCTTGTAATCCGATGATGCCGAGAAAACCAGATAAGAAATCGTCATCTCGTCCTTGGCGCTCAAGTTAAGGCCGAGCTTAATACCAGTTTCTCCGACATAGTATTCTTTGTTACCCTTGGAGTCCGTAAAGACAGCTGTGACATCGACAGATGAGTTGATAAGAAGACCGCTTCTTGTTCCCGGAACAGATTTGATTTGAAGACTGCCTATCTTGATCCCGTCTTTTTCTGCTGCAAACCCCTGGGGCGTGCCTATAAGAAAGAAACTTAAACCAACAACTAAAATTAATGTAACGAAACGTTTCATTATTCCCCCTTTCATTTTATGGGAAAAGTTCTTATTATTCCTTCTTTTCTTCCTGAAGGTTGTTAGCTATTAGCTGTAATATTAACAAGCGATACTGTTATTTCAAGCTTTTTATTCCAAAAATGTCTGAAAATATTGACATAATCCTGGAAAAATGTCAATATTAAACAGTAAAAAAACGTTAAAAAACAGAGGGAATCTATAAAAATTCAAAACAGCTCTATTGGCAGCTTATTATCAATATTCACAGAAAGGAGTGGACATGAGAAGGGTAAAGATAACAGTTGTTTCAGTTTTGGCAATCATTCTATTTTTTTCCGTTACCGCTTTTGCCGGAGAGGTGCTCGACCGTATTATCAAAAGAGGTGAACTGGTGGTGGGGATATCAGCTGACCAGCCGCCCCTCCATTTCAAAACAAAAGACGGGAAAATAATCGGTTTTGATGCTGACCTGTCTCAAATCATGGCCGATGCCATGTCAGTTAAGCTTAAGATTGTCAACATGCCTTTTCATGAACTGTTGCCGTCATTAGAAGCCGGCAAAATAGACATGATTCTTTCAGGCATGACCATCACACCTGAGAGAAACCTGAAAGTGGTCTTCGTTGGACCCTATTTTATTACAGGCAAGGCATTCCTTGCCAAACATAAAAAGATGTCGTCCGTAAACAATGCAAGCGACTTAAATCAGCCCGAAATTAAATTGGCAGTGCTTAAAGATTCTACAAGCCAGCGTTTTGCTGAGACGCTTATGCCAAAAGCCAAGCGTGTGCGTACCAAAAGCCTGGATGAATCGCTTGACCTTCTTCTCCAGGACAGGGTCGACGCGATAATTTCCGACTATCCCTTCTGTGTGGTGTCTGCGATTCGCTACAAGAACAAAGGGCTGGTTGCTGCGAAGACACCCTTTAATTATGAACCGATGGGGGTTGCCCTCTCTGATAATGACCCGTTGCTTGTTAACTTTGTCGAGAACCTTCTCAACACACTCAAGGGAAGCGGTGTGCTGAAGAAACTGGCAAAAAAATGGCTTGAAGATACGTCCTGGATGGAAAAACTGCCGAATACAAAAGAGGTCACAATGCTTTTTCAGGAATAAGCCGGATATGGCTTTCATTCCATGACTCGAAAAGACCTATCTTTTTAAAGATCGAGAGAGGCAATTACTTATATATCGTCCAAAATCGCCTTCTTTCTGGCCTTATACTCTTGAGGTGTTATGTATCCCTTTTGGGCTAAGTTCTCTAGTTTTTTAAGCCTCTGCTCTACCGTTTCTTTCGCAGGTGCTGCAGGGCGGGCCTGCTGTTGATGTCGCTGGCGTTCAAGCTCTAAGCGCTGCTGTTCCTGATAGGCCCGTTGCTGTTTTTTTAAGCTTTTTATTCCAAAATACCATTAAATATTGATATAATCCTGATAAGATGTCAATTTTCAAGTTAGAAAAGCATGAAAAAAGAATATCTTGCTGATGATAAAATAAAACAAATTTTTGAAAAAAAAATTGCTTAAAAGCACTAAAGATGGTACTATTTGTGTTTGAAAATATTACTATTATAAATTCAAGAGGGGAGGATGCGATCAAAGAAGTAATAAAATACCAAGGATGGTTTTAAAGTGCTTCTAATGCAGCAAGGGCCGCTGAAATTTTATCAGAAAAACCAGCAATATAAAGGAAAGGTGGTATTTATGAAACGTTTTATAGCTTTAGCGTTAGTTGTTGTTTGCAGTATTGCTCTTCTGAGTGTACAGGTGTATGCAAAAGAAAAAGGCGGAATCAAGGTTGGAAAGCTTGTCATCGAGCCTATTGAAGGAACAAGACAGAACCTTCTGATCAGGTCTTCTGTTGATGTTCAGGCTGTTTTTACGGACACCAAGGGTAACAAAGAGTATTATATCGGTGAAATGGGAATCGGTTTTGGAATCGACCTCAGCCTGAAAACAGAAGAGAAGATCGGTTATATCGTCTTCTCTGCATCGTCTGACTATAAAACAGGTTCTTATGCCATGAAAGGGAAATATTTCGGCGCAAAGGCGGATGCTTCTGTTGGGGTCGGTGTTGGCGCCATCGTGCTCGTTGGTGGGTTTGATAAGAGCTTTACATTGCAGCCGGCGGGTGTCGGTTACCAGAAAGGCTGGGGAGCCGCTGCCGGAGCCAGTTATCTTTACCTGCAGAAAAACCCTAAAGAAAAAATGTAACGCAAATTTTTTAATTAAGATAGTAAAAAGCCCTGACCGGTTTCTTCCGGTCAGGGCTTTTTTTATCATTGGGTTTTCTTTATATTTCTATTTTGCATTTGACAAAAAAATTCCGAAAAATAAAATGATAATCAAAGCAGTATTTTTGTTGACATTTTTGTCGTTTAAGAATTTAATACGTTCGAAAAATTAAATATAACGATTTTATATTTAAGAGAGATGTTCCAGAAGGGTTGGATAACGATATAAAAGGAACAAAATGAGTAATATCCTGGTTGTTTCAAAAGAACATGAGACGTTTCGTATGATCCACTCCTGCCTTCATGCAGAACACACTGTCGATCATGCTTCTCACAAGGATGCTGCATTAGCAATGCATCATCAAAAACATTACGATTTCATCTTTATTGATATAGAAATACTCAAAGCATTCAGGGCTGAAAATGAATATAAAACAGCCCTGCAGTTATTCTGGAAAGAATTTTCCAGAGTGGAGATTATTGTCATCTCCTCCCAGGAGATGACCAGAGAGGCAGTTATGGCTTTGAAAGCCGGTGCCAGCAATTATCTGACCTATCCTTTAAGCCCGGAAGAGATTAAATTGATAACAGAGAGCATTCACCAGTCTTTAATGGTGCAGTCTGAACTCGACTATTTGAGGGATCAATTCTGGCAGAGTGATGCGCTGGAACTTATTCAGACTAAAAGCTCCTCAATGAAAGAGGTTTTAGAAAAGGTTCGCTCGGTAGCTCCGACAAAAAGCACGGTTCTGCTGACAGGGGAGACAGGAACGGGAAAAGGCATGCTTGCCGAGCTGATACACCGTCATAGCAACCGCAGAAATGCCTCTTTTATCAGCGTTCATTGCGGTGCGATTCCGGATACTCTTTTGGAGAGCGAACTGTTCGGTCATGAAAAAGGCTCCTTTACAGGAGCCCATCGTAGAAAGCTTGGTAAATTTGAGATTGCCCACGAAGGAACAATTTTTCTCGATGAAATAGGAACCATGACACCGTCTGCTCAGATCAAACTTTTGCAGGTATTACAGAGCAGGACATTTGAACGCGTTGGCGGAGAAGAGACCATCAGTGTCGATGTCCGGATCATTGTTGCGACCAACGTTGATCTTAAAAAAAAGTGTGAGGAGGGTCAGTTCAGAACAGACCTCTATTATCGGCTCAATGTGTTTCCTGTCGAAACCCCTCCCTTAAGAGAACGGCTGGAAGATATTCCCTCTCTGGCTGAATTGTTCCTCGAAAGAATGAACAAGTTTCATCTCAAAGAAATTCGCGAGATTCATCCGGATGTTATCGGAGCCTTTCAGAAATATTCATGGCCAGGCAATATTCGTGAAATGGAAAATCTTATAGAAAGGGCCTATATATTAGAAACGTCTTCCATGCTGACGCCGGAAAGCTTTCCCGGCGAACTTTTTGAACAAAACGTTCTCTTGACCAGTTTGCCGGTCAATTTCTCGCTCACACTCTCGGAAACCAGGCAAAAGGCTATAGATGATATTGAAAGACAATATCTAAAAGAACTGCTTGCGCTTTACAATGGAAGGATTAATGATTCTGCAAACGCTGCGGGAATTACTACACGTCAGCTTCATAAATTAATGAAGAAACACGGCATTCGCAAAGAAGAATTTAAGCTGTCAAACCGCTCCAAAACCTGAAAACCAGAAAATTTTCAATTTTCTTCATCCGACTCAGAATAATCGCCATTTCAAAACTCCAACTCCAGAACTATAAATTCCGATTTGTTATGTTTCGGAACTCAAAGTTCCTGTCTTTAAATTCTTAAATATTTCAATGAGTTGCATAAACATACCCCCAAAAAAAGATTCATGAATGAATAAAACTTTTTAATATCGGAATTTACAGTTCCTATTAATGTCAGGATAGTTTTTGTAAGTATAATAATATCAATGTTTTATGTTTGGGAACAATTTATGCAAAAGGAAAAACATGGACTCAAAAAGGGCAGAATAATCGTAAAGATAAAAATAGTAAACTATGAATGAGAAAATGAACATTATACAGGGAATTGTTATTCCCGTGAATTGGGATAAAAAGGGCAATGTTGTTGATGCAGCTATTTTTACCCGTGATGAAGATGAATTTTTAATCGAAAAAAATAAAAAGGGAAAAGAATTGCTCGATTTTCTTCATAAGGAATTGGAAGTGAGCGGACAGATAAAGGAAATAAAAGGAAAAAAAATGGTTTCAATCAGCACATATAATGTTTTCAAGAAGGGAGGTGAGTAAAAAAATGAAAAAGCTTTTTTCAACCATTGTGATAAGCCTTCTGGTTGCCGTTTTTTCTGTTGCTTCGATTTCGTATGCCGCAGAGGCTGATCCGGATTTGGTCAAGGTTATTGTGGGCGAATGGCAGTATTATTCAGCGACCACCACAACCAAGCGGGGAACCATGACCTTTGATTCAGCTGAATCCGGAACCGTTCTGGATGAAAAATTTGGCGAGGGAAGCTTCACAGGAAAGTTCGTTGACAAGGCAAAATACGAAGCCCAACTGACCTTTCCGAAGGACCCCAAGGTTAAGGACCAGACTTTTGTCACAACCCTGAAATTCAAAAAAAGATTTAACAAATGGGGTTTTAACGGCAAAGCGAAGAGCGAGAAAAAGTCTTTCAAGCTCTCTAACGCTATAAAAGTAGAAAGAAAATAGAATCGATAAGAAAAATTTAACAGATAAAGAAACCTTTTCCTGATTACTCTGACACCCCTCTCCTCAGGGAGGAAGAGAAGGGATCGGGAAACAGTAAAGAAGGCTCCTTTAATCTATGAGAAAGGGTTAAATAGATGCATAAGAAGCTGCTTATCATTGTCACAGCAGTATGTTTTACCGCCAGTATTTTTGTATTTGCCGGTAAAGCGGTGTCAGAACAGAGTGTAAAAAAAGATCAGCCGGCAGCCACAATGGAACAACCCGCTTCTGCTGAGGCACCCGGAGTGAAAGAAGAGAAACCGATGGTTTCAGAGCAGAAAGTTGAAAAGAAGGCTTCAAAAAAGGTTTCCAAAAAAGCGGCTAAAAAAACAATGAAAAAGAAACCGGCTGAAATGAAATAAGAAAATTTAACGAAGAATTTTGAAATAAAAGAGGCCTGCCTTTTTTTCATCTGCCGGACTTCTCTATTATGGAAATTCAGATTTCCAGTCAGAAAAAGAAAGGAGGCCTTTTTTTAAGAGGAAAGCATGCAAAAGAAGAAATATGATTTTTTACTGACTTTTTTAATCACGACGATCACTCTGACGCTTTTCTTGATTTTTGCTTCAGGTTGCGGCAAGAAAACAGAAGAGACAAAAGCCAAGGGCCCTTTCACTATAGGTTTTGATAAGTGGGTTGGTTTTGCCCCTTTTTTTCTGGCAAAGGAAAAGGGATACTTTGGTGAGTTACAGGTTAAGATTTATTTTACTGATACAGAAACCGAAAGAAGAGAAGGCCTTAATTCAGGAAGATTTCAGATGATATGTGAAACAATGGATATGTTTCAGGCGAACAGGGAAGCACCGGACTATCCCGGGAAGATTGTTTTTGCCCTGGATGAATCTTCCGGAGGCGATGGGGTTTTAGCTGCATCAGATATAAAAAGCCTGAAAAATCTGCAGGGTAAAAAAGTCGCCGCAGAGCCGGGGCTCCCTGCATATTTCATTCTCCTGTCCCTGCTTGATAAAGAAGAAATGACTCTCAAGGATATCAACTTTCAAAAGATGGGGTCTAAAGAGGCTGCAGACGCTTTTGCAGAGGGCAAAGTCGATGTCGCCGGAACCTATGAACCCTACTTGAGCTCGGCGTTAAAAAAACGCCGGGGAGCCCGTATTTTAATATCAAGCGATAATCTGCCGCAGCGTATCGTTGATGTAGCCGTGGTGGATAGCCGTGTGCTGAAAAAAAGAAGCGGGGATTTGCGATTGGTTTATGAAGGGTGGCTGAAGGCTGTCGATTTTATAAAAGATAATACTGAAGAGAGCCTTTCTATAATGGCGAAGACCTATAACATGGAACCCGGTGAACTTAAGGAGGCTCTTTCAAGACTCAACTTTTTCAGTCATGATGACAATAAGGAGTATTTCGGGACCCTGAAATCGCCCGGCCGCGTGTCCGAGATTTTTGAAGAGATAGGCATGATGCTGGATATGAATAAATTAACAAAGGCTAAGTCTCCTGCCAGCACGAAAGTCAACTTATCGATTATCTATCCACAAAAAGAAACAGGGAAAAAATAGTGTTTGCTTTTTATCCAAAGAACCATTCTTTTAAAACAAAGGAAGAGCAATGAGCGAAAAGCCTTTAGACGATAAACCCCCTCAATGGAGGAAAAACGGTAAAGTTATAAGAAAGACCCTGGGACCGGTCCCGAATCTTGAAGAGCATGTCCCGTCTGACTGGTGGCGGGGCATTTTTAATTCCCTTTATCTGAAAACCGATGCGGATGTGGTGGATGACAAGAATATCACCAGCCGTGAGGTTGACTTCTTTTCGAAAACTTTAAATATTTCAGAAGAGGATAGGGTTCTTGATCTGTCCTGCGGGCAGGGGCGGCATTCCCTGGAACTGGCAAGAAGAGGATATAAATTCATCGAAGGTCTGGATCGTTCTCATTACCTGATACATAAAGCAAAAGACTGTGCAAAAAAAGAAGGGCTGAGTGTAAAATTCAGAGAAGGGGATGCGAGGAAGCTTCCTTACACGACCGATTTCTTTGACATCGTTATGATTCTGGGAAACAGTTTCGGCTATTTTGAAACGATTCAGGATGATATAAGGGTTCTCAAAGAAGTTTCCAGAGTTCTTAAGCCGTGGGGACGGCTTCTTATAGATGTTACGGATGGAGAGTATTTAAAAGAGAGTTTTCAGCCGAGGTCCTGGGAATGGATAGACAAAAAGCATTTTGTTTGCCGTGAGCGTTCTCTCTCGCTGGATAAACAACGTCTCATCTCAAGAGAAGTGGTGACAAACGTTGACAAGGGGATCATTGCCGACCAGTTCTATGCTGAGAGGCTCTATTCTCATGAGAGTATCGCTCTTCTGATGGGAAAAGCGGGATTCGGCAGTATCACTATGCATGGAACAATGGTAACCGATTCTCAGCGGAACCAGGATCTGGGAATGATGGAGAGACGGATTATTGTGACCGCCGTTGCCAGGAAAGAATGGACACCGAAAAAGAAGGAAAAGGGTGATTTGAAGAATATTGCCGTTATCCTCGGCGACCCGCAAAAACCCGATCCTCTCAAACCGCTCTGCGTTTTCGACGATGATGATTTCTATACGATCGACCAATTAAAGGAAGCGCTAAGAGAATTAAAAGGCTATCAGTTTACCTATCTTACCAATCACGATACCCTTATTTATGACCTGACACGATTAAAAACAAAAACGGACTTTATCTTCAATCTCTGTGATGAGGGCTATAATAACCATGCCCGGCAGGAACTCCATGTGCCCGCCCTGCTTGAGGTTCTGGATGTTCCCTATACCGGTTCAGCACCACAGTGCCTCGCCTTTTGTTACGACAAATCTCTTGTTCGCGGAATCGCAAAGGAGATGGAGATTCCTGTCCCGAATGCCTTTTTCGTGGAACCCAAAGATACGACCTTCGAACTCCCTTTTGATTTTCCCGTTCTGGTAAAACCCAATTTCGGGGATTCAAGTTTCGGGATCACACAAAAAAGCGTTGCGAAGAGTTCCGAGGAGTTCTTAAATGCCATCTCGGAGATACGCGAGAAATTCGGTTATGATAAGCCCATCCTTGTTGAGGAACTTCTTACCGGAAATGATTTGAGTGTCGGCATTATCGGTAACTCTCCAGAGTCTTATACTGTCCTGCCGATTATTGAAGAGGACTACTCGGCTCTTCCTGAAGGACTTCCCAGGATTTGCGGCTATGAGGCCAAGTGGCTTCCTGACTCTCCTTACTGGGGTATTAAATCAATCCCTGCTAAGCTCCCAAAGGAAATAGAAAAGTCGATTGAGGAATGGTCTTTGAAATTATTCGAAAGACTGGAATGCAGGGATTATGCCCGCTTTGACTGGAGGCTCGATAGTAAAGGCAATCCAAAGCTCCTCGAGGTCAATCCCAACCCGGGCTGGTGCTGGGACGGCCATCTGGCAAAAATGTCAAAGATTGCCGACATATCTTATGTTGAAATGCTTCAGCTGATTTTGCAGGCAGCCGAAAGAAGGATAGCAACCCAGCCGGGAAACGGTAAAAAAGAAGAAGCCCATGCTGATAAAGCCGTGGTGCAAGAATAATATGGCATGGTGATAATTGACGAAGAAAGGATAGGGGAATTGAAAGAGAATAGGGTCGGGCGAAAGAATGTTTCCCAGAAAATCAAATATTCTTTTTTAAAAATCCTTACCGGTTCCGATCTGTATAAACGCCGCCTTCCTTTTATGGTTGCCGAAAGTGTCAATCATGGTCCCGTAGTCTGGCTGACCGGTTGTGCTCACGGCGATGAGGTCAGCGGGATCGTCATTATCCAGGAAATTTTTAAAAAGATAAGAAAAGTGCCCCTGCTCAGGGGCTCTCTCTATGCCTTTCCCGTGATGAACCCCATCGGTTTTGAAACAGGCTCGCGAAACATCACACTGACTAAAGAAGACCTGAACCGCTCTTTCCCCGGCAATAAAAACGGGTCGCTGGCGGAGAGAATGGCCCATACTATATTTACCGCTATTACCCGGACAAACCCTGCTCTGGTTCTTGACCTTCACAGCGACTGGATCAAATCGATTCCCTACACATTAGTGGATTTACAGCAGGGAACGGCTTATGCAGAGGCGCATGAAAAAACAATATTTTTCGGCAAAAAAACCGGGTTTTTGGTTGTCCTCGATCCAGAGGGTTTGAAAAGGACCCTCAGCTATAGTTTGATTCAACATGACATCCCCGCCCTGACAGTAGAACTGGGAGAATCTTATATTGTTAGCGAAAGGAATGTGGAGCACGGGATTAAATCGATTTGGAATATTTTATCGCATTTGGAAATGGTTGAGCCGGTGAAAGAGCCGTTTATCTATCAATTAACGGAAGCATACAAAGAAAAGATACTGAAATACTCCCATGAACCGTTAAGTTCTACCAGCGGGATTATCAGGTTTTTTGCAAAGCCCGGCGACCAGGTTGAAAGAGACAGGGTTGTTGCCAAAATCTACAACTCCTTTGGAAAACATCAGGAAACGATAGCCGCTTTAAGTGACAGCATTGTCCTGGGCCATTCCGATTCTTCTGTGGCTTTTCCGGGAACACCCTTAATGTCTTTTGGCATCATTTAAAATAAAACTGTCAAAGCGAACCTCTGTCAAAAGATTTGCAGCAGGGGTTTTTTATTGTTATATTATTTGCAACAGTTAATACTCAGATATTTATCAGGAGGATAATATGTTGTTTGTCGCAAAAATGCTGCTGTCCGGTTTTGTGATCGCCTTTACGGCCTGGCTGTCCGGGAGAAAACCGGTCCTGGCCGGTTTTCTTGTCGCTTTACCGCTTGTTTCGATACTGGCCATTCTTTTGGCCTATACTGAACATGGCGACATGGAAAAGGTCAATCAGTTTGCCCAATCGATATTCGTAGCCGTCCCTCTCTCCCTCGTCTTCTTTGTCCCTTTTTTGCTGAATAAATGGCTGAAATTGAATTTTCCGCTGACCTTTTCATTAGGCATGCTTCTTTTAATAGCGGCCTATTTTATCCATGCTTCGATTTTTAAATCCGGATAGTTAAGGATGTGAAACTTACCATAAAGTGAGGATAGATTATTGGAAATTCTGTATGAGATTTTCAGCGATATACCCAGGCTAGGGCCCGGATGCAGGGAATCGACTGAGAAGGCCTTTAAAATGATATCGGATATTCCTGATAAGCCGGATATTCTCGATATCGGCTGCGGAACCGGAATGCAGACAATAGAGCTGGCACGGCTTGGCAAAGGGACTGTTATCGGTCTTGATAATCACCAAAATTTTCTTGAAGTACTGGAAGAGAAGTCAAAAGAACAGGGGTTTTCTGAACAGGTAAAGACCATGAATGCCTCGATGTTTGACCTCGATTTTGATAAAGAAAGTTTCGATATTATATGGTCCGAGGGAGCTATATACATCATCGGTTTTGAAAAGGGGCTTAAAGAATGGAAACAATTTTTAAAACCGGGCGGGCATGTGACTGTTACCGAACTTTCATGGCTGAAGGATAATCCTCAAGAAGAACCGGTTACATTCTTTGAAAATGAATATCCCGACATGAAATCTATCGAAGAGAACCTGTTGCTGATTCAAAAATGCGGTTATACGACCGTCAATCATTTTATACTCCCGGATTATGCATGGTGGGACGATTTTTATTCTCCCTTAGAAAAGCGTCTCGAAATGCTCAGTAAAAAGTATAAAAACGATAATAAAGCTTTTGATATGATTAATATGACATATGCAGAGATCGAACTATACCGCAGCTATTCAAAGTGGTACGGATATGTATTTTATGTAATGAAAAAATAAAAAAGCCCCCCAATATTTTCATGGAGGGCTTTCTTTTCAGAAGACTAATTAGTTTTATTATGAACCGAGAACCGCTGATTTAAACGTGTCAAATCCCGTTGAATCGATCATAGAGCCGAGCCTCTGGTTTTTCGAAGCGTTCGCTTTGTAATATTCGATGATCTTTTCCAGCAAAGACAGAGCTTCTTCTTCAGGGAGGTCTTTTGCCAGCTCCTTTGCAAGCCTCGGCATGACTCCGCCGTTCCCGCCGACCAGTATATTCCAGCCGTTTTTCGAGCCGACCAGTCCTACGTCCTTGATACATGTTTCAGCACACTGGATAATGCAGCCGCTTACACCGATCTTAAACTTGCCCGGCAGCTCCATACCATGATACTTTTCATCAAGCTTCATCCCGAGACCGATACTGTCCTGCAGCCCTTTTTTGCAAAAAGTCGTGCCCGGACAGACCTTGATGCTCCGCACGCAAAGGCCCACAGCTGCGCCTGGGGACATACCCAGATCACTCCATACATTATCGATATCTTCCTCTTTTAATCCGACAATAGCGATGCGTGTTGCGCTTGTTATCTTCAGTGCCTGGGCGTTGTATTTTTCAGCGACATCAGCAATCTTTCGAAGCGTATCAGGCGTTACCACGCCGCATGGGATATGCGGAGCAACCGCATAGGTTTGTTTGTCCCGCTGGATAATAGCACCCTTTTCTCCGTCCTGTAGCATGTTGTTTTCCCCCTCTAATTAGAAATTTAGGCGTGTGAATTTAAAAGCAAATGACCAAATAGACATTAATTATATTTTACCTATACGAAAAAACAAGTCAATTGTGAAAAAAGTCTAAAAAACTTTCCGTGATGGATCTTAGTATTTACGATAACAGTCCATCTTTCAAATATATAGAGACAGAAGAGCTTGAGAACATTCCGGTCATTGCCATTGAAAATCAATGTGGTTAGTGCTATATTAACCCTCATATTATCAATATATAAGAAAAATCATTGATGATAAAAAGGAGGTGACAGGACCATGAAATTAAAAGGCAAAACAATCGCTCTTTTTGTGGCGGATATTTATAACGAGTTCGAGTTCTGGTATCCCTATTACCGGATGAAGGAGGAAGGAGCCGATGTTGTTGTTATCGGGCCGAAAAAGGGGACATTCAAAAGCAAGAACGAGCTTCCCGCTGATTCGGATAAGGCGATTTCCGATGTTAAGACCAATGAGTTCGATGCGCTCATCATCCCCGGCGGCTATGCCCCCGATCATATGCGGAGGAGCGAAGCAATGGTCGACTTCGTAAAGAAAATGGATGCAGAGGGAAAGATAGTTGCGTCGATCTGCCATGCCGGCTGGATGCTGGCCTCTGCCGATATTATCAAAGGGAAAACAGTGACAAGTTTTTATGCGATTAAGGATGACTTGGTGCATGCTGGTGCTGCGTGGGAGGACAAAGAGGTTATCAGAGACGGCAATATCATTACCTCGCGGGTCCCGGATGACCTCCCCGCATTTTGCAGGGCGATTATCGATGCGCTCGCCTGACAGGTTTTTTATTTGTTGATTGACAGTTGCAGGAGTTCGAAATATTGGCAAAATATAGACTGCCATTTAAGGGATAAAAATATCTGGGCATTGCAGAATTTCTTAGTATAATTATAATTATAAAAAACTATTTTTTAAAGAAAGGAGAGAATATGCTCAGAAGAACATTGCTGTCGCTATCAGCTTTTTTGATAGGCTTTGCCGTCATCGGTGTTTATACTACATCAGTCTGGGCTGGTGGGGTTCCGAGGATGGCAAAGGATGAACTCAAGGGACTGCTTGGAAACCCTGATGTTATTATTCTCGATGTTCGCACCGGCAGGGACTGGGATAACAGCGAGCATAAGATTAAGGGTGCTGTCAGGGAAGAAGGTTCAGGGTTTACCTCCTGGGCCGATAAATATCCGAAAGGTAAAACACTTGTCCTTTACTGTTCCTGAACTTCTGAAGGCACAAGTGCCAGTCTGGCACGCAGGCTTATCAAGATAGGATATGAGAAAGTTTATGCGCTCAAGGGTGGATGGCGCGAGTGGGAAACAGCCGGATATCCGGTTGAAAAGAAGTAGAAGACATCCCGTAGTTTTCTTTAAGATTTAAAAAACCCTCTGTGACAGAAGATGTTGCAGGGGGTTTTTGTTTAGTGTAGAATCTGCCGTGACATTTTATCTGGGGAAATTTAAAAACGGGCTGAGTAAAGCATGTATTATCTCTATGCGATAACGGCTCTGGCATTAGTTGTTTCTTTTGTTTTCAGCCGTGAAAAAACCTATAAGGCGATCGGGATTGCTGTCAAAGCATTCCTGAGAATCCTCCCTGCCTTTTTAACCATGCTGATCCTTGTTTCAATCGTCCTCTTTCTTTTGCCGGATATAGTCATTTCAAATTATCTTGCCGGTAATAATAAATTTATTGGTGTGATGTTTGCTTCTGTTCTCGGTTCCATAACCCTTATGCCCGGTTTTATCGCTTTTCCCCTGTGCGGGATTTTGTTGAAAAAAGGTGTGTCATACATGGTCTTATCGGCTTTTAGCACAACGCTTATGATGGTCGGGGTTCTCACCTATCCGATTGAAAAGGAGTATTTCGGAATGAAGGTAACTATCATAAGGAACGGCATCAGCTTTATTATGGCCCTTATTATTGCTGTGGTGACCGGTATTTTCTTTAAGGAGATTTTTTGATGAAGCAGGGAAAGATTATCAAAGGAACGGGTCTTTCTTTTTATATCCTGTTTCTAGCTGCCTCTTTTTTCTTCGGATTCAGGCCGGGGATGGATGTCGGCCGTAATTTTTTCTCCTTTTCGCTGGAGATGCTTAAGGTCCTTCCATTCGCTTTTCTTTTGATCGGTCTTTTTGAGGTATGGGTAAAAAAGGAGACAGTGGAGCGGCATTTCGGCGAAGAGTCCGGTCTCAAAGGGCATTTCTGGGCCATACTCCTTTCCGGTACGACCGTAGGAGGGCTTTATGTTGCCTTTCCCGTTGCCTATTCTCTTTATAAAAAGGGGGCGAAGCTCGGCGTTATCTTTACCTATATCGGCGCCTCGGCCGTCTGCAGGGTTCCGATGACGATCTTCGAGGCCTCTTTTCTCGGAATAAAATTTTCTTTAATCAGGCTTATGGTCTCAATCCCGCTGGTTATCATCATGTCGGAAATACTCGGAAGTTATCTGAAAAAGAGGGACTACAAGCTTGTGGAAGGAAAACAGGAAGCTGATTAAGGTTTTTGTGAAACCAGATACATCAATATGGCTCCGCACGTTGCAACGTTCAGCGACTCCGCTTTTTTTCTGGAAATGGGGATGATGATTCGGCGGTCAGAGGCGTTTAACAGCGTTTTTGAAAGACCGGACGCCTCGTTCCCGAGTGCGAGCAGGATCTTTTCATGAGAACCGAGAAAAGAGAGGTCTGCTTCCCCGTCAAGGTCTGCTGCAGCAAAAAGATAGCCTCTTTTTTTAAGCGTTGAAGCCAGTTCGTGATACTTTCCGGTCCTTCTTATCCATAGAGATAAAATGCTGCCTGCGGTCGACTGCACGCATTTCGGTGAGAACGGGTCTGCGCATTTTTCCGTCAGGATGATTCCGGAGAAATCGAATGCAGAGGCGGTTCTGATAAGCGTCCCGAGATTTCCGGGATCCTGAATATCTTCCAGAAGCAGAACCTTTGTGCCGATAGTTTCCGGAAGATTGTCCGAGTATGTTTCAAGGGGGATGCGGATAACGGCTGCCGTTCCCTGCGGGGTTTTGGTGAGGCAGATAGAGTGAAACCGGTGTTCATCAAGAAACCGGACAGGAAAATCGTTCGCAAACGGAGAGGATTTTTCTGATGTTACTATTTCCGTGACCCTGTCAGGCTGGTTTTTAATGACCTGATTGACAGCCCTCTCGCCTTCTATCAGGAACAATCCTGATTCGAGGCGTTCTTTTTTCCCGGCAAGCTTTTTATACCATTTAAGGGGTTTTAACGGGGTGTTTCTTTTATCCGAAGTATTGGGCATTATTTGAACCTTTATAATAGTATCTATGTGTTATTTTTACTTAAAAGACATAAAAATTATCACATAAACCTGAGCCCCTGTCAAAAAAATCACGAAAGATATTTGTCCCGGTAAGAAATTCTGAGTTTTTATGCCTGAACATAACAGGAGCAAAAAACATTGATTTTATTCTTTTTCTTGGTAAAATTGCTAATTAATATGCAATTCTTATTAAGAGGACATAAAAAATGCCGACAGTTAATGTTCTTATTGTTGAAGATGAGTTATTTGTGGCCGAATCGATCAGACTGACTTTATTGAAGCTGGGGTACAATACGACATCGATAGTCCTTTCAGGTGAAGATGCGATAAAAAAAGCGGATGAAGAGAGGCCGGATGTCGTATTAATGGATATAGGTCTTAAAGGCGATATAGACGGCATAGAAGCGGCCGATGAGATATATTCCCGGTTTCAAATTCCGGTTATTTATCTTACGGCATATTCAGACCTTAAAACAAGAGAAAGGGCAAAGCAGACAAAGAATTTCGGCTATCTTTTGAAACCTTTCACAAAAGAACTGTTAGATAGTGCCATTCTAAAATCTCTTGATTCAAACAGAGAAAAAGAGCCTTCAGAGTAATGATTCCAGCTTTTATTCCGGCATTTTAAAAAGGTTGAGAAATTTTATTGACAAAATGATTTCACCTTTTATATTTATTATCAATAACAATATTTTGTAGATTTTAAAAATAGTAAAAAGACAATTGTGAAGGGGGATTTAAATGGGAGATGCAAAGGTTATTTTTCATGAACTGGTAGAATATTCTCAGGATGCAGCGAGGAATTATACTTACAAGATTTTAAGGGTTTACTACAGCCTTGAGGTAGAGGGGAGAACGATCAACAACCTTTTTTCGGATGTAAGGCAAAAGGCTAGTAGTGGTTCAGAACCCGACACGATAGAGGTCAAGCCTCCTCCCGGTTACAGGGGCGAGCTTGACGCCAAGGCCCTTTGCGAGGCCGTGAGAAAATATTGTAAAAATATCGTTCGTCCTCCGAAAGAGGTGACCGAAATACCGAGCCACAGCAACATACCCGCGAGCAGTGAGAGAATTAAATACGAAATGGAAGTGGAGTTATAAGGTATTTGCCCTTTTTTTAAAGGAGCGAAAAAAGACGTCTCTTTAGATTGTTTGAAAAAAAGTTTGTCGGCTCATGCAGTATCGTCACTGATATTATCCTGCATTATAACCTCTATCCCTTTTTTGCTCGTCCAAAAAAGGGACGAAAAAAGGACGCCCCCGCGATTTTTCCGGGCGGTCTCAGCCTCGCTCGCTTCGGCGAAGCAGAATCTTGGCTTTGCCTTCAAACACTGCTGCTTCTTTTTCCCTCGCTCCGCTTACCTTCGACCTGAAAACTCGCAAGGGGTCCCCATAAAAGGCTAATGCCATCGCTTACACAGGTGAAATACCTAAAAATCATTAAGGAAGCCGAGAAACAGATTTGAAAAATGTCTAAAAAGCAGAAAGGGTTTAGAATCTGATATCTATATCAATGGGGCAGTGGTCAGAGCCCATAATATCCGACTGCATTGAGGCACTGCGTATATTCTTTTTCAGGCTTTCGCTGATGAAGAAATAATCGATTCTCCATCCCACGTTCCTCTCACGCGCCCTTGTTTTATAGTCCCACCAGCTGTAATGTCCTCCGTCCTTTTCAAAGATACGGAATGTATCGATAAAACCGGAGGCGACCAGGCGGTCGATCCACGCCCGCTCTTCCGGCAGAAACCCGGATACGGTCTCATTCTCTCTGGGCCTGGACAGGTCGATTTCCGTGTGGGCGGTATTGACATCCCCGCAGATAATGAGGTTTTTCCCCTTCTTTTTCAGCGTATTGATATAATCAAGAAAGGTATCATAGAAATCCATTTTAAATTTCAACCGCTCCCCGGAAGCCTTTCCATTGGGGAAATAGACATTGAAGAGAATAAAATTTTTGTAATCGGCCCGTATCATCCTCCCTTCGCTGTCAAAGTGTTTGACCCCCAGTTCCTTAATGATTTTATCCGGTTTTTCTTTTGAGAAGAGGCCGGCCCCGCTATAGCCCTTTTTTTCCGCTTCTGAAAAGAAGGAGTGATATCCTTTAATATCTTTCAGCTCGTCAGGGAGCTGGATTTCGGACATCTTTGTCTCCTGTAAACAGACAATATCAGGCTTTTTCGATAAAAACCAGTCCAGAAAACCTTTTTTACAAACAGCCCGAAGTCCGTTGACATTCCACGATACGATTTTCATTGTTCACCCCTATTTTTTTATAAATCATTATATTACAAAATCTTAAAAATGACCATCGTTATATTTTCTCGGAGATTTAAAAATTTTGACTATGATGGTGAAAGCCCTTTTGTCTATTCAAAATTGCCTTGACGTGAAAAAGTGGTATAATACACTTATAATGTTTCATAAAAACTAAAGAGGAAATTATCTATGGAATATCCCGGTTTTAAAGCGAACCTCGCCGATTTTGAACAGGCTGTAGAAAATGCGTTGACGAAAATGAAAGCCGAGAACACTGTAAGCCGTATCTGGGAGCATGACCACACGGTCTGGAAAGATGTCCCGGCTGAGATCACAAACCGGCTCGGCTGGCTGAAAAGCCCGGAAGAGATGACAGGAAGTCTTTCCGAAATAGGAACCTTTGTCGATGAGATTCGGAGTTTTGGTTATACGCATGCCCTTTTATTGGGTATGGGCGGTTCGAGCATGGCACCGGAAGTTTTCCGCTTTACCTTCGGTGTTAAGGAGGGTTATCCTGACCTTCAGGTTCTTGACAGCACCGACCCAGGCGCTGTGCTGGCTCGTGAAAGAGGGCTCGACCCTGAAAAGGCCCTTTTTATCGTGTCGACAAAATCGGGCGGCACCATAGAAACCCTTTCATTTCTGAAATATTTCTATAACAGAACCGTCGATAAGGTGGGAAGAGAGAAAGCAGGAGAACACTTCGCAGCCATAACCGATCCGGGAAGCGGGCTCGAGTCCCTTGCAAAAGAGCTGAACTTCAGGAAGATATTTCTGAACGATCCCGAAATAGGCGGGCGATACTCGGCCCTCTCCTATTTCGGTCTGGTCCCGGCAGCACTTGTGGGGGTTGATTTGAACCTTTTTCTGGAGCGGGCAAGATCAATGGCGAAAGACGCCTGCAGCCCTATCGGCCCTGCAGAAGAGAGTAACAGTTCTGCACGGCTCGGTGCCGTTATCGGCGAGCTGGCAAAACTCGGCCGGGATAAACTGACATTTATTCTTTCTCCATCTCTAAAGTATTTCGGGGCATGGCTGGAGCAGTTAATTGCTGAAAGTACGGGTAAGGAAGGGAAGGGGATACTGCCTGTGGACGGAGAAGATGTTCTGGCACCGGAACACTATGCAAAGGACAGGCTCTTTATCTCTATTTGTCTTAAGGGGGATGAGGCTTATGACGCAAAGGTGAAAGCATTGGGAGATGCCGGCCATCCGACAATTCAGATCGACCTTAACGACCTTTATGACCTGGGCGGTGAATTCTTTCGCTGGGAAATGGCCACGGTTGTTTCCGGTGTCTGCCTCGGGATTAATCCCTTTGACCAGCCCGATGTCGAGTCTGCCAAAATCAGGGCACGGGAGATGGTCTTGGCCTATCAAAAAGAAGGGGAACTTCCCCAAATGACCCCTTCTCTTAAAGAGGATAGCATCGAGGTCTATTTTGATTCTGATGAAAAGAGCCTTAAGGAAATGCTGAAGCGGTTTTTTGAGCATGCCAGTTCTGGAGAGGGCGAATCAAAAGGCAGAAGCTATGCAGCCCTGCAGGCTTATTTGACACCGGACACTGAAACGACTCTGGCACTGCAAAACTTAAGAAGAATCATTCAAACGCAGTACAGGATAGCCACGACGATTGGTTACGGGCCGCGCTTTTTGCATTCTACAGGACAGCTTCACAAGGGAGATGCCGGCAACGGCCTCTTTATCCAGTTTACCGCTGATATAGCAGAAGACGCCCCCATTCCTGATGACGCCGGAAAGGAAGATTCATCCATCAGTTTCGGTGTGCTGAAGACGGCGCAGGCTCTGGGTGATTGCCAGGCTCTTAAAGATGCCGGCCGGGACATCATCCGTTTTCATTTTCAAAAAGACCCGATAAGCGGATTAAAAAGATTAAAAGATATTTTACTGTAAAAACAGTTCTCGTCATTTGAGAATATCGGGCTTCTTTCAATTCTGAGAATAAGGAAGCGATTTGAGATGGGAAGAAGAAAAGTAACGCTATCTGTTCTTTCGATAATGGTTCTGATCGGGTTAACAGTCTTGCTGACACCGGCACTCTCAGAGACCGCAGTTGACAACAGCCTCTATGCGACCCTTCTTAAAAAGCATGTAAAAAACGGTGTGGTCGATTACCGCGGCTTCAAGGCGGAAGAGGCTCTGCTGGATCAGTATCTTAAGGTGCTTGAAAACGTCGATACAAAAAGCCTGACAAGAAACGAGCAGTTTGCTTTTTATGTCAATGCCTATAACGCCTGGACCATTAAGCTTATTCTGAGCGGTTATCCGGGAATTAAATCGATCAAGGATCTGGGCAGCCTTTTTAAAAGCCCGTGGAAAAAGAAGATTGCAAAAATAGACGGAGATGTGATTACCCTTAATGATATCGAGCATCAAATTCTCCGCCCCCGTTTCAAAGACCCGAGGGTTCATTTTGCCATTAACTGCGCCTCAAAGAGCTGTCCTCCCCTTATTTCGGAACCCTATGATGGAGACAATCTGGATAGCCACCTTGATCGTTCGGTAAAGGCTTTTCTCAGCGACAGAAAGAACAATTATCTTGAGGGGAACACCTTTTATGTGAGCAAGATATTTCAGTGGTTCTCCGAGGATTTCAATAAAGACATCATCGGTTTTTTTATGAAGTATGCCGACGAAAACTTAAAAAAAGAACTGAAGGCAAAAGCCGGGGATATCACAATCAGTTATCTCTATTATGACTGGTCTCTTAACGGTCAATGAACTTATGAAAGGAAAGAAAAAGTGGAAGAAAACAAGCAGACAGAGGTAAAGAGCCGGGCAGGAACGATAATAAAGGCTGTTCTTTTACTTCTTTTTATTCTGACGGCGATTTTTATTTTCCGGTTCACTCCGGCAAAAGAATTTTTATCGAAAGAGGCCATAGGCCGTTTTCTTGAGGCCGTTGGTTTTTGGGCGCCGTTTGTTTTTATGGCAATCTATGCAATAGGTGTATGCCTGTTCATTCCGGGAACACTCCTTACCGCAACGGGAGCCGCTATCTTCGGCGCCTACTGGGGTTTTGTCTATGTATGGATAGGGGCAATGGCCGGGGCCGGCGCCGCTTTCTGGATCGGGCGGACTCTCGGCAGAGATTTTGCCGCATCGCTTATCGGTGACCGGCTGAAGAAATATGACGAGGCAATCGAACGGCATGGTTTTGCTACTGTTCTTTATCTTAGGCTGGTCTATTTCCCTTTTACCCCGATGAACTTCGGCATGGGGCTCACCAGGGTCAGGTTCTGGGACTATTTTTTCGGCACCGGGCTTGGCATTATTGTGGGGGTATTTATCTTTACTTTTTTTGTCGGGACCCTTAAGGTGGTTATTGCGAGCGGTGACTGGGGCCAGCTAATCTCCTTCAACGTCTTCTTTTCCATCGGTCTTTTTATCTTTTCCTTTTTTATTCCGAAGATCATAAAAAAATTAAAAAAAGAAGACGGGTAAAAGCTCTTGCCATTTAAATAAATTTTTGTTAATTAAGATAAGCTGTTCGTCTTGATTGATATATGAAGTTTTGCAAGATATATTATAAGAGGAAACCTTAAATGAATCCTAAAAAAAACAATTGAAAAGGGGGATTAAGATGATAGAAGAACTCAATATTAATTTTTTTGGTTATTGGAGAGAGGAAAAAAACGAACTGGTTCCGGCTGATGGTGGTGTTTACTGTGTTTATGAAAGCACGCATCATGAGGAATCCGATGCTGTTGAGACTCATCGCGTGCTTTACATCGGAGAGGCACCAAACGTAAGAGAGGCGATCAATGAAGAGGGGAGAATTGACGAGTGGAAGAGTCATATCGACAAAAATAATGAGCTCTGTTTTTCCTACGGTCCTACCAAGCCGGATGATATCCGTGTGCGTATTATGGCCGCTTTTGTTTACAGACTGAAACCGCCTTTGAATGAAAAGTATAAAGATTCTTTTCCTTTTCCCCCCACAAGGATGTTATCGAATGGCGCAGTGAATCAGCTGATTATAGATTTTACCCTGGGTGAAGACTCATAAACGGCTTTGCGGCGGGGCACTCCCTGGTGAGCGAAGAGGAGAGCTTTGAATGAAGGCAATGGTTCTGAAGGCACCGGAGGCGATAGAGAAAAGCCCCCTGAAATATGAAAAAACAGAAGACCCCCATCCCGGACAGGGTGAAGTCAGGATCAAGATACGGGCCTGCGGGGTGTGCCATACAGACCTCCATGTTGTCGAGGGAGAACTGGTTTTGCCGAAACTCCCCATTATTCCGGGGCATCAGATTGTCGGTATTGTCGACGAAACCGGTTCTGATGTGACCCGCTTTAAAAAGGGGGACCGTCTCGGAGTCCCCTGGCTTTATTCGACCTGCCGGGACTGTGAGTTTTGCAGGCAGGGTTTAGAGAATCTTTGTGAGAATGCCCGTTTTACAGGGCTTCATGTAAACGGCGGTTTTGCTCAGTTCGTGGTTGTTCCGGAGGCTTTTTCCTATCCCGTTCCCGAGGGTTTTCCCGATATACAGGCTGCACCGCTTCTCTGCGCGGGTATTATCGGCTACCGGGCACTGAGGCTTTGCGAGATCAAACCCGGCGAAAGGCTCGGTATGTACGGTTTCGGGGCCTCGGCCCATGTTACCATCCAGATAGCCCGCCATATGGGGTGCGAGGTTTACGTTTTCACAAGAAGCGAGAAGCACAGAAAACACGCTGAGACACTCGGAGCCTCCTGGACAGGGACTGCAGATGATAAACCCCCGGCAGAGCTGGACGGCAGTATTATTTTTGCCCCGGCAGGAGAGCTTGTCCCAAAGGCCCTCAATGTATTGAGAAAGGGGGGCACCCTGTCTCTGGCCGGGATTTATATGACTCCGCTCCCCTCTATCGATTACCAGCTTATTTACGGAGAGAGAACCGTAAGAAGCGTTGCGAACAGCACCAGGAAAGATGCCGAGGAGCTTCTCGGTCTTGCCAGAGAGATACCGATTCATACTGATGTTGAGACATTCCCCCTGGACCAGGCAAACGAGGTGCTTCAGCGTTTGAAAAGAAGTGAAATCAACGGGGCAGCGGTTCTGGAAATTCCTTAAAAGCTTTTTTATAAAGCCGATTTGAAAATAATATCAAGCATTTCGCAGCCTGTATCCTCTGCCGCACAGGCACATTTAACCATAAAAAGGTAAAATATCGGTTTGTTTTCATCGGAGAGAGCTTCGAAATTTCCCTGGCCTTTGCTGATGATCAGCTCTGCCTGGTTATAGATATCAAGGAATTCCTTTGAACAGAGGTTCAGAAGTGTGCCGGGGGCATCGCCGCCGTTCGTAATAACCCTGGCGATCTTATCTATCCCGCAAAAGACTGCGTCTTCAAAAAGGGCGTCGTTGATAATCGGTTCGCTCTTTACAGAGTAGATAACATCCCTGTTCAGCTCTTCGATTAGGATCCTGTCAAATACGACCTCGCCGGCATTGTCCGCCAGATAGAGAACCCGCGATGTCTTTTGAAGGGCGTTTTTAAATTTTTCATAATCGAAGACAGCAAAGTCTTTTTCAAGAACCTCTTTGACAGTATCGCCGATGTCATCGTTGTTGAAGGAATTCGATGTTCCGTAATCGATGATATTCCCGGCAATAGAAAGCCGGATTGCCGTGAGGAGAGGGTCGTCAGACTCCTCCACTGTTTTCTTCAATTCTGGGTAGAGTGCAAGGGCGGCCTTGTTCTGTTCCTCTTTTACTTTTTTGAAGGGGTCGCTATTCCCCGTTACCTCTCTTACAAGGGCATAGATATCCCTTCCCATTTCCGGGGGCCTCCGTTCCAGACCGAAATGCGGAATGAGCCGGGAAACCCTGTCCAGAATCTCCTTCTGTGTCACATCATCCGCACCGGCAATGATGCCGGCATTAAGGGCCTGCTTGAAAAAACAGGGAATACATTCTAAATATGTTCTCATTTTCTAAAAAGAAATATTATCCGCCGCAGGGAATAAAGACCTCACCGCTTCGGATATCATTTTCCACCTTTTTCCGGCCCTCCTGGTCGAGCCTTGGGGTATAGTAAACAGCAAAGGTGATGACCCCATTCTCTTCCTCGGTTTTCTGTTTCCATTCTTCGATTCTCGGGTGGTTGAGGATAGCGCTTTTTATTTTGTCCGATTCATCCACATCAAGAATATAATAGCCTCTGTCTTTCTTCAGACAGTAAATCGCAAAAAGTCCGGCCTGGTCCTCTATCTGTTCAATAGAGCCGAGAGGGCCGTCAAAGCGGTAATTACCCAGCTTAATCTTCGGGATTCTTTCCATGGGAACCTCCTTTAAACAAAAATTTGTAATGAAATATTATTCTTTATCGATTATAATGCATAGGCCGAACACGATTAGTATAAAAATTTCAAAGCAAAAATCAAGTAGTTTCTTTTAATATTTTAGGCGGAGTTTAAAAACCGCTAAGGAGTTGTTCTATGTCTGAAAAGGATATTATCGTTACAATCGATTCCCTGGCTTTTGGCGGAAAAGGGGTCGGCCGGGTTGAGGGGATGGTCTGTTTTGTCGAGGACGCCCTACCCGGAGAAGAGGTTCTTGCCCAGATAACGAAAACAAAAAAGAGATATATGGAGGGGAAACCCCTTGAAATCATTTCCCCTTCGCCTCACAGGGAAAAGCCGCTCTGTCCCTACTTTGGCCGGTGCGGGGGCTGCCAGTATCAGATTATCAATTATCAGGAGGAGCTTCGCTGGAAATCAGTTCAGGTGGCAGACAGCTTGAAAAGGATAGGGGGCATCGATGCGGAGGGGAAAATAAGGGATATTGTTGCCTCGCCGATCGACTATTATTACCGGAACAACCTCGATTTAAAGGTTGAGGTGAAGGACAAGGAAGTCTCAATCGGCTTTATTCATCGGAATAATAAGGATATTGTCCCGATTGAAAAATGTGTGATTGCTGTAGAAAAAATCAACCAGGAGCTAAAGAATATAAAGGATATTCTCAGCTCGAAGAAGCTGAAAGAGGGGACATACACACTGAGAATCAAGGAAGATTCGGAGAATCTCAATTTTTGCCTGATCGATTCAAAAGACAAGAAGATCATTCCTGAGGAGGGATGCCTGACAAGAAGATTAAAAGGCGATCAGACAATAAACTATTCACCGAACACCTTTTTCCAGGCCAACTGGATGACTGCTTCTCTGCTTGTAGAAGAGATCGACAAAAGGGTCTCTGGCCTTGATGCCGAATGCCTCTTTGATCTCTACTGTGGGGCAGGGCTTTTTTCCGTAGCGCTCTCACCTTATGTGAAAGAGGTTGTCGGTATCGAGAAGAACAAAGAAGCGTTCCGTTTTGCGGTAAAGAATGTGAAGGAATCGGGAGTGAGCCATGCCATGTTTTATGAGGGGTTTGCTGAAAAGACGCTTCCCAGGGTTTGGAAAAAGTTTTTGTATCAAAAAAATATCGTTCTTCTCGATCCGCCGAGAGAAGGATGCGACCGTTTTTTACTCGATTTTCTGGCCCGTTCAAAGGAGAGGGTTCTCAAACTCTTTTATGTATCATGCGACCCGGCCTGTCTGTCAAAGGATCTGAAGATACTGACGGAAGGAGGGTTTGAACTGGAAGAAATTGTCCCCTTTGACATGTTTCCGAAGACAAAGCATATTGAGACTCTTGCAATTCTGGTATGAGAATAGGATTTTTTAAAAAACAGACCTTTTTGCCGGTTTCTTTCGGGACAACTGCCCCGGGATTATGTGCCTCAAAGGGTTGGTGTGCAGGAAGAGCTTTTTTCTGAATCTGAGGCACTGCCAAGGCTGAAGCTGCTCATCTGGCGGCTGATATTACTGCTCCCGCATTCCTTGCAGGCCGTTTTTTCCTGTGAGTGTACTGTGCCGATGAGAAGTTCAAATGACGCCCCGCAGTCGCTGCATAAATAATTGTATAAAGGCATTTAAAACCTCCTCTTATTCTTTCGCTATTTTTGCTCCGCAGTCCGAAAAGATCATGCCGGAGCAGGAGACCCCGTGCTCCCCGGATTTAATCTTCGGAATCTGTTTTCTCGGGCATTCCGTAGTCTTGAATCACATCCGGACTCGGTGTTTCTTCGAACTCTCCATTTTTATATCGTTCCAAAGTCTCTTTTACGGTCCCGGATGCCCTCAGAAAGACTTCTATACCGGCTGCCTGCAGGGTGTGAAACGCATTCGGTCCGCAATGCTCTGTTAGGAGAACTTTTATCTCTTGCTTTGCAACAAAAAGCGCCGAATCGATGCCTGAGCCACCCGCTGCTTTGTTATAAGGGTTTTCTATGGCTTCGAATTCAAGGCTGTCCGGGTCGATGATAATAAAATAAAGACTTCTCCCAAAACAGGGATCGATTTCTGAATCGAGACTTTTTCCCTTAGAAGAAATGCAAATTCTCATTTCATGAATCCCTCAAAAAACATCTATTATGTAAAATGTAGACCATCAAAGAGACAATAACAACTTTTTTCGCTTATTTTATCATAAGAGAGAAAGCGGGAATATTAATTCCCGCTCTTTGAAACATTGAGATTTTCCTTTTCCCCAATGACAGCTATCTGGAAATGATTAATCTTTACAGGTTGGGTTTTGAGACCTAGTGACTCGAGAGATTGAGTGAGTTCACTCAGAGTAAAAAAACGACAGTGTCGTCTTTGAAGTGTTGCGACAATGCCGAAAGTTCTGGTTAAGAGGCTTTGCCTTTCGAAATCAACAATTAAGAGCCTCCCATTCTTTTTAAGAACCCTTATGATCTCTTTTATGCTCAAATCAGGGCTTTCAAAATGGTGGAGAGCATTAATACAGAAGGCAGTATCAAAGCTTTCATCAGGGAAATCAAGCTCTTTTGCATCAGTTACATTAACAGAAATTGAAGGATTTAATGGAATAGAGGAGAGCTTTTTCCTGTCTATATCACAGAGCTCAAAATGAACATCTACATGATTGAGCAATTCAAGGGCTAAATTTCCCTCTCCGGCCCCGATGTCTATGACCCTAGATTTTGGTTTGAGCAGATTCCATTGTTTCAGGATTAAATCCACGAGATTGGGGTGCGGTTGACGGCTTATCAGGTAATAGATATTCTCAAAAAAATCATAAATAGACATATAACCCCTGTTAAATTAAAAGCCTATTGCATACAGGGTAATCCCCAGGCCGAGACCTATGGCAAAATTAAATAATTTTATAAGTATTGAATCCTTTATCGTATAAGATAAAAGGGGTAACATTCCGTGGCCGTCCTGGATAATTGAGCTGGCTAACAGCACAGAGAACGGGACCAGACCCTCGGCAAACATCATAACAAAAATCAGGTGAGGCCCAGATTCAGGAATCAATGATATTAAAGAGGCGATTAAGATAATCCAAAGCATATGAGACTTCACAAAGGCTTCTAAATTCCAAAAGTTCATTCCTAAATCAACAACGAGAAGGGCACCGAAACTCCATAAAAAAACCTGTAACAGATGCTTTTTAGCAATATGCTCCCAGATATGCTCTTCAAGATAGTGTTCGGGAACGGTAATGACAATAAAGGTTGCTAAAAGCAGCAATAATAGAAAGGTGATGCGCATCCAGTTCCATTCCTTTGGTCCTATAATACCGGATATAAATCCGAAAATGAACAAGGACAACAATAATAAGAAGAGAAACCTGACCAGGGAAATCTTTTTTAAATGCTCAATAGTTTCCTGCCAATCGAGGCACCGGCAGTCATCCTGGATATGTATATCAGAAAGCCGGCACTCTTTACAGGTTTCTATTTTGAAAAAATCAACTACCTTATCGGCAAAATAACCGGAAACAATCCCAAGAACAAAAAGAATCCCGAAAAGAAGTAAAGCCTTACCCGGAAACATGGCCAGCATGATAAAAGCCTCATCCCCGGATGTTGCGATCATGCCGCCGACAATCGCACCAAAAGAAAGTAATCCATGAACATAAAAAGAAACATTCATAAACGCACCGAGGCATCCCGGAGTCGTTCCCAGCGATGAAGCCATAACATACTGTCTCAACCGGCCTCCTTTTATAACTTTGCTCATCTTTCCCTGAGTGAATACCTCCATATAGTCAACTACTACCATCATCACGAACACAAAGGCCGTTATCATCATCCCGTGCTTTAAATTATGAATCAGGATATCCATACAGGTTACCTCAATATTAATCTAATGTTGAGTTGCTCTTGCACTATTAAATTTCCTTTTATAAAATGATGCCTACCGGCTTCTCCATGTCTTTCTTGAGTTCCTGTAAGAACTCAGCAGCCGTTACGCCGTCGATAACCCTGTGATCGCAGGAGACGGTTACCTTCATCCGGCTCCTTATCTCAATCTTATTATCGACGAACACCGGTTTTTCGACAATCGAACCAACAGCAAGGATGGCGCCTTCCGGCGGATTAATAATCGCTGAAAAGTTATCGACATCAAACATTGCCATATTGGATATGGTGAAGGTTGCTCCTGTATATTCATCCGGTTTGAGCTTCTTCTCCTTGGCTCTTTCAACCAGCCCTTTGGTCTCCTGTGCAATATCAAAGAGGCTTTTTTTGTCCGCATTTCTTATTACAGGAGTTATCAATCCGTCTTCGAGAGAAACAGCTATTCCCATATGAACAACATGATAATACCTTATCTTATCTCCTCTAAAAGAGGCATTGAGTCTTGAAAACTTTTTTAGTGCCATTGCCGTCGCCTTAATCATAATATCATTGAACGAAACCGGGATATCTTTTTTATGCGTCTTTAAAGACTTCCTGAAAGATATCACTCTTTCCATATCGATTTCACTGGTCACATAAAAATGCGGAACAGGGGCTTTGCTCTCAACAAGCCTTTTTGCAATCGTCTTTCGAACCGAAGAAAGAGGCCTTTCTGTATATTCATCGACTTCTGTTTCCAGCGTGATCTTTTTAGGTTTTTCCACATCAATCTCAATAGCCATCTTAGTGCCCTCTCTTTTTGTCTCCCCTTTTTTTTACTCCTTCATAAAACCCCCCGCTTTGCGATTGTCACATCTCAAGAAAAAGGAGCAACATATTATCAAAGCATCGCTTTTTTACAGTCATTAATGGCTTCTTTTAATAATTTCTTTGCTTCTTCAGCAGGATATCTGGTCTTGAACCCTAAAAGATCGGAAAGCTTTTTGTAAGGTAAATCCCACTCATCGGCAATAAAAGAACTCCCCTTCCACTCAGCCTGCGATACGGCCTTCACACTCCCTGAACCGGCTATCTCGACGATCATCTTCGCCACATCCTCCCATGTGATGTAAAAGGAGGACAGATTAAAGGTCTCTCCATACGACTTCTCTTCTAAAAGAACCTTCTCTAAACCCAGAAGAAAATCATCAAAATGAAGAAAGCTCCCTCCGGCTTTCCCGGGAACTTCTATCACTTCTCCATCCAGGGCTGACTGGATCATCTTCCGGAGATGTTTTCCGCCTATCTCTTCTCCAAATCCCCACCAGAACCTGATGTTCGTGGCAGGCAAACCGTGCTCTTTCTGGTAAACAAGACAGAGCTTCTCTCCGGCATGCTTGGCCCAGGCATAAAGGGGTTTCCTTGATTCTTCGACATTGCAGGAATGCTCTTCGGTGATGGGAACCTGGTTCGGTGAACCGTAGACAACGGCACTGCTTACAAAGATGAACTGCTTGATCTGATGCCTGACTGAGGATTCGAGAATGTTCAAAAGCCCCTTGATGTCACATTCAAGGGTCTCAAAGGGGTCTTCGGAAAAGGACCAGGAGAGATGAAGCACCACATCCACGCCTTCAACAGCCTTGTCCACCTTCTCTTTCTCTTCCACTCCCCCCTGAATAAGCTCTAAACCCTTTAGTTCCTTACCTTTGAAGGTGTCAACATCTTTATCGAATACCCTGACCTCATGTCCCTTCTCAATCAAACGGGGAACGGTATAACTCCCCACTGAACCAGAACCCCCGGTGATTAAGATCTTCATGGCATCCCACCTCCCTCTTGATTTTTTAAAATCTAGGCTGTTTCGAGCTTTTTCAAAACAAGCTTCTCAACAGTAGTCAGATGGGTCAGCATGGCCTTTCTGGCCTTTTCTTTCTCTCCCGCCTTGAGATATTTTACAATATTCGCATGCGATTTCAGGGACCGACGGGGTCTTTCCTTGATTTTCATATTTGATTCATTGGTTTCGCTTTCAAGGTCTATCAGTATATTGATAATTTTCACTATCATTTTGTTCCCTGACGCTTCTGCAATAGAGCGATGGAATTCGTCGTCAACGTTACAGATACTTTCGCCCTCTTCCACAAGGCTTTTCTGTTTTTCGATGATACTCTCCATGCTCAAAATATCTTCTTCGGTAGCTCTTTCAGCTGCAAGTCTGACAATGCCCGGCTCAATAATTTTTCTTGCTTCATATAGTTCTAAAACCGCCCCTTTAATAAGAGGGATTTTCCAAGCAATAGATTTTGTTAGAGAATCCAGGGTTATTTCTCTCACAAAATTACCATCCCCTGACCGGCATTCAACAAGACCCATACTTTCTAATATTCTCAAAGCTTCTCTGACTGATGTGCGACTCACCGTCAAACTGTCAGAAAGCTCTCTTTCAGACGGAAGCCTGTCCCCTGCTTTCAGTTTGCCGTCGACAATCATCTTTTTTATCTGCTCAACAATATTTAAATAAATTTTTGTGCTTTTGATCGGTTGTAACATCAATACGAATCTCTCCTCTATTCAAGCCCGTCCTAGTCTAACTACGAATGCAGAATCTTAAGACCCTGTCACGTTTCAACGCAGGGCATAAACACTCATATACTCTCAACCATTCTGACAAAGTATCTTTTTCATTGGGACACTGCTTCTGGGACATGTTCATCAATGCGGATGACTCAAACCAGATTATCTGTTCTTAAAGAATAATACCTCTCTTTATATTAATAGAAAACCTAATCCAAAAGCAACGTTGCCCCCGCTTAGCTTTAAAATGAAAGAGGGCATGCAGAAGTCTCTTCCTCCATGCATGCCCTCTTCTTTACACTATACGTTATGTGCGTGCCTAAAGGAAAATTAAGCTACTGGCGGTGCAGGAGCTTCGATTCCCAGACCAGCACACTTGGTATTTACAAACTTTTGCATATGAGCAATATGCTCAGGTTTCAGGTGAGCAAATCTCTCCTGAAGAGACATATACTCTCCAACAGGTTTCATCTTCTTTGGCATGTAGGTAATTTTGTAAGGTGCGCCAAAACCTTCTTTCTCCCACAGGGAGAACATGCCGGTCTCAACAGCCAATTTGCCGATGGCAACAGTCTTATCCTGGTCATATCTCCAGCTCTTAGGACATGGAGCATGAACATGCAGATAGGATGCGCCTTCAGCGTTCAGACCTTTCCTTACCTTGTTGATGTAGTCAACAGGATAAGAAACAGAAGCTGTCGCGATATATTTCACCTCAGGATGTCCTTCGGCTACCAGTCTGGCACCGTCTTTCTGATGCTGTTTCTTAGCTTCAGGAATAACGGGTCCAGGAGGTGTAAAGGATGTGTTACTTCCGTAAGGTGTCGTCGGAGATGTCTGAACACCTGTGTTGGCATAAGCTTCGTTGTCGTAGCATATGAACAAAACATCATGCCCTCTGTACATCAGAGAGGACATAGCCTGCAGTCCGATATCAACAGCACCACCGTCACCAGCAAATACAACGATACCTGGATAGTCACCTTTGTATTTGTCTTTTCTGATCATGGCTTCGTAAGCAGCTGAGATTCCGGAAGCAACAGCACCAGCATCAGTAATCTGTGTATGTGTCCAAGGTACAGCCCAAGGTGTACAGAGATAACTGGTGTTAGCAACATACATACAACCTGTAGGTCCGAGGTAGATAGAATTCTTTCCGGAAGCCTTACAGGCGAGTCTGTAGGCCAATGCAGGCCCACATCCAGCACAGGTTCTGTGTCCCTTCACATAATACTCTTCCTTTGCGACATCAGGAACCTTGGCCAGTGACTTTGCAAGTTCTAATTTTGGTCGATTTACTTTAGCCAAAATTCATTCCTCCTTTCATACCTTTTCTCTATTACTAAATAGAGAAAAAGTTTGGTTTTACATTTCAATTTCACATTCCAGATCTAACCAGTGAACTTCCTTCTCAGCCTGGCCCTTAGCTGCCTTTGCCAGTTTCTCAGCAAGATACTCGAACTGAGAAATTCTGATAGGATGGCCGCCCATTCCGCCGAAGAAAGAAACCAGCTTAGGAACATTCTTAGCTCTTACCATAGCAGCACAAACTTCAGGGGTCAGCTGGCCAGCGTATCCAGATGCTCCAAAGGAGTTGTTTGTTTCAACAACAGCGATAGCCTTAAGCTTGCCACAGATGTCTTCCAGTTCAGGTGTTGCGAAAGGTCTGACGAATCTAGGTCTGATCAAACCGATCTTTACGCCTTTTTTCCTCAGGTCGTCGATAGCATACTTAGCTGTAATTGAATGACAACCCTGGATGAAGATAGCTATCTCGGCATCTTCCATCTGATACAGCTCATGAAAAGGATCTCTCTTTCTGCCGAAGATATCACCGAATTCTTTGGTAGCCTTCTCGATTATGTCTCTGGCATTCCATATAGCGTTGTATCTGGTTGCCTCGAGAGCAGGACCCATCTCAGCGTAAATCTGAGGGCCATGCTGAACTGGCTTCAAAGGATCCAACGGTTTAGGATTGTCATACGGAGGCAAGAACTCGTCAACCTGAGACTGCTCACCCAGCTCAACCCAGTCAGCGATATGAGATACGAAGTAACCGTCCTGGCAGTTCATCTGAGGAAGCATAACTGATCTGTCTTCACCGATTCTGTAGAAAAGCAGAGTGTTGTCATAAGCTTCCTGTGGTGATGCGGCCCATCCCAGTATCCAGCCCTGGTCTTTTGTGGACATTGCATCTGTATGCTCCTGACCAAAGTCTCCAGGAGGGTCTAATGTTCTGTCAGCGATAACCATCTGGGGGCAAACTCTGTCACCAGAGATTGGTGAGTAAACTTCCATTGCGTAGGTAACGCCAACACCGGAACTACCAGTCATGGCTCTTGCGCCGGCAAGCGCGGCACCGTGAACAATAGCCAGCTGAGCGTGCTCACCTTCGCCGTGTACGAACTCGGCATCCAGTGTTCCGTTTGCAACGTGCTCAGAAAGCTCGATCATAAGACCTGTGTAAGGTCTGATCGGGTAAGAAGAAATAACGTCAACGTCGGCCTGTACTGCAGCTTTAGCAACTGCACTCAGTCCGGGTAGAAACTTCTTTGGCATTATACATTCACCTCACTTTCAAAGTTAATTAGAATGGAATCTCCATGTATTCTACGTCGCCTTTAAAATCACTCTCAGGAACTCTTGAAATACACTTAACAGGACATACATCAGCACAGATACCGCAGCCCTTGCAGTATTTCAGGTCGATGTATACACCACGGTCGTCGGTAAGGTGTATACAGGGCTCAGGACAACCAAGCCAGCATGTCAGACATTTCGTGCATTTTTCCTGATCGATAACGGATCGCAGAAGTCTCCAACCGCCTGTCGGCAGCTGTGGCTGTTCTCCATCCACTTCACAAGAATCAATTACACCACCCTCTGGAATTTTCAGGTGTGTGGGAATCGATACGATCAATTTTTTTACATCTGTTGCCATATTACTATTCACCTCCTTTTTACAGTTCTTTTACTTTAACCATCTCAAGAGCTTTTTTAGCAGCTTCTTTGTTAACAACAACATCCATAACGTTGTCTACTGAAACGATACCGGTAACCTTAGCGGTAACAGCTGCCATACAAGCACCGATACCTTTTCCGATCTCAGAGCTACCCTCAGCACCCTCGATGTCCATGATGTCTCTGTCAATACCAGGAGCAACGCTTGTTGCGTCAACAACAGCAATCTTGCTCAGCTTCTTTTTGTCAGGATTTGAGTCAGGAATCATGTCGAGAATGAAGTCGAAGTCCTTATTGGTGTTAACAATCAGAACAACACCGTCAGGTGATCCTCTCAGGATGTTGAAACCCTTGGCGTAAACGTCTTCCATCAAAACAACGATGTCAGGATGGTGGTTTTCGAACAAGAATCTCTCTTTGATCTTCTCGTCACTGATTTTACAATACTTTCTTACAGGAACATTAACTCTGTCAGGCAGATCTGCGTAGTTATCGATAATCCAGATGTCCTTACCTTCTTTTACAGCAGCTGCGCCCAACACTTTCGAAACGTCTCTACCATTTGTGTCTTGCAGAACGCCACAAGCCCAAGTGGTAATCTCATGATAGGCCATTAACTACACCTCCTTAAAAATTAATTTGTTTTTACCTTTGGTTAATTAAGGTAGCACAAACTTTAGGGGCCTGATCAACCCCTGCTACTCAAGCTCAGTTAAAAGTTGCTTCCCCCCTTTCTATCTAATCCAAACAAAACCATGAGCCAGTGATCTATTTGGAAACAGTTAATATTATAATTGAGACGAGATCATATTTCTCGTCATCTCGATAATCTCTTCTATGTCTATTTTCCCTTTTATCTTTTTCGTGAGTTCTCCCTCTTTTTTTGCAATCTCTTTTGCCTTTTGTAAAACTGATGCTGCCTCTTTACTAGAAATGACCGTTACACCGGTATCATCAGCAACAATAATATCATTGGGATGCACCGAAACGCCGCCGCAGTGAACCGGTACATTGACTTTTATCGGTTGGGGTTTTTTACTTTCTTTGCACAAATATATCTGAGACCTAGGAACAGCAGATTTCGAAAAGAGGGGAAAACCGATATCCCTTATTTCATCAATATCCCTGACTGCCCCGTCAACAATAGCACCAACAGCTCCCTTCTGCTTTAAAACGCTGGAGATTACCCCTCCAATAATAGATAATTCAGTTTCTCCTTTGGCATCTATCACAACAACCTGACCCGGTTTAATATATTTTATCATCTCGATAGGAGAAAAGCACTGAGTGGGATCGATACTAATTGTAAGGGCTGGACCTGAAATCTTAGTGGAAAAGATCGGCTTTATCGAACTGGACATGACAGCAGCATTATCTGATGCGTCAGCAGCAAGGCAGGATGGACTATAATACTTGAGAAGCTCCCTGAATCCTTCCAGCAGCTCTTCTATATTTTTAGTTTTCCCTGACAACTTGTCTGTTGTCAATTCACACCTCTTACATTAGTGTTTTTTGGGTTTTTTCTTCTTTTTTTCTTTTGATAACGATGCTGCAATTTCTTTTAAGGCCTTTAAGAAATGGGTACGCGAAACCTTAAAATCACCAGCTTTTTCAGCGACTTTTTCTCCCTGTCTGTCAAAGAAATCCTGAACAGCCAAAAGGGTCGCTTTCTTGCAGAGGCTTTCTATATCGGCACCAGCCATTCCTTCGGTCTTTTCGGATAATTCCGTAAATTTAACATCCTTGTCTATTTTGATTTTTTCGGTGTAAATCTTGAATATCTCAACCCGATCTTCTTCATCGGGAACAGGCAGCTCAATGATATAATCGAAACGACCCGGTCTTAAAAGGGCCGTGTCAATAAGGTCAAGCCTGTTGGTCGCGGCAACCGCGATAACTCCCTGAACATTCTTCAACCCGTCCAGCTCCCTTAAAAGCTGGCTGACCATTCTCTGAGCACCCCCTCCGCTCATATCCGCAGCACCCTCTCCTCTCCTGGAGGCAACGCCGTCGATTTCATCAAAGAAGAGTATACAGGGAGCGGCAAAGTTAGCCATTTTAAAGAGTGCCCTTAAAGCCTTTTCGGACTCTCCCATCCACTTGGAGAAGAGAACGGATTGATCAACCGTAATCAGAGTCAATTCATTCTCTCCGGCCAGGGCTCTTGCCAGCGCTGTTTTCCCCGTTCCGGACACACCGGTAAAGAGAACACCCTGAGGCGGTTTAAAATTGATATTATCAAAGAATGTGGAATGCTTTAAAGGGATTTCAATGATTGACCTGAGAGTCTCTTTTACCTTTTTAAGCCCGCCTATATCGGCAAATCTCTCTGTCGGTCTCTCGGCCAGGAACTCTCTCGTTGCTGTCGGCTCAACCTCTTTAAAAGCCCCCATAAAATCATCCTGCGTTATTTCTAGCTTGATATCGGTCTCAAAGGGCTTGTAATCTTTTATCGACACAACATCGGGCAGAATCTTTCGAAGCGCCCTCATTCCGGCTTCTTTTGCCAGTATCTCGAGGTCTGCGCCGACAAATCCATGGGTTACATTCGCAATGTGGTCAATATCGAAATCCTTGGAAAGAGGCATTGTTCTGGTATGGATCTGCAATATTTCACGTCTTCCGAGCCTGTTAGGAATGCTGATAGCGATTTCGCGGTCGAATCGGCCGGGTCTTCGAATAGCCGGATCGACCAGTTCCGGGACATTCGTCGCACCGATAACCACGACCTGCCCCCTTGAAACCAATCCGTCCATCAATGATAAGAGCTGTGCAACAACCCTCTTTTCGACATCACCGATAACCTGAACCCTTTTCGGGGCAATCGCATCGATTTCGTCCAGAAAGATAATACTCGGAGCATTTCGGGATGCCTCTTCAAAGACCTCCCTTAATTTCGCTTCACTCTCTCCGTAAAATTTATGAATGATTTCCGGGCCGTTGACATGGATAAAGTAAGCCTTTACCTCGCTGGCAACCGCTCTTGCAATAAGGGTTTTTCCTGTTCCGGGAGGACCGAACATCAAAACACCCTTGGGAGCTTCGATACCCATTCGGGCAAAAAGGTCAGGGTATCTCAGCGGAAGCTCGACCATCTCCCTGATCCGGTAAACTTCCATGGAAAGACCACCGATATCTTCATAGGAAACCCTGGAAGCCTTTTCAATAATCCCTTCGGGTTCTCGAATCTTTATTTCTGTGTTGATATTAACGACAACCGCACCTGCAGGGCTAGCCCCGTCTACCATGAAAAACTGTCCCCTGGCGCCAAAAAAGGTGATCTGGATCTTGTCACCTTTCATAAGGGGTAAACCGTTGATTAACTGAACAAGATGTCTTAGCTCTTCATCTTTGGGAACAGGGCGGGAGGTGTCTATTGGGGAAAGGAGTAATACTTCAGCGGGCTGCCATAGAACTTTTTCTACTGAAACCCATTCATCTTTCAGAGCACCGCAATTTTCTCTGGTAATACCGTCGACCTGAACGACTTTTTTGCCTTTATACTGATGGAAAATTTGAGAGGCTCTGGCAACTGTCGATTTTTTGCCAGTGATTTTGACAAGATCTCCGGGAACGGCTTTGATCATTCTCAGGTCTTCCTCGTCTATCCTTGCCAATCCTTTACCAACATCATCGAGAGCTGTGTCTAATACCCGTAAAACAGCTTTTACACCTGATTTGATGTCTTGCTTTTCCTCTGACATAACTCACCCTTTCACAATTACTTACGTTAGACGATTCTAGGTTTCTATCACCGCACAGTAAGAAACTACGAACTACTGGAACTGCTGTTCAAGATATACTCTTTTGGGTGGCTTTAAGTCTGGCGGTCTGCTGGCCTTTCCAGTGTTGCCATTATATTATAAGCGCAGGCTTTGTCAAGAAAAAAATATATAATTTTTTATAATTATTAATACCTTACAATACAAATAGTTATATCATTTCAGGATGATTTTATCACAGTTTTTCGTTCAGATATTCGAGCACTTTTTCGACAGAAATCCTCTCCTGGCTCATGGAATCTCTCTCCCGAATGGTCACGGCCTGGTCGTCCAGAGACTCGACATCTACCGTAATGCAGTAGGGAGTTCCTATTTCATCCTGTCTCCGGTAAAGCTTTCCAATGGAACCCGTATCATCGTAAGTTGCAACATATTGCTTTATAAGGGTATTTTTTATTTTTTTACATAATTCGACAATCTCTGGACGATTTCGAAGAAGAGGCAGGACAGCCACCTTGATAGGAGCAATGTCCGGGTGAAAGGAGAGAAAAGCTCTCGTTTTCCCCTTTACTTCTTCCTCGCGATAGGCATCGACCATGAAGGCGAGAGTGGCCCTGTCCGCACCGGCAGAAGGTTCTATAACATAGGGAAAATACTTTTCCCTTGCCTCTTCGTCAAAATAGATAAGGCTCTTTTTGGAATATTCGGCATGCTGTTTGAGGTCAAAGTCTGTTCTGTTGGCAATCCCTTCAAGTTCAGACCATCCCATGGGGAAAAGATACTCTACGTCAAAACAGCTTTTGGCATAGTGGGCCATCTCATCTTTTCCATGTTCCCTCAAACGGAGATTTTCCGGTCTAATCCCGTATTTCTTATACCATTCGAACCTCTCTTTGACCCAGTAATCGTGCCATTCCTGGTCAGTCCCCGGTTTTACAAAAAACTCGATCTCCATCTGCTCAAATTCCCTCGTGCGGAACGTGAAATTGCCGGGCGTGATTTCATTCCTGAATGCCTTACCGATCTGGGCAATCCCGAAAGGAATCTTCCGCCTCATTGCCGTTAAGATATTGGAAAAGTTGACAAAAATTCCCTGAGCTGTCTCAGGCCTGAGATAAACCGTTGAGGACTGATCCTCAACAGGCCCGACAAAGGTCTTGAACATGAGGTTGAACTGGCGGGCTTCGGTAAGCTCTCCCCCGCATTCCGGACAGGCCTCTGCATTTTCCAGATGGTCTTCCCTGAACCTCTTTTTGCATTTTTTGCAGTCAACCAGGGGGTCGGTAAAATTGGCAACATGTCCGGAAGCCACCCATGTTTCAGGATGCATTAAAATAGCCGCGTCCAGACCCTCCATATCCTCTCTTTCATAAACAACGCTTCTCCACCATGCGTTTTTCACGTTCTTTTTCAGTTCAACGCCGAGCGGCCCGTAATCCCACGTATTGCCAAGTCCCCCGTAAATTTCGCTGTTCTGAAAGATAAAACCTCTCCGTTTACAAAGCGATACGATCTGATCCATTTCAAGCTTTTTCATAATCTCCTCATAACTATCAAATATTCAATCAATTATAGGTTGTCAAATCCTGCCGGTTTTTATTTCTTCTCTTTATGCAATTTAAACTCAACGCTGTCAACAAGAGCCTGCCAGCTTGCCTCGATAATATTGGCTGAAACCCCGACCGTGCCCCATCTCGAATCGTTGTCTCTCGATTCAACAAGAACCCGTGTCATGGCCTCTGTTCCACTCCGCTCATCAAGAATCCTGACCTTATAATCGGCAAGCACCATATCTTTCACTTCGGGATAGAATTTTTCCAGGGCTTTTCTCAGGGCATTATCGAGTGCATTAACCGGCCCGTTCCCCTCAGCAGCCGTATGCTCAACCTCTCCATTCACGGTCAGCATAATGGTCGCCTCGGATATTGACTCCTCCCCTTCTTTTCTCTTTTCGATAATCACCCGAAAACCCTTCAGGTCAAAGAACTTTTTCTTTGTCCCCAAAGCCTTTTTCATCATCAGTTCAAAAGAGGCTTCTGCACCTTCAAACTGAAATCCCTGGTTTTCCAGTTCCTTCAGGTCATCCAGAATCTTTTGGATAGCAGGGTCTTTGCTGTCAACATCGATATTGAATTCTTTGGCCTTATGGAGAATATTGCTCCTTCCGGAAAGGTCTGAAACCAGAACCCTCTGCCTGTTCCCTACCAGTTCAGGCTTAACATGCTCGTAGGTTTCAGCATTTCTCTGAATGGCGCTGACATGAACCCCGCCCTTATGAGCAAAAGCGCTCTTGCCCACATAGGGTCTGTGTGTCCATGCTCTCAGGTTGGCCATTTCATCGATAAACCGGGATATATCAACAAGGCTCTCCATCTGTTTATCGGAAATGCAGTCGGCCTTGAGTTTTAACTTGATATTAGGGATGACCGAACAGAGATTTGCGTTCCCGCAGCGTTCTCCGTACCCGTTTATCGTTCCCTGAACATGCACGGCTCCGGAATGGACAGCCATAATCGAATTGGCCACGGCGGTCTCCGCATCATTATGACAGTGAATTCCCAGCGGCGTGGTGATTTTGTCGTTTATTTTATTGATAATCTCCCCGATTTCATGCGTCATGGCTCCGCCGTTGGTATCGCAAAGAACAATGCAGTCTGCCTTTGCATCCTGAGCCGCAAGGAGTGTTTTTAAGGCATATTCCGGGTTGCTTTTAAATCCGTCAAAAAAGTGCTCTGCATCATAAATAACCTCATCGACCTTTGATTTCAAATAGTTAAGTGAATCATAGATGAGTTCAAGGTTCTGTTCCTCGGAAATCCTGAGCGCCTCTTTAACATGAAGGTCCCATGTCTTGCCGAAAATGGTCACAACAGGGGCTTCAGACTCGAGAAGGGCCATGATATTCGGGTCTTCTTCCACTTTCAGTTTCGCTCTTCTCGTACTTCCAAACGCAGCAATCTTGGAATGCGAAAGGGATATTTTTTTTGCCGCTTTAAAAAAATCGATGTCTTTGGGATTGGAACCGGGCCATCCTCCCTCAATGTAATGGATACCCAGCTCATTCAGCTTTTGAGCAATGCGAAGTTTATCCTCTACGGTAAAGGATATCTCTTCGGCCTGAGTTCCATCCCTTAATGTGGTATCATACAACTTTACCAGTCTCATTTTATATCCCTCTTTCTTGTTAATAAAACCTCTTTAAATTTCTCTTTTTTATCGATTTATGCTTTCTGATTTTTCTCGCCGGCCAGGCCGAATGCATCATGCAGCACCCTCACAGCCAGCTCTGTATATTTTACGTCGATCACACAGGATATCTTGATCTCCGATGTGCTGATCATTATGATGTTGATATTCTCTTTTGCCAGAGATTCGAACATCTTCGTGGCAATCCCCGACTGACCCTGCATTCCGGCACCGACAATCGACACCTTGGTTATATTCTCGTCGATCTCGACCTTTTCCGCTCCGATTTCAGAAACAACCTGTTCCATCAGAAGGCGAGCCTTCTTTGAGTCGGTCTTCTGAACGGTAAAGGAGAGGTCGGTCAACCCGCCCTCGCTGACATTCTGAATAATCATGTCGACAATAATATCGGACTCGGACACCTTGTTAAATATCTTGGCGGCAACACCCGGCCTGTCAGGCACTCTGGCAATGGTTATTTTGCACTGGTTCTTGTTATAAGCAATACCAGTAACAATACTCTCTTCCATGTTGACTTCATCTGTAACCAATGTTCCTTCACCTCCTCCAAAGGTAGATTTTACCAGTATGGGAATATTATATTTTTTGCCGAATTCTATGCATCGTGAATGGAGCACCTTGGCTCCGAGACTGGCCAGTTCCAGCATCTCTTCATAGGAAATCCTGTCAAGCTTTCTGGCCTCGGAAACGATATTGGGGTCTGTCGTATAGACACCATCAACATCCGTATAAATCTCACAGGTATCGGCCTGAAGCGCTGCAGCCAGAGCCACGGCAGTGGTATCGGAACCGCCCCGTCCGAGGGTCGTAACATTGTCATTATCATCAATCCCCTGAAATCCGGCTACAACAACGACCTTGCCGCTGTTCAATGCTTCCCTGATTCGTTTTCCCGTAATATGTCTTATCTTGGCCTTTGTGTAGGAACTGTTCGTAATGATACCGCTCTGCCGGCCTGTGAGCGAAATGGCGTCACAACCGAGCGCCTGAAGGGCCATGCTCAAAAGAGAGATCGTAACCCTTTCCCCGGTAGAGAGAAGCATATCGTATTCCCTTTCATTGGGAATATCGGCCATCTCGTTGGCCAGCCCGACCAGTTTATCGGTCTCGCCTGACATGGCTGAAACAACAACGATAATATCCACACCCTCCTTTTTCCGGTCAGCCACTTTCTGGGCAACCGCCTTTATTTTCTCAGCAGTCCCGACAGAAGTCCCTCCATATTTTTGAACAACCAATCCCATTTTGACCTCCTGCAATAATTTCTATTGTAGCTTTTCCGTAATAAAATAATCCATCAACTGATGGCCTTTAGCAAACTTTAAGGAACCTTTTTCAATAAGCCGCTCGTTGTACTCCTCTCCCTGGTCAGGAACCGAGCTGTTCGACAGAATGGCAAAGGGAACAGCCCCGCCTGTATGGGTTCTCAAGCTTATGGGCGTTGCATGGTCAGGGAGGAGCAGGATTTTATAGTCTCCAAACTGCTTCATATCTTTCACAATCCTTCCCACAACCCTTGAATCGAAATCTTCAATCGCCTTGACCTTCATTTCGACATTGCCGGCATGCCCGGCCTCGTCAGGGGCTTCTACATGGAGATAGACAAAGTCCCTCTCTTTCAGTGCTTCTATCGCATACTGTGCCTTTCCTTCATAGTTGGTATCGAAATAGCCGGTAGCGCCCGGGACATCAATCACTTTCAGGCCGGCATAAAGCCCCATTCCCTTTATCAAATCAACTGCAGAGATAATCGCTCCGCTCACGTGATATTTTTCTTCAAAGCTTACAAGGTGAGGAACCTTGCCCTGTCCCCACAGCCAGATACTGTTGGCAGGATTCAAGCCCTTCTCCTCTCTTTTTTTATTAATCTCGTGATTGTTCAGGATAATTTGAGAATCGTTCATGAGCCTGATCAGCTCTTTGCTCCCTTCTCCCTTTGGAAGAAAATCGACGATTTTCTGACCGAGAATATCATGCGGAGGCGTCAAATCGAGACTGTCTCTTCCGTTTTTCCATACCATCAGATGCCGGTAGCTGACTCCATGATGGAAAATGATATCTTTTGTGTTCAATTCTTTTCCGATGTTCGATATTAACAGAGATGCATCCTCTGTGCTGATATGACCGGCACTGTGATCCTCCATAACAAAATCGAGCCCCTTAAGACCCAGAGTCACAAGGTTGCACCGAAAGGCAATGTCTTCGGGAAACAGGTCAACGCCGATACTGGCTGCTTCGAGAGGCGCCCTTCCTGTATAATACTTCTCAGGATCATATCCCAGTATAGACAGGTTGGCCACATCGCTTCCCGGCTCATAACCGTCGGGAATCGGATTCACCGACCCGGTAACCCCGTTCTTTGCGATAAAATCCATGTTCGGAGTCTTTGCCTCCTGAAGGGGTGTTTTGTTATTCAGTTCCGGGATAGAATAATCGGCCATTCCATCTCCCAAAAGCACAATAAACTTCAAATCGATCTCCTAAAAACCGAGCTTTTTAACAATCGCATCAATATCTGCAGGGCTTACCACAGGCTGCTCGCACACGTTGACCGCAGTATCCGGGTCTTTTAACCCGTGGCCGGTAAGGGTGCAGACAATGGTGTCCCCTTTTTTGAAAAAATTCTTTTTATTATATTTAATAACTCCCGCAATCGTTGCCGCAGAAGCCGGCTCACAAAAAACCCCCTCTGTTGAAGCCAGAAGGCGATAGGCCTCTATGATTTCATCGTCTGAGACCATATCGATTGTCCCGTCGGATTCTTCTGCTGCGGCTTCAGCGGTTTTCCAGCTCGCAGGATTCCCGATACGGATCGCTGTGGCAATGGTCTCCGGCTTCTCAATAATTTTTCCTCTGACGATCGGTGCAGCGCCTTCCGCCTGAAAGCCTAGCATCTTCGGAAGGGAATTGATCATCCCTTTTCCATGATACTCGTTGTATCCCTTCCAGTAAGCCGTGATATTGCCGGCATTCCCCACGGGAAGGACATGATATGTCGGACACCCTTCAAGCTGGTCGCATACCTCAAAGGCAGCAGTCTTCTGTCCCTCAATTCGATACGGGTTGATAGAATTAACCAGCGTGACCGGATAATTCTCTGATATCTTTCTGACTATCTTTAGCGCGTCATCAAAGTTTCCCTCTATCTGCACGACCTTTGCCCCGTGCATGATGGCCTGGGACAATTTCCCCAGGGCGATCTTTCCGTGAGGAATGATAATAATCGCCTGGATTTTAGCCCGTGCCGAGTAAGCGGCAGCCGAGGCAGAGGTATTCCCGGTGGAGGCACAGATAACCGCCTTTGCCCCCTTTTCCACGGCCTTGGAAACCGCCATGGTCATTCCCCTGTCCTTAAATGATGCCGTGGGATTCATCCCCTCGTATTTGAGATAGATTTTCAGATCTCTGTTAATGCGTTCCTTCAGATTGGAAGCCTCGATAAGAGGAGTGTTCCCTTCATTTAAGCTCACGATTTTCGTATCGCTGTTCACCGGCAGAAAATCTCTGTATGTGTCGATAATCCCTTTCCACTGCATTGTTATTCTTTCTCCTTCCCGTTTTCCACTCTTATCAGAACCGTTTCATCGCTGACAACATTAAGCCTGTCGGTTTCTTTTAATGCCGACTGAATATTCTCCTCTTTGGCTTCATGGGTCATTATCACAACAGGGACCGGGCCTTTCTCTCTTCTTTCCTTCTGAATCACCGAAGAGATACTGATGCTATGGTCTCCGAGTATACCCGAGATCTTTGAAAGAACACCCGGCTTATCCAGAGCGGAAAATCTCAGATAATATTCTGAAACCACCTCTTTAATGTTCATGAGAGGTAAATTCTGAATCTTCTCTGAACTGTAAGAGAGGGGTGAAACCCTGACACTGTTCCCTATCCCGGCAACGATTTCCCTGCTGATATCGATGATGTCGCCGACAATCGCGCTTCCGGTCGGCAGAGAACCGGCACCTTTGCCGATAAATATGCTTTCGCCGACAGCATCGCCGGTTGTGTAAATCGCATTGAATACTCCATCCACGTTTGAAAGAGGATTTTCCTTGGGCACCATAGTCGGGTGAACCCTCACATCGATCGTATCATTATATTTTTTAGCAATGGCCAGGAGCTTGATCTTATAGCCGAGTTCCATGGCATACTGAACATCCATCGGTGTAATCTTCGTTATCCCCTCGGTAAAAACCGCCTCAAACGGAATATGTGTTCCAAAAGCAATAGAAGCAAGGATAACAATTTTGTGGGCGGAATCGATCCCCTCCACATCAAAAGTCGGGTCTGCCTCGGCATATCCCTTGTCCTGGGCTTCCCTTAAGACCTCGTTGAACTCTCCTCCTTCATTGGTCATCTTCGTCAGAATATAATTTCCGGTGCCGTTAATAATCCCGCACAGAGAAAGAAAGTTATTGGCAACCAGCCCTTCTTTCAGCGAATGAATAATAGGGATACCGCCGCCGACACTCGCTTCAAACCCGATATTGAGAGATTTCTCATGGGCCCTGGAAAAGATCTCCTCTCCGTGCTTTGCCAGAAGGGCCTTGTTGGCCGTAACCACGTGCTTTCCGTTATCAAAGGCCTGCAGAATAAATTTCTTTGCGGGTTCAAAGCCCCCGATCAATTCGATGACAATGTCGATTTCAGGGTCGTTCAATATTTCCCCTGCATCTTTTGTAAGAATCGATTTATCAACCTCAATCCCCCTGTCGGTTTCAATGTCCAGGTCGGCAATCTTCTTCAGGTTCAAAACCGCACCGAGCCTCTGCTGAATCACATCGGCATTCTCTCTCAGGATTTCCACAACACCTTTGCCTACGGTTCCAAAGCCGATAAGTCCCAGATTGATGGTTTTCAAGTCGACACTCTCCCTTATTACAGAATATTTTTAATTCCCTTAATCGCCTGTCTCGACCGGTGCTCGTTTTCGATGAGGGCGATCCTGACATAATTGTCCCCGTATTCACCGTAACCGATACCCGGATAGACTGCGACTTTTGCTTTTTTCAGTAACAATTTTGAAAACTCCAATGACCCCATCTTTTTATACTGGTCGGGGATCTCCGCCCATATAAACATGGTTGCCTGCGGTTTATCCACTTCCCAGCCGATCCTGTTGAGCCCGGACACCAGAACATCCCTTCTGCTCTGATATTTTGCCCTGATCTTCTCTACAGGGTCATGGGGACCGTTGAGAGCAATGATACTGGCAATCTGAATCGGTTGAAAAATCCCGTAATCGAGATAGCTCTTCAGCTTTGCCAGGGCCGCGACAATCTTGGAATTGCCCACAACAAAACCGACCCTCCAGCCGGGCATGCTGTAACTCTTGGAAAGGGTGAACAGCTCGACGGCAACATCCTTTGCTCCCCTCACCTGCAGGATACTCGGTGCCTTATAGCCATCATAGACAATGTCTGCATAGGCAAGGTCATGGACAACAATAATATTGTTCTCCCTGGCAAAGGCAACAACCTTTTTAAAGAAATCGATATCCACGCATGTTGTTGTCGGATTATGCGGAAAGTTGATAATCATGGCTTTCGGTCTCGGCCAGTGATTCTTATAGCTCTGAATCAGGCTTTCCAGAAAATCCTCTCCCTTGATCATAGGGACATGAACCACATCACCGTTGGCAATAATTACGCCGTATGTATGAATCGGATATGTCGGCGAAGGAACCATCACCGAATCACCCGGCCCGGCAATGGCCATGGTCAGATGGGAAATTCCCTCCTTGGAGCCGATAGTAGCGATCGCCTCTGTTTCCGGATTGAGATTGACATTGTAGTTCCGCTTATACCAGTCGGTAATCGCCAGTCTTAACTTGGGGATTCCCCTTGATGCAGAATATTTGTGATTTTTGGGATTCCTGGTGGCCTCGCAGAGCTTTTTTACGATATGCTCCGGAGTCGACTGGTCCGGGTTTCCCATTCCGAAATCGATAATATCCTCTCCCTTTCTTCTGGCCTGCCGTTTGAGATCCTCAATCTCAGAAAAGACATAAGGCGGCAAGCGTTTAATTCTCTGAAATGTCCATACCGGTTTTTTCATATTGATTACCTTTTGCTTTCCATAACTATTTCGGCATTAAAAGAACTTCTAACAAAAGGGCCTGAGAAAACGTGAAGAAATCCCATCCCTTCAATTTCTTCTTTATACCTTTCAAATATCTCCGGCGAAATATATTCCTTTAAAGGCACGCTCTCTTTTGTCGGCATAAGGTACTGGCCGATGGTAACAATATCGCAATCCGCTTTCCTCAGGTCTTCCATCACATCGATCACCTCTGCATATGTCTCGCCCAGACCGACCATGATTCCCGACTTTGTCAGGATATCTCCTTTTATCTCTTTAATGTTCTTTAAAAATTCAAGAGACCTCTGATAATCCGCCTCAGGCCTGACAACGGGATAGAGCCTCGGAATTGTCTCCAGGTTATGGTTGAAGATATCCGGCATACTCAAAACAGCCGTTCGTAAGGCCTCTTTCGACCCCTGAAAATCGGGGGTCAATATTTCAATGGTTACACCGGGTCTTTTCCTTCTAATACTCTCCACAGTCCTTGCAAAATGACCCGCGCCCCCGTCGTCAAGGTCATCTCTGGTAACGGAGGTAATGACCGCGTGCTTCAGCTCTAAGATTTCTACAGTCTCTGCCACTTTTTCGGGTTCACTTACATCAACAGGAGCAGGGCTTCCCTTTTTCACCCCGCAAAAGCGGCATTCCCTTGTGCAAACGTCACCCATTATCATAAATGTGGCTGTCGGCTTGGAAAAACATTCCCATATATTGGGACAGCGGGCAGACTCACAAACCGTGTGAAGGCCCTTTTTCCTGAGGAGAGCCTTGGTGCGGTGGACATCCTCGCTGTGAGTCAGCTTCTTCACCAGCCACGGTGGAAATCTCTTTTCCATAATTTAAGCCTATTAAGGTGTATGCCCCGTCATTTCCGGGTAAAAAATACCCTAAGAAACACCTACTTATGACAAAATTCTTACTTTTCAGTTAAATAATCAATTTATAACCAAATAATTATTTGAGTCAAGGTTTTTCTTATATTTTCAAACAGTTTTATCATTTTCAGGCTGATTTCAACGGGATTTTTATGCTTTTCTTCATGAACAACCGGATTTCCGGGGACTGAAACTGCAATATCGCGGCTTATAAGTTCTTCACAATCCCTTCAACATAAGCGGCAATTGCCGGTGCGGCTGTAAGGCCGGGGGATTCGATTCCGATCAGATTAACAAGCCCTTTTAAGCCTTTATCGCTTTCGTCCCGGATAACAAAATCGCGGAAATCTTCACCGTCTCCCTGAAGCTTGGGACGGATTCCGGACATATCCGGCGAAAGATCATCGAGTTCAATAAACGGCAGATAGGTCTTTGCGCTCTCAAAAAATTCCTGCTGGTGTGATAAGTCGACATCGTAATCGATCGAATCAAGATAAAAGGCGTTCGGACCGAGCTTCAGGCTTCCGTCAAGAAGCAGCACTGAATGAATACCCAGACTGATAGGCGTGGGGGCCGGGTAAACCAGGCGGGAAAGCTTATCGCTGTGGCGTCCGGATACGCTGAAATACTCCCCCTTGCAGAAGTGAAGTTTGTATCCGGCCTGTTCTGTATCAATTCCTGCCAGAGAGGCGATTTTATCGGAATAGAGCCCGGCTGCATTAATCACGATTTCCGATTCGAGGTCAAATGTCTCACCATCAGCATCCTGAATATCCAGTGTGAAAGAACCGTTATTTTTCCTCAAACCGACAACTTCGCAGTTATAAGCAATCGTTGCATTGTTGTCCTGTGCTTTTTTCTCAAAGTATCTCATCAGCTGATGCGAATCGATTATGCCGGTTTCAGGGCTCATAAGAGCTTTTTCTGCCCTGACATTCGGTTCGATTTCACCGATCTCTTTCTTGTTCAAAATTTTCAGACCGGACACACCGTTTTCTTCACCCTGTTTCAAAATACGCTCGATCTCTTCCATCTCTTCTTCTGTGTTGGCAATCAAGAGCTTCCCCATCTTATTGCAGGGGATGTTGAACTTCTCGCACAATTCGTAGAGATCCCGGTTACCCTGAACAGAAAGCTTTGCCTTCAGGGAATCTGAAGGATAATAAAGACCGACATGAATCACCTCGCTGTTTCTCGATGAGGTTTCCCATCCGAAACCGTCATGTTTTTCAACAAGAATAATCTCTTTGTCCAGGCGGGAGAGGCGCTCGGCAATGGAAAGACCGATAACACCGGCACCGATGATGGTTATGTCGACTTTTTCCATAGGCGTTGACCCTTATCAGGATTAAAAAAACAGCTCTATTATACAGCACTCCTGATTTGAAAAAAGAAAAAAGATAAAAACAGGTATGAATTAATAGGCGTACATATTGCCGTAAGGCCGGCTGCTGACAGGATAAAGCTTAATAAATTCTTTATCAAAAACCTTGTTGATATCAATATCCAGATCATCGCAGAATTCTTTGACATGGGTTTCCAATATCTTCTTGTCGTCGTCATCCAGTTTCTTCAGCCCGACTTCCTTGCCGATTCTCTCTTCGTTAACCTCGCCCCTCACATAAATCGTTCCGCCATGCATACCGGTTCCCAGGTAGTCTCCGGCAATGGGGCCATTGTTCTCTCCGTTCTGATTCAGACCCAGAAGGATCAATATGCCGCCTGCCATATATTCTCCGAAAAAATCCCCGGCAGTCCCGCCGCAGACAAGAACAGGGTTTTTATCCATAAACCCCTTCATATGTATCCCGACACGGTAACCGACATCCTTTTTAATGAATATCTTCCCGCCTCTCATGCCGTAAGCGAGAACATCGCCTGCATGACCCTTGATAATGATCTTGCCGTCGCCCATGGTATTGCCCACAGCATCCTGGGCATTCGCGTTGACGGTTATTGTGGGACCGTTCATGAACGCACCGAGATCATTCCCGGGAATACCATTGATAATAATCTTGACATCACCCCTGATTCCGTCACCGATGTATCTCTGGCCGTTCACATTGAAGAGTTCAAATTCGTTTTCACCCTTTTTCACAAGTTCCCGAATATGCTGATTCAGGGTTCTGTAATAGGTTCCTTTGGCATCGATCTTTGTCATGTTTGTCCTCAAAAAAACTTTCTTTTGTTCCGGCCCGCTTATTTCCCTGCAGGTTTGATCCCCAGAATGTCCAGAGTCTGGGCATCCAGTCCCACACCTCTCAGTCTTTCCCTGCTTCCCCTGAGACTCTCGATGGCATTCACGCCGAGCGCTCCCAGTATCTCCTGCAGTTCGTGCGCCCAGCCCTTGAGAAGGTTGGCAACCCTCTCCCCGAAGACTTCAGGGTCAAGACGCCTCGTCAGCTCAGGTCGTTGAGTGGTAATACCCCAGCTGCAGTTTCCCGTATGACAGGAGCCGCATACATGACAGCCCATCGCAACAAGAGCCGCGGTTCCAATGGCCACGGCATCGGCACCCAGAGCAATAGCCTTTGCCACATCAGCGCTGTTCCTTATTCCTCCGGCCGCAATGATCGAAGCCTCGTGCCTGATCCCCTCGGCCCTCAGCCTGTCATCAACCGCAGCCACGGCCAGCTCAATAGGAATACCCATATTATCCCTGATCATTGTGGGGGCCGCACCTGTTCCTCCCCTGAGACCGTCAAGATAGATAATATCAGCACCGGCTCTCGCAATCCCGCTCGCAATCGCCGCCACATTATGAACTGCGGCGATCTTCACAGAAACAGGTTTGTAGTCTGTTGCCTCTTTAATGGCATAAATCAGCTGCTTTAAATCCTCTATGGAATAAATATCATGCTGCGGAGCCGGAGATATGGCATCAGAACCCATCGGAATCATCCGTGTTGCCGAAACCTCCTGACTCACCTTTTCACCCGGCAGATGTCCCCCGATTCCCGGTTTGGCTCCCTGTCCGATTTTGATCTCCACAGCCACGCCGGCGTTAAGGTAATCCTCCTGCACGCCGAACCGCCCGGAAGCGCACTGGACAATCAGATGGTCTTTGAAAATCTTATAAAAATCCTCATGAAGACCGCCTTCACCGGTATTCATCACGGTTCCCAGTTCTCTTGCGGCTATCAACATGGCCCTGTGGGCATTGAGGCTGACAGCGCCGTAAGACATCGGTGCAAAAATAAAGGGGACTTCCAGCTTGATCTGTTTTGAAAGCTTCT
>Ga0233430_1000129_pt1 | contig 157591 bp, 129 predicted proteins | sample SI_118_April2016_2_FD_179883 | JGI IMG/M metagenome (GOLD analysis project Ga0233430, IMG submission 179883) | Seawater microbial communities from Saanich Inlet, British Columbia, Canada - SI_118_April2016_150_MG | ecosystem: Environmental > Aquatic > Marine > Inlet | place: Canada: British... | reverse complement strand
ATGACTAAACTCAAAATGGGATTGCCAGCAATTACAATGTCACTTATCCCTATTGTCATTATGGTTTTAGTAGGACTAAAATTGATGATCATTCCATTTATCCCCGGTCTATTAAAATCCTTCTGGGGTACTTTCGTATGGTTGCCAGGTGAAAAGGTGCGAGCCACTCAACTGGGCATTATTGAATTCATATTTACGATGGTATTTATTCTACTGACATGGTGGGTATTAGAAGGTACCGGTTGGTAGTATTAAAAAAAGTGGTAACCAAAAGTAGTTATTTATAATAATCCCTGCTTTCCTGATAGTGTACCTCTGAATTAGTCAAAGACATTCAATCTCTTGCCAGGTGCAAGTTGTGTTTAGCTATGTTCGGATTTTGTAGGAAAGTTATTCTTTTACAGAGCGATTTCGATTAATAGGCATATAATTCTGAACGGTCTCCCAGGCAATATTCTGTAAATACAATCTCTCTTCATTTGTCATTTCCGGGTTGATACTATATTCAATACCTATGGCCTCTCATCCCATAAGACAGAATAAAAAATGCAGGCGGCAAGATACGTCCCATTAGGATTGGGATGACTGCCATCACCATTATATAGATTTATGGTTGGATCCGTATTCAATGAAAGATCAAATGCAAGCCCAACAGGAGACACTACTGCATTCAGTAAATTTCCAATGTACGTATAGGCTTCAGATAAAGGGATTATCTTTTCTGGGTTATATTCGCGCGCCCAAGTCATGAAAAACATGGTTTCAGCACCAGACAATGTTATTATAGAATCCAATAATGTGGCATACTCATACATTATTTCAGGATTATCAACTGGTCTTGTACTTTGCTCTTGTAGTACTACTACATCCCAGTTTCCATCCAAAATTGCCTGACGAGTATTATCATTATTCCAATGCCCCTGCAGTGACATTCCACCGGGTGCAATCATTTCAGTATAAATGTCCCAGTCAGTATCTTCTAATTCATACATATTTTCAACATGAGATGGTAATGCCCCATTGTAGAATGTATAACTGTTACCAAGAAATAGGATCCTCCCAGGATCACCAGGAAGGTCCTCAAGACCAAAAATAATATTCACAAGAATCAACACATCCAGAACATTCAAGGACTGATCACTATTTAGATCACCTGCCCAGATTTGATCTTCCGTTGGATTTGAATTCTCACCTGTAATTATGCCGACAATGATAATTACATCAAGAATATTGATCTGGTTATCATCATTCAGATCCCCTAGTCCATTTCTGTTATTTGGGGATACAATGCTGATTATTATCAGGCTTAATAAAATGTTAGAGATATATTTTAGAATCGTGTTAATCCGGTTTTTGATTTATTAAATTTAAAAATAGTCATAAAATTTAATGATAAACCGTCACAAAGATTCCAAATTACTTTCACGGTGACACCGATTAAAAATTACCCATCATAAATCCAACTAAATTGTTAATTCTATTGAAAGCAATTTAATCTTAAAAAAAAGGCACCCAAAAGGTGCCTTTTTGAAATATCGTATAATCAATACAAATTATTTGATATCTAATAGTTCTACTTCGAAGACAAGTGTTGAATTTGCCGGGATCGGACCCATCTCACGGTCACCATATGCTAAACCAGGAGGTATTACCAGTGTTCTTTTGGAACCCTTATTCATGGTAAGTAATGCTTCATCCCAACCGGCAATAACTCTTCCGGTACCAACAGGAAATGAAATTGGCTCACCTCTATCATGTGAACTATCAAATTTATTCCCACTTTCCAACATACCAGTATAATGAACAAAAACGGTTTGACCAGATGTTGGTGTATCTCCGCTTCCTTTTACATGTTCAATCATGAGTAAACCGGATTCTGTTTTTATCTCAGTTCCAGGCAATTCAAAGTCATGATCAACAAATGGTTTTTTTATGTCTAATAGTTCCACCTCAAATACCAGGGTGGAGTTTGCAGGAATCTGATCACCCATTGCACGGGAACCATATCCTAGTTCAGGCGGAATAACCAGTTTCCGTTTTCCACCAACTTTCATGGTAGAAAATCCTTCGTCCCAGCCTTTTATTACGCGACCCATTCCTAATGGGAATTCAAATGGTTTTCCTCTGTCCACTGAACTGTCAAATTTTGAACCATCCAATAAAGTGCCTGTATAATGTGCGACGACAATATCACCCTGTTCAGGGGTATCGCCTGATCCGACTATACGGTCAAAATACTGCAGACCTGTCGCTGTTGTTACTAAATCTCCCATTGGTATATCCATCTCCTTATTTTCAACTGAAGGTTCTGAAACGGTTTCAGACTCAACATTTACTTCAGGTTCTTGAGCTACTGCCAGGGCAGATTCAGTCTCTGCAGCCTCACTTTTTACCTGATCATCCTGCTTATTACACGCTGTCATCAACAACATACTGATGACAATTAACATAATCTTTTTCATTTTTTCTCCAAATATTGGGGTCAAACTTATCCCTCAAAAACTCAACGGAGATATGATTATTTTAAAATATTTACGATATTATAAAATAATTATCATTTTTTTTTGACTTGGAGACAAAACCTCGATTTTTTGTTATTGCCCTTATGATAAGTCTCATATTAAAATTCATCTCTATGAAAATCCATAATTACATAGTTTAGTGGATAACAACTTTTCAGATTTAACTTTAGAAGTACATAATCCTGGCACTGGAAAAATTGTTGGAGAGGTTAACCTTACGACAACCGCGCAGTTGGATGATATGCTCGTCAGGTCTAGTAATATATTTTCTTCCTGGAAACAGGAGTCCGTATCCTCCCGATCATTGTTAATTACCAAATTTAGAAAGAAATTAATTTCACGGATTGATGATCTTGTGGATACCGTTTGCGATGAAACGGGTAAAAAATCTTTCGAAGCCCTACTGGAAGTTTTCACATCCATGGATCATTTGAACCACGCAATTCATTTGAGCAAAAAAGTATTGAAAACACAGTCCCGTAATTCAGGTTTTTTAAAATATAAACGAGCCCGGGTAACATATGAACCCTTTGGTATTGCTGGTATAATTTCTCCCTGGAATTATCCTCTGATTTTATCTCTTTCGCCAGTTGTTGAGGCACTCCTTGCCGGTAATTGTGTAGTTTTAAAACCTTCTGAGCATACCCCTTTATCTACTGCCATTTTAAAAGAAGTGTGGGATTCACTTGGCGATTACAATGACGTTTTCCAAGTTGTTTATGGGGAGGGTGATTTGGGTCAGCATTTGGTTTCCTCGCAGAAAACAGATATAATTTGTTTTACCGGCAGTACAAAAATCGGTCGATTAATTGCCATTGAGTGTGCCAAAAATCTCAAACCGGCTATTCTTGAGTTGGGGGGCAAAGATCCCATGATTGTGCTTGGGGATGCCCATCTGAACCGGGCGGTAAAAGCTGCTGTCTGGGGGGGTATGAGTAATGCAGGACAAACCTGTATTTCAGTAGAAAATATCTTTGTCCAGAAAAGTATTTATCCTGATTTCTGTAAGCAAATTTCGAAACTGATAAAATCCATGTCTGCAGGTTCGATGAAAAAAAATCACATTGGTCCAATCACTATTTCGGCTGGATTAAAAAAGATAAACAAACAGTTGGGTGAATTACCAGCATCCACAAAAAAGGTGATGGGCATAACTGAAGATGTTTCACGGTTTGTTGCTCCCACTGTTGTCTTCGATCCACCTGATGATTCACTTTTATGCAATGATGAAACCTTTGGCCCAATTATAACGGTTACGCCGTTTGATACCATTGAGGATGCCATCAAAAAAGCAAATTCAAATGGTTATGGATTGTCTGCATCAGTATTCGGTCGGAATAAAAATACCACCCGTAAAATCGCCTCTGCATTAAATTCAGGGTCTGTGGTTATTAACGATGTTCTCTCAGGATATGGGATGGCTGATCTTCCATTTGGCGGGAAAGGCATTAGTGGTTTGGGCCGAGTTCATGGCAAAGAAGGATTATTGGCTTTTAGTCATGTGAAGGCCATCACCGAAAACCGTATCACATTTCCAGGGGAACCATGGTGGTATGAAACCAGTGGAAAAATTGAAAAATTGTTAAAAAAGTTTATTCGTCTCTGGTACGGCTGATCATCAATCCAGCAGGACAAACTCTCCTCGAATAAATTCTTTGCCATTGATAATTATTGATATCCCGTGCAATCCACAATAATATTTACGGGTTGTAATCTTCTTGAAGGAATAATGTCGGGTTATCTTTTTGACATTATCTTGATAATTTCCTTCCGAAATTTTAAATACTTTTGCTGCTTGTTTGCCGTTTGACTTCATAAAATCAATAGCATATTCTATCCGTAATTTTCCAAGTCGTCCTTTCTCTGATGATATGGAAAATCCAAATTGAATTTTATCACCCAACTTTACATCACGGTCAACATGAAATTCTGATAAATTGATGTTTTCTGGATTGCCAAAGCCAAACAATTCCAACACCTCAGTTAATCCTTTTTTTAACATCGTACTGCAAGCATGTTTGATCAACTGATCAGTTTCAGGCGATTGACCTTTCCACTCTTTTGCTAGCTTTAGCACAAGATCCGGATGATCTTTTGATATATCATTCAGGTTATTGGCAACAGATCGTCTGACGTATTCACTTTCATCATTTTTGAGGTTTTCCAGTAGTTTAATGACCGTAGTTGGATCCTTTTTAAATTCAGGTAAAGCCATTGCCCATGGTAATCTCGGTCGGCATCCTTCGCTGGAAAGTCGTCGAATATGATGATTCTCAGATTTTGCCCATATCATCATCTGCTTCATCATTTTGTCAGGATATTTTACAATAAATGGTCTAACAGCGAATTCTGAGCTGGATGATGTGGTAAAAAACTCCAATGCTTCAACAGATTTCTCGAAATAATCTAATCCATACATCTCTACAAAATCTGGAAAAAACATGAATTGAAATCCGCTTGAATTTGAGGAAACTTTTAATAAGATATCCACTGCTTCGATATAATCATCAGGAAGGCGTTTTCTTAAGCAAACAGAGATATGATGCATTCTATCCTTCAACTCACGATTATCCCAATCTTCATCAAAAACTGAGACTTTGAATTTCCGTGAATCAAAGGTTGGATATATTATTAAAATTTCGCTCGAAAGATTCTTTATCAGTGTAAGATTAAATAAATTTTTAAATGGTTCAGCCATATTGCTCTTCTATTGTCTAGTAACCCTTGATTATAACTATGTTAATATTTATTAGAATAATGTGAACATGCGCAAATTATTATCTTGCATAAATTTCTTAAATACTGTTATTTCTGATTTGAATTGCACAATTAATTTTTCTGATTTTTCGACAATATGGTCAGGGAGTTCCACGCCATTATGATTCGAACACCAATCCAAAATAATTTTACAATCATGTATCTGCCCAAGCAATTCCTGCCAATATTTTAAACTGGGATCTTTACCGCCATCCAATAGCCCTGCCGATTGAAAGAATTCAATGGGGTATCTCACTTTTTTATATTTGACTCTCAATTTATGAAGGGATTTAAAATTACTGGATGTCGGTTTTTCCAGATGCACTATTAGTTTTTTATATTTTTCTGACCAGTAATATCTCATTCTTAAAAAGAAAACGGAAGGATCAGATTCAACCATCATGAGAATATTTTCAACTGCACTATGTAAATCGGCTTTGAATGCAGTATCCAGAAGATGTTCTCTTTTGCGAATTATAATTTCAGTTTCCTCATTTGCTGATTTATCGCAGATTTCGTTCAGGATTTTATTATCGCTGATCATAGTATTGATAACATGTATATCCCTTAGTGGACCGAATTTCTTTTGCCAATATTTTACCTGATCTAGCACTTTTGGTACTTGTCCTTCTGCTCGGAATAGCCCCAGGATCACCATTAATTTTCTTGAGGCCTTCCTGAACTCGTGTACTGCCTTTGGATTGATGTCAGACCTGAGAACATTCCCCCATTTGAGATAATTGTCGACACGAGAGTTTATTGTCCACACAATTGGTATTGAATTGTTATCTGCTAAAATCAATTATCCTTCTTTCTTTTAATGCGGTCAATTTCTTTGGATATTTTCACTCCGCATGTTCTGATCGAAAACCAGATAAGTCTTTTATTATCCATATTGAAAAATCTTTTGCCATACTTTTTGAGGATTTTCCTGTTTATTTTAAACCCCAGTCCGGGAAGTGTCGATAATTGCATGGTTCCATTGTCATGAGTGAATGGCGTTTCCAAAATAGCATCACGACTTTCAACTGTCCATCCTGGTGGACTGATGGGATATTCTAATTCCATGGTTGAAGAAAAACCGCTGGCTGCCATGAGTTGGAGATTGACGGCAAATCCGATCCCATTTGTCCAGGTATGAGGGGTGTATGACACTCCTTTTTCCCGACATTTTTTGGCAATCTCAAAGGTTTGGAAGATGCCGCCGGTAAAGATGGCGTCAGGTTGATAAATATCATAACATCCCTTCCCTAACATGGTATCAAATTCTACCTGTCCAGATGAATGGAGTTCTCCACCGGCAATGGGAACTTGGCTATAAGATCGTAAATTGGCGAGACTTTCATAATCATCCATCGGCAGGGGTTCTTCCAGCCAGGCAATATTATGATCGGCACAAACATCAGCAAATCTTTTAGCCCGTGGCAAATCCCAAAGTGGTGCATCTCCTATGATGGTTACCCGCCAACCCTGATTGGCATCCACACCAATTTTCATTTTCCCACCAATTGCTTTTGCAATCGTGGTGAGTCTATTTATATCGTCGGTCTCGGCCATATCATGAACCCGAATTTTTATGGTTCGAAATCCCGCTTCGTAATGCGCTTCTGCATCATTAATGATTTCATTTGGTGTTTTCAACTCACCGGTGGAGGCATACAGATTTATTCTCCCTGCTTCACCACCTAATAATTCATAAACCGGTTTATTTTTTGATTTTCCAAGGATGTCCCAGAAAGCCGGTTCAATCCAGTACTGACGCCAACCGAGATAGGATATTTCTCTCAATCTTTGTTGAATTAGCGCTATGTCAGTGGCATCCTCACCAATGAGATATGGACCAATTAAATCACCCAAACCCCGTCTTTCATGATACATTGCCGGTCCAGCGCTGTATCCGGTAATTCCATCTTCAGTGGTAATTTTGATCAGATCAAAGCGGTTCTCTGTTTGTGGTAATCCCGGTATCCAACTGGGATAAAATGGTGCTGCAAGTGGGATAGCAACATGGAATAACTCTATCCTGGAAATTTTACTCATCGTGAACTAATAAGGAAATATCATTTCTTTTTGGGCCAGAATTTCTCAGGATTCTCTTCGCCAGTGATATAAGGCACTGCTTTGCCCCGGGGATAAACCTTTTTAACATTTCTAACCAATATCTTATCTGAATCGGGATATTCGCAGACATCCAGAGCATTTTTTGAGGATAATGCAAAAAATTTGAAATCGTTCTCTGTATGATTATAAAACTGATGACAAAATTCAGGACCGGTTTTGAAAAATATCAAATCACCTTTTTTGACGACGCGAAATTCTTCATTTTGCCTTAATGTTGCTTCACCTTCCAGAACCAAAAATAATTCTTCCTCGGCATGATGAAAATGATAGGGACATGAATATTTACCAGCAGGAAGAATCTCAACATGAAACCCCATCTCCTCAGCACCCATGTCTTCAGAATATAAACCGGCAGAGCCGGCATAATTTTCACCAAGGGACCAATCCTTTAATTTTGCATCATTGATATTTTTGATATTATCCCAGCTCATAATTCTCCTGCTTAAAATGTAATTAGATTTTTGAATTCGGTTTATTCATCACAGTGTGATATCTCAATGGACCATTCACTACCGGACTCAATGCCATATTTGTTAGCGAAATCATCCCAGTTTAAAGCCAGGGATATATTCAGCAAACTGTTATAATACAATAGCGGAGCCCCCTTCTCTACATCACCAAAAGTTTTGACAAAAGGAGCGCTGCCTTCCCATACGCTTTCGGTATTTTTCGTAATAATTATACAGAACTGGTCGCCATATTCTGGAGTCATCTTATCGAATAATTCGCTATTAATATTTGTCCACACATTGCCATAATTCGTATCAAGTATGGGAATATTCCCAAGAAGTTTGCCGGCTTTCAATTTTGCCTTTTGATAAGGAATCAACTCAACCTGATTTTCTAGCTTTGGACCCACTTCAGCAAAGTATATTTTACCGGATGCTAATCTGGCACCAGTATAGGCATACACATCCCGGCCGTGGAAAGTGTGTGATAATTCTGAGCCCTGCAGTCGATTTACATTCTCATCAATTTCATGTATTGCAGAAATACCCAGAAGATGGGCTACCATTGTGAGCGTGCCATTATCCGGTGTGACAAAAAAATGCCCGGACTCAGACTTCATCACAACAGATTTTCGATCTGATCCTACACCTGGGTCAACTACGCTGACAAATACGGTTCCGGTCGGCCAGTAGGGTGCTGCCTGGGCTAATCGATATGATGCTTCCCATATATTGAAAGGGGGAATATCATGAGTGATATCGAAAATGGGTAATTGGGTATCCACAGCAAAAGCTACTCCCTTCATGGCGGAAACAGCACCATCCTTTAAACCAAAATCACTCTGGAAAACCAAGGCATTTTGACACAAGGCCGACTGAAGACTTATAAAGAAGAGAAGGAAGAAATATGCGCATCCCTTAAAAAAGCTCTTTAAGGGATTAGACCATATGTATGTTTGTGTTGACATTTTCTCCATTTATCAGGTGATTTTATTGTTGTGTGCTGACAATTCATGTCATTTTTTGCAAATCAAATTTATGCATTGATAGCCTTGTTATCAACATGATGATTTAGGAGAGATATCAAATAGGAGTATGTGAATCATTAATGTGACAATTATAAATCGATATTATCGATTTATTCCAATGAGGGATTCAACAGAAGAAAATCCAAAGAAATATTTCATATGTGTTATCAATAAAATAAATGTGTTTCCTTGGAATCCATCATCAGACCGCGCTATTGAATCTTGGTCCGTTGATGGGAAAACGAGTGTGATCATTGTGTTTTGTAGCCCATACTTACTGTTTTACCAGTGGCTGATTTATTGATTTGTCAAAGGGGAATGAGTTATTTTGTGAAAAACTAAGGGACTCATCACAGTTATAAATCGAATTTTCGATTTATTCCAAAGGGGGATTCAAAAGTATGAATTTCATTATAAAAGAAAGTGAGTAAAGGGGGAGTTTCACTGTCTGCTACCCCTGGCTACAATTGCATGTCCAAACCCACAACAATAACCTGTAATCACTGCCAAATTATCTTTAAAATCGCAACCTCTGGTCCATGTACTTTGAACATCTGATATTGACTCATCAGATAACCAATTGCTGCCATTGAAATGTAGGGTAGAAAATGTTCGACTGAATAATAATATATCATTGTAATTATTCATTTCTGTCCCAATAAAATGATAGTCATAGAACATCGACTGATCTTGTCCATCAAATTGAAATGTATAATCAATGTAATTATATTTTAGCAACCCATTTGTCGTTGTAAAATACGCTGTATCCAAGTATGTGTGGACTGAAGAAATTCGTCCCCAAATTGAATTCGGGTCTTCAATATAGTAGCTATCCCCTGAGTAGATGGTCACCCAATGTCCGTTTATTAGTTCAAGAGCAATGCTATCTCCAATATTGTCATATCCGGCAATAAAAACATGTTCCCCATCTGGTGTGCCATGAATATCTTTCAATGTAACAATCGTATTGCTTTCCATCTTCAGAAAATCAATACCATCATAATGAACGATTCGTCCATTTCCCCCTACAAAATATATATTCTCAGGTGATATTGCCCAAATTTTTCCACTCAATCCTCCAGGGGTTACACCCATATCAGTCAAATGGTATAAAGTCCATTCAGTACCATCCCAATGAATTGGATAACTCCCTAATACCCAGATATCATTTTCTGAAAAATATTCAATGCTTTTTAATTCGGCATGAGGATTCCAAATTTTTAAAAAATTCCAAGAATTTCCATTCCAATGTGCACCATTATAATTCTTTTCTCCAGGATACTGCATAGTCGAATCCTCAACAGATAATGCACCCACTACCCAGATATCATTTTCGTCTACGATGGCAACATCATTTATAATTGAGCCATATATACCAAGTGTATCAATCTCCCAAACAAAATTGTGGCTAGTTGTATCAGGGCAACAGAAAGTATCCTCATAATCGCAAGGGTGATATCCTAAATCACAATCTGCCGGCTGGGGCTGGGTGGAGTCTTTGCACGTCCACGCAATAATTATGAGTAGAAAACCAAGTATGAAATATTTTGAGATTATATTCATTAATTATATATTTAATTATCCTTCATTGATAGTCAATAATTTAATCACCATGTCTTACGATATCTAAATCCTTTGTCAAAAGATAGGCGTATATTGGGATATGTTGACACAATGAACGACACCGCTCCATAGCATAGGGTATCACAATGGTGAATTTTTAATATTGGATATTAGTCTTCATAATTTGTGTATGGTTATTCCTCATTCAAAAATGCCTCAATAGCAAAAAACGGAATCGAAATTATTCTATTTTTATTATTGAATCTCGCTTGCGATAGTTTAATGCCTTTTTTAATTTTATATTTATCTAAAAACATATTCATGCTTTTCATTTTTCCTATTGAACCTGACTTAATTTCAATCGGGAATATTACTTCGTTCTTTTCAATGAGATAATCAATTTCTGCATTACTGTTTTTAGCTTCTCTCGCCCAATAATATAATTCTGGTTTTCTAAATTGATTTGACAAAGCGATTAATTCTTGTCCAGTAAATTGTTCTGCAACTGATCCTTTGTATATTGCATTTAAGTCTTTATCCTTTATCGTATCACTATATATCCCGTTTATCGCGTGCATCAGACCAATATCCAAAAAAATGACTTTGAAAAACCTATCATTCACTCCAATCTTTAAAGGCAATCCTGCCCCACTTGTTCTTTGTACTTTATACACAATATTGGCTGTTTCTAATAATTCCAGAGCATTTTTTAGATCTCTGGATTTGGTTGATGAATCTACTCTAGAATAAATAAATTTATTACCCACCATTGCTGGAACTGCGTTAAATATTTTTCTTAAATATTTAAATTTTGATTGCCGAGCGTATTTTGCAAAATCACTCTGAAAGGTATCAATTATTAAATGTTGAATTTTTTGACATTCAATTATATCATGTGATTTTATGTATTCACTTACAACAGCTGGCATGCCACCGATAATAAAATATTTTCGTACAAATTCTGTCAATTTATTTTGCAATGTATCTGTTAAAGTTTCAATATTTGAAAGTTGTTGAATGTGATTAAGCAATGCCTCCTCATTAATTGCTAATAAAAACTCACTGAAAGATAGTGGGCACATATACAGATATTGTATTCTTCCAACCGGCATTCTGAAATTTTCAGCGTCTAGGGAAAACTCAAGTAATGAACCTGCGCCAATTATATGAACATCGGGCATTTCTTCATAAAAATACCGCATTGACATAATAGCTTTTGGGCATTCTTGTATTTCATCCAAAAAAAGTAAGGTATTCCCTGATGTTAAAGATTTACCAATATAAAGTGCAATTTTCTCTTTAATCTCTATTGGATCAAGGGTAGTAAATATATCTTTATACTCTGGATTTCTTTCAAAATTAAGTGAGATCAAAGATTTGAATTCATTTTGCCCAAACTCATTAACTATAAATGTTTTACCAACTTGTCTGGCCCCCCGGATCAATAAGGGCCGTCTGTTTCTGCTGTTTTTCCATCTTAATAGTGATTTATATACTTCTCTCTTCATTATTCCTCATATAAATGGTCAATATCCAATGTTATATTAAATATATATTGGCTATTATCCAATCTATTATTTGATATTATTTGGCTATTATTCCCGAATATAATTGATGGTTAGATATATCGTTCTGTTAAATTGATGATTACTATATATACACAAAGAAATATATATACACAAAGAAAGCTGAATATATAAAATGAAAATGAATACACCACTATGATATCTACTCCCTATAATTAGATGAAGGCTGTAAATTTGGATCGATGGATTATGGAATAAATTTATCGATACAATCGGTACATCTATACTTTATAGGATACCAGTCATAAAAATTTAATAGAATTACATTTTTCAACATGAGTACAAAAATAATATATCTCGATAATCAAGCCACCACAGCTGTTGATCCCCGTGTGGTTGAAAAGATGCTCCCAATATTTACCGAGCATTATGGCAATGCTGCCAGTCGCAATCATTCCTTTGGCTGGGCTGCAGAAGGATTAGTGGATATCGCCAGGGAACATATTGGTGATCTTATTCATGCTGACTCATCAGAGATCATTTTTACCAGCGGTGCCACTGAAGCCAATAATCTCGCCATCATCGGAGCTGCCAGACAAAATCGTCAAAATGGAAATCATATCATCACCCTTAAAACCGAACACAAGGCCGTTCTGGATACCTGCGAATCACTGGAGAAAGAAGGGTTTTCCGTCTCATACCTGGATGTGCAAAAAGATGGAATAATTGATTTAGATAAACTTGAATCAGCTATAAAAAGTGAAACCATTCTGATTTCAATAATGCACGGGAATAATGAGATAGGGGTCATCCAGCCAGTTGCTAAAATCGGTAAGTTGTGCAAATCAAAAGGAATACTTTTTCATGTGGATGCGGCTCAATCTGTGGGAAAGCTTTCGATCAATGTGGATGAAATGGGGATTGATCTCTTATCCATCTCCGCCCACAAAATGTATGGACCTAAGGGTATTGGCTGTTTATATGTGAGACGGGAAAATCCGCGAGTACAACTAAAAGCCATCATATTTGGAGGTGGTCACGAGAGAGGTTTACGATCCGGGACTTTACCTGTCCCACTCATTGTCGGATTTGGAGAGACCTGTCGGATATGTCAAGAATCAATGATTGATGAATCAGCGAAAATCACCAAACTGCGCGATCGTTTCCTCAATGGATTAAATGATCAACTGGATAATATCAAGGTCAATGGTTCCCTGGTTCATCGTCTCCCCGGTAATCTGAATATAACTTTTAACTCCACGAATGGAGAATCAATGATCATGGGGTTGACAGATATTGCTTTCTCAACAGGATCCGCCTGTACTTCAGCAACCATCGCACCCAGTTACGTCCTAAAAGCCATCGGATTATCGGATAAACAGGCGTACTCCAGTGTACGTTTCGGGATCGGCAGATTCAACACTGCAGAGGAAATTGATTATACGGTCAGAAGAATTTCCGAAACGGTGAAGAGTTTGCGAAGGGTTGCAAAGAGCTGAATCACGGATTATTAATGATTACAGGATTTCACTGATTTCAGGCATTGGATCTTAAATTTTACTAAAAACTTTAATACATAATTTTTTACAACACTAATCTTTTAAATGTCAAACTCTTACTACCAAAGTTGATAAGTAATCCTACTTTCAATTGGTATACTTTCAAATTGTTTAATACCTGAGCAAGGTGAACATCATCCAATTGAATTATCACTTTCAGTTCAACTAACACTTTTCCTTCAACAATGAAATCAGCTCTGCGGGTGCCAATGGGATTTGGTAAATTCTTATAGTATATATCCATTTCAATTTCTCTTTGAACGGACAAATTACTTTCACTCATCTCCCACTCCAGAGCTCTTTGATATATAACTTCCTGGAATCCATTACCCAAAAACGAGTGAACTTCAAAGGAAGCACCGATAATTTTTTTTGTAATATTCTTGTGATATAATTCAACCATTTGATAAACCCATATGTATTAATATCTCATTATTTATTATCTTAATTAAGCCTCAAGTCCAAATCCGTGCCATAATTAAATCCGCATTATCTGTGATTCAGAATTTTCTTACTTTAACCACGAATCTAAAGTCACTGAGCTGAGCCGAAGCATCCATTCTTAGTTTAACAGTGTCTGAAATTATAATCCGAAATCCGTGCAATCCATCAATCCGTATAATCCGTGATTCAGAATTTTCTTACTTTAACCACGAATCTAAAGTCACTGAGCTGAGCCGAAGTGACCGCACCTATTTCACAGAAACTGAAATTATAATCCGAAATCCGTGCCATCCTTCAATCCGTACTATCCGTGATTCAAAACTTAATTTGTCGAAGCAACATTTATCCCCACTCAAACCCCACATTCAAAATATTCCCAAGAATAGGATTGAATAAATATCCTATAATGAGAGACATCTTTATGTATCTCAATTTTGAGCATCCAATATATGATTGAGGGTTGGAGGTGATGCCACCTTTGATGGTTATGTTATTGGTGATTTCGGATTGCCAGAAAAAACGATGATCAAGTGGATACGGGTAATCCTGTATCATCGAATAATTGACTGATTGTCCTGGGAGGAATGTACTTATCAGCGATATCTCACCCCGTTTTGGGATATCATCATTGATTGGTTTTTGAGAAAGAAACCCAATATTATCCATCAATACAGTTAATTCCAAATCAGTGCGTAATAAATACGTGGTGGATAAACCCATAGATAATGTTGAAACGGATCCATGGTTCAGGATAGATACTTTGTACCCCGATAACAGTATCGTCGCTTCAAAATGTCTGGACAGGTGATGTCCGGCAGAGACATTAATCATCATTTCATTATAGAGTTTATCTCCCGTCATATAAACCGATAAAGCCACAGGAGTTTTTCTGATCATTTTTTGAACTCCAAATCCATATGAATCTAGAAATGGAAAACTCATATAATTTTGAGAGTTTAGATAGACATAATCATTTTTATTTGAGTTTTGCACTATTGAGAATATTGCTGATCTAATATGACTATTTTCAAATGCGGCATTGAGACTGCAATTTGGCAAATAAATAATGCTTATAACCAGAATGGTTATCAGGTGAGTTTTCATGATGTTATCCTTCTATTTTATCCAGCATTACCGTTATGCTGCTTTTACTTTTTGGTATCCTCCACTGTTCTGTTATCCCGAACGCGAAACACTTTTTCCCCTGGTTTCACCATCCGGAATTTCTCACGCGCTAACTGCTCAATATACTCCAGATCATTTTCTAATCTGTCCTTATCGGTTTTTAGCAGGATGCGCTGCTCTTTCATGAGCTTTATTTCTGTAATCAGTTTATTATGCTCTTTATTTAGATGGAACCAACGGATCAGTCCCAAATCACTAAATAGCAATATCAATAATGCCACAAAGGCAGCACCAATAATAAATGGTAAAGCACTCTTGCTTTGACGTTTATTACGTCTTACCGGCAACCGAGATACCCTATATTTGCAAATTTTCCTTTGCTACCAAGTTCTTCTTCAATACGTAAAAGCTGATTGTATTTTGCGATTCTATCTGATCTGCTCGCTGAACCTGTTTTTATTTGACCCACACCAGTTGCAACAGAAAAATCAGCAATTGTTGTGTCTTCTGTTTCTCCTGATCGGTGCGAAATTACTGAGGCATACCCAGCGCTTTTTGCCAGGGATATTGTTTCAAGGGTTTCACTTACTGAGCCAATTTGGTTTAACTTGATTAAAATGGCATTCATTGATGATTCGTCAATAGCTCTTTGAAGTCTTTTTGGATTTGTGACAGTTAAATCATCTCCAACAAGCTGAATTTTGCTGCCCAGCTCTTGATGCTGTAATTTCCAACCATTCCAATCATCTTCATCAAGACCATCTTCGATAGATACAATTGGATACTTATCCACAAGATTGCTGTAAAAGGAGATCAGTTCTTCAGATGATAACTTTCTGTTTTCTGATGCTAAATTATAGAGACCGGTTTTGGAATCATATATTTCACTTGATGCAACATCCAACGCGATATATAAGTGTTCACCAATTTTGTAACCAGTTTTTTCTGCTGCTTCAAGAATAACTTCTACTGCCTCTTCATTTGATCTGAGATCTGGAGCAAATCCTCCTTCATCTCCAACGGCAGTATTTAATCCCTTTTTCTTCAGAACCGCTTTTAATTGATGGAATGTTTCTGTCCCCATCTGCAAAGCATGCGAAAATGAATCTGCACCAAGCGGGAAAATCATAAACTCCTGTATGTCTACATTATTGTCGGCATGGCTACCGCCATTGAGGATGTTCATCATGGGTACAGGCAGGACATAATCACCACCGGGATGCAGGTACTCAAACAACGATTTTCTCGCTGATTTAGCGGAAGCATGAACCGCTGCCAGAGACACCCCAAGAATGGCATTGGCACCTAAACGACCTTTGTTTTCAGTACCATCAAGGTCAATCATCACTTTGTCAACCTGTTTGAAATCATTCGCATCCATACCGGTTACCTTTGAAGCAATTTCGGTATTGACATTGTTGACGGCATTTCTCACACCTTTGCCAAGATAGTTCTTTCCACCATCTCGAAGTTCAACTGCTTCATGCACGCCTGTTGAGGCTCCGCTGGGAACTGCTGCTCTACCAAAACTGCCATCAGCCAGTTCCATATCAACTTCTAAGGTAGGATTGCCTCTCGAGTCTAATATCTGTCTTGCATGTACTTTTTTTATTTCACTCATCGATTATTCCTTCGAAAATTTATCTGATTTTTTAATATTATCAGAAATAGATTTTATATTTTTTACACCATTATTATCACTTTTTGGGATAAGTCCCATGGAAAAGGTAGTGTAAATTTACCCGTTTTTAATAAAGCTATTGCGGGAAAAATATTAGGCTATTGAAGATATCCGTCAAACAATATACACAAAATGACAAGACCATCTGGGATGAATTCGTCAAGCAATCTCTGAATGGTACCATATTTAATTACCGAGATTTCCTCAACTATCATATTGATAGAAATTTTCAGGATAACTCCCTAATTTTTTATAAAAACAATTCTATCTGCGCGGTTCTGCCGGCTGCAAGGATTGAACAAGACAATAATAAAATTCTCTTTTCACATCCCGGGGCCAGTTTTGGCGGATTTACCATAAAACAAAATTCATATTCTATGTGTGATGACATACTCAATGCTTTTGAGAATTATTGCAAATCCAATGACTTTGATGAGACCTTTATTATCCCAGCGCCGGCATTTTATTTTAAGATACCAGACGAAACTTTTGAATATGCCTTATCGTGGCGAAAGTATACTGTAAAAGAACATTATATCACCAGCGTCATCGACCTACGAGAGGAAAACTCTCAACTTCTTGCAAATATTTATCGAAATAAAAATCGATCCAATAGTTATTTTCAAAACCTCATTTCTGAAAATCATATTCGATTTGAATGGTGCAAACATTTTGATCAGTTCTATCCTATACTTCAAGAAAATAAAAACAGACATAAATCCAAACCAACTCACTCACTGGATGAATTGATTAAACTGGATCAACTATTTACTGGAAAAATAAATTTACTCATGATGTATTCCGGTGATGATCCCATTGGTGGAACATTATTATTTACGGCAAATCCAAAGGTCGCTATCATTTTTTATAATATGATAAATTATGATTTCAGCCATCTTCAGCCTGCAACCCTTCAGGTTATTGAAGCAATCAAATGGGCAAAGAAGCATCAATTTGAAATGTTGGATTTTGGTGTTTCTCAAGACCCCAATGCCGAAGACCCGTTGACCCCAAGTAGAAAATTGATTCGCTTCAAGGAGGAATTGACCTCCCGTGGGATCGTAAGAAAAGCCTATTCAAAAATATTTTGAGTTTGATTTCACAAAAATCAAATTTGGTTCGTCTAACCTGACAAATATAAAATTGTATGAGTTCACTGCGTAAATTCGGAAAAGACACCTTCATATATAGCTTTGGGAATCTGTTCATCAGATTTATCTCGTTTATGCTGGTTCCAGTATATACAAATATTTTCAGTCGTCATGAATTTGGAACCTACTCACTAATCTTTACCTTCATCGGATTCATTCAGATTTTCTATAATTATGGCATGGCCTCTGTACTGATGAAATTCTATTCGAATGACCCCCATAAAAAATCTACTGTCATAACAACTGCATTTATCTCATTGATTGTCACATCAATTATCTTCTCACTTTTCTTAATTATTTTCGCTACTCCCTTGAGCAGCATCCTTTTTTCTGAGAGCAGACCGGATTGGTTCTGGTATATTGCCGGCATACTATTCCTGGATACTATCTCTGTTCGCGCCCTGATAATTATCAGATTTGAAAACCGACCGATATTGTTTACAGTCATTGCCCTTGCCAATGTTTTTGTCAGTCTTGGTGCCAATATAATTTTGGTCTATCAATACCAAATGGGCATCACCGGTGCTATTATTGCCACATTGATGGCTTCAATTGCATCGTTTCTACTTACCCTCCATGTAGTCATCAAGAACCTGGATTTCTCAAAATATTCTTTTGATCTTTTCAAAAAAATGATGTCATTCGGTCTTCCATTTCTACCTGCAGCGATTTTTCAGATTATTATGGATCTCGCCGATCGATACCTCATTGATTGGATACTGGGAAGAGAAATGGTTGGTCTCTATAATGCCGGCTACAAAATCGGTAGTCTCATGCTAATCTTAACCACTGGTTTCAATCTAGGGTGGCAGCCATATTTCATGAACAAGGAAAAGGATAGGGATGCCCCTGAACTCTTTGCACGAATCGCCCTTTATGTTCTTACCTTGTTTATAACAATGTGGATTATATTCATATTGTTTGGTGAATACTTTATCAAATTTTCCGTTGGCGGCTATTCGTTGATTGGTCCAGAATTCCAGGCATCAGCTCCGATTATACCTATTGTCATGTCAGGATATATCTTTTTACTATTTTATGATCTATTCATGCCGGGAATATTTTTTAAAAATCAGACTCGTCTTCTGCCTTTGTATCGAGGCATCGGTGCCATATCAAATATCGCCTTAAACCTGATTTTTATTCCAAAGTGGGGTATCGCCGGTGCCGCTTGGGCTACATGTCTCTCTTTTGGATTTATGACAATCCCACTATATTTCAAATCCCAATCCCTTTTCTATATTCCATATCATGGAAAAAAAATGATAACTGTCATCGGCGCGGGCCTCTCCATTTTTGCAATTCAATCTTATTATCACTTTGACTATATAAAAGGATTAATCCTTTTTGTTGTTTTTATTGGATTGCTTGGAGTGTTATTCTTTTCCGAACTAAAAAACAAATCTAAATTGTAACGACGGATTTATTGTGAAAATATTATACATAGCTCCTGAAAATGTCGTTGGCAATCTGAATACATGGAAAGTCATTCATGAATCCAGGGGTAATGAATGCCGCTTTATCACCTTCTTTCCCTCGCGATATGGATTTCCCGATGATATCTGTTTGCATTTGCCTTTTGTGGCTCCAGCACCAATTTTCATCTGGATGAGGAAATTTATTTATTCCATTTTCGGAGGTCCAAACCAACAGATTGAACTTGAAGGATATCCACCAATTTGGAAACCGGCAAATTTCTTTATCAAATCATTTTTTTCCTTTCGAGATCGTCTCTGGAGAAAAACCATCGAACCAGTAATTGAGAAATATGACTTTTTGAAATATGATATTCTGCATCTGGAAACAGGACTTGGATTATATCGTGATGGGAATTTCGTCAAGCACTTCAAAGAGAAAGGCGGTACAGTAATAAACACCTTTCATGGTGTGGAACTGCGACATCGTGGAGTGATTCCGGTTATAGATAAAATGACAGATTTGAATCTGACAAGTGAATTAGATTTATTGCCAAAACATCCAAACTTAAAATATCTTCACCTCGCTTTCGACATCGACCAGTACAAACCGGATTATTCTATTCTCCAGCCCATCACAATATGTCATACAACCCGAAATCGGTATTTTAAAGGCTCTGATAAAATAATCGACGTATGTCGAAAACTTGAGAAATCGTATGATGTTCGATTCCTGCTTGCTGAAAACGTTCAGCACTCAGAAGCAATCGATATAAAAAGAGAAGCCAATATTTACATCGATCAAATTGCCAATATCGCTCCAGGTTACGGAATGAACTCAATCGAGGCAATGGCCATGGGATCTGCCTGCCTCACTTTGATGGATGAGGAATATGAACAGTTCATACCCGATCATCCATTTGTAAATGTGAACCCTGAAAATTTGGAATTGAAACTAATTCAATTGATTGAGAATCCAAAAAAAATTACTGAAATTGCCAAACAAAGTTATGAATGGCTGAAGAGCACGCATGGATTACAAGCTGTTGGAGATGCGCTATATGCCCACTATAAAGATCTCGGGATAACCGAAACTTGATATTTTAATGAATTATTTTACTCAACAACATCATTTATCCTTATCCACCTGTTTTTCATTTTATTGGATGAGGAGTGGAATCAATAATTATGGGTTATGAAAAATTGTTAAAAGTATCGATGATTGTACCGGTTTTTAATGGTGGAGAAACATTCCAACGATGTCTAAAATCATTGTTGATACAAGATTATCCCTGCGAAAGACTCTCAATAATTATCGTCGATGATTGCTCAAATGACGGTACCCTGGAATGGCTGACCACTCAACAATTACCGACACATTTTATAATCATCCGACATGAGGAAAATAAAGGTCGTGCCGCTGCCAGAAACTCAGGCTTGTCTGATGCTGATGGAGAAATTATTATTTTTTTGGATGGCGATATGGAAGTCCAACAGGATTTTATCAGTGCACATGTTGATGCGATAAACCATCCTTCAATTGTTGCTGTCACTGGAAAGATGCTTGGTGATCCTGGATATCCCAATACACGTCTTCGGAAATATCTATTTCAATACAAATATCGGGGGGCGAGACAATTTGGAGAGAACACTCCAATTCCGTACCAATATCTGCTTACTGGAAATATGTCAGTTAAGAGAGAGGTGTTGCAAGATTATGAAAATTTTGATGAATCGTTTTCCGGGTATGGCGGTGAAGACACTTTATTTGCCTATACAATCTGGAAAAAGTATCCAAAAGGACTACGTTATTCTGAAAAACCAATATCAACAGATCTGCAAGAGTATAATCTGGATGCTGTTTTAGCAAAAATGTATCAATATGGAAAAAACAATCTTCCAATTTTAATTCAAAAACATCCTGAAATGATACCAGCCCTTCGTGCTGATTTTCTTATTGGTAATTCTTTTAAAAAAATAATATCTGATATATTTTTAAATCCACTGTTTCACACCATTGGCAGATGGAAATATCATATCATCCCATGGCCCTTGAGTAATTTTTTCATACCCATATTGCTCATGGGCTCTTTGCGGGCAGGATATAAACATCGCCGCATATCTCCTGAATAATCATCGTATTTAATACCAGATGAAATTGAAAAAATCATATTATCTCATTTTTGCAATATTGATCATTATTGTATTTATCATTTATTTCAATTTGAATCGCGATCCTATGCAAAGCCTGGATGATGCCACACTTTACGGCAGTAAGGGCAGGATGGATTTAAACCGAGATAACAGCGGTTATAATGGTATTGCCGTCTCCGGTCATCCTCTTGCCTCTGAAATCGGTATCAATATTCTAAAATCCGGGGGAAATGCAATCGATGCTGCAGTGGCTATTTCGTTTGCAATTTGTCTTTTAGAACCACATGCCTCAGGATTAGGTGGTGGGGGTTTTATTATTCTCCATTCAGCAAAAACTGATGAAGAGATTGTTATTGATTTTCGGGAAACTGCTCCAGCCGCCTCCACTTATGAATTTTATGAACGATTTTTAAAAAATGACGGGAAAGATCTGACTGATGAATTTGCTACCAGTGGTGAAGGTGTTGCAATCCCAGGTGAAGTTGCAGGATTACTTACTGCTTTGGAAAAATATGGGACCATGACCAGGGCACAGGCTATACAGCCGTCACTGGATCTTGAAAAATCGGGGATTACCGTCACAGCTTCTTTTGCAAATCTCTTAAAAAAACATAAATACCGTCTTGAGCAATTTCAATCCTCTAGGGATACCTGGTTCAATGATCAAGGCAATCTATATCAGAAAGGGGATAAATGGCATAACCCCGGTTTTGCAAAAACTTTAATGCTTATAGCCAAAAAAGGAATGGAGGGATTTTACACAGGTGAATTGGCAAATGCTATTGTCCATGCTACTAATAACTCGGGTGGAATTTTATCTTTAGAAGATCTATCCGGTTATTCTGTAAAAATTCGAAAACCCATACGCGGAAATTATCGTGGATATGATATTCTCGCAGCCCCTCCTTCAGCCTCAGGTGCAACGGTTATTGAATTATTACAAATCCTGGATAATTTTGATATGGCTGAATACGAATTTCAGTCCGCAGAGCGCTGGCATTTATGGACGGAGTCAATGAAATTGGCGTATGCTGATAAAAAGGCGTTCCTTGGTGATACCGATTTTACTGACGTGCCCCTAGATAAGTTATGCTCATCAAACTATGCAAATGATCGGGCAAAATTGATTAAGGCAGATGAAGTTATTACCGTCGCATCTGCAGGCTCTTTTGAAAGAGATTCAGACGGGAATACTACCGCCATTGTGGTATCCGATAAAGAAGGAAATATGATTGCAATTACCAAATCATTAAACTGGTATTTTGGCAGTGCAGTCACTGTCCCTGATTATGGTTTTGTGCTCAATAATCATATGCGGAGTTTTAGTTATGAAAAACAATCACCCAATCTGATGAGTGCCTCGAAGCGACCAATCAGCTCAATGAGCCCCGTTTTGGTATTTCATAATGACAATCCATATATGGCCATATCTTCACCGGGTGCATCAAAAATAATAGCTGCAGTTTCACAGGTTATAAGTAATGTTATCGATTATGATTTCGATATTAAAACTGCGGTAAATCTTCCACGAGCAGTGAATTACAATGGTGGCAAACTATATATAGAAAGGCGGATCCCTGAATCTATACAAGATGATTTGACTGGGTTGGGACATAAAGTGTCGATCAGCAGTAAAGAGTTTAACAGTTCATACGGAGGAGTTCAAGCTATTGTCATTGATAAAAATGGATTGATGCATGGCGCTTCAGACCCGCGAAGAGGAGGTCAGGCGATTGCGTATTAATAACAGAAAGGTAGAGAATCTTTGAGTAGTCCTGATTGCTGTCTCCGAATTCTTCATCGTAAATTTTACTATTATGATTAACACAAATTCTGTAAAAATTGGGGTCATCGGAGTTGGCCATTTGGGAAATTTTCACGTCCAGCAAATTCAGGAAATCCCACAAGCTGAACTTGTTGGTATATTTGATGAGAATCCTGAACGTGCCATGGAAATCAGTAAAACATACAAAATACCACGATTCGAGGTGATGGAAGATTTATTTGCCAAATGTGACGCTGTCTCCATTGTTACACCCACTTCTTTTCATCATCAGGTAGCTTTGGCCGCAATGGCGCAAAACTGTCATGTCTTTATCGAGAAACCTATTACTAAAACGATTCCTGAGGCGCGGGATATATTGAAAAAAGCCGAGAGTAAAAATCTCATCGTCCAGGTCGGACATATCGAGCAATTTAATCCAGCATTTTTAGCTATCTCAGATTTGGATATCAAACCCCGGTTTATAGAATGCCACCGCTTATCTCCATTTAATCCACGCGGTACCGATGTGCCAGTGGTCCTTGACCTGATGATCCATGATATTGGTATCATTCTGTCACTGGTACCAGCAGGTATAAAAAATATTCATGCAAGTGGTGTGAATGTCGTATCTAATACTGCCGATATTGCCAATGTGAGAATTGAGTTTAATGATGGATGTGTTGCAAATCTAACCTCCAGCCGAATCTCACAAAAGCAAATGCGAAAACTCAGAATATTCCAGAATAATAATTATATTACAATTGATTTTTTACTTGGATCTGTGGAGTCATATCGAGTGGAGGATGCATTACCTGTTCTTGAGGAGAACCAAAAAAGTTTCAAGCTTGAAGGTCACAAGGAAAAATATGTGATCTATAATAAACCAGATGTAAAATCCAGTAATGCTTTGAGATTAGAGCTGGCACATTTTCTGGATTCTATTATTCACCAAAGGAAACCTATGGTTGATGGACATAGTGCCACAGAAGCGCTGGAATTAGCTATCCAAATCCAAAACATCATCGACGATTTAACCTGATCAATGTCTAAAAATCTCTTTATCATTGCCGGTGAACCTTCAGGGGATCACCACGGTGCGCTTCTCATGTTTCAGCTCAAGAAACAATATCCAAATATTACCTTTTCCGGTATCGGTGGCGATAACATGGAGGCTGAAGGATTAAAATCCCTATTTGCTCTTGATCAATTATCTGTGATGGGATTTATCGAAGTAATAAAACACCTAAAATTCTTCAAAATGGTGGAAGCGACAGTGCTTACAAATATCCAGCAGAATCCACCAGACCGCATTATTCTAATTGATTACCCTGGATTTAATCTCAGAATTACAAAAAAAATCAAAAAGATCTGTAACATTCCAATAACATATTATATCAGCCCGCAATTATGGGCATGGAAATCCGGCAGAATTGAGATTATCCGAAAATATATAGATCAATTACTGGTGATCTTCCCATTTGAAAAAGACTGGTACGAAAATAGAGGTATAGAGGTTGAATTTGTGGGACATCCCATGTTGGATGTGTGGAAAAAGGGTAATCACTATGAATTGTGTGAGTCTTTGAAACTGGATTCAACAAAGCCTATTCTTACCTTGTACCCGGGAAGTAGAAAAATGGAAATCCACAATCATCTGGGTTTATTTATCAAGACTGCAATTCGATTACGGGAAATAATTCCTGACCTCCAGGTTATTATCGGAGCGGTGCCTGGGTTTGACGCTTTAATTCCGGAAAATTTGCAAATACCGAATTATATTCTGATAGAAAAAGAACATTCCAAGCGCACACTTGAGATAGCAAATACAGCACTTGTTGCCTCCGGTACATCAACGGTGGAAGCGGCAATTTTTGGAACACCAATGGTAGTGGTCTATAAACTAAATCCTGTTTCATGGTTATTAACCCGATTATTTGTAAAAGTGAAATTCGCCGGTATGGTTAATATTCTGGCCGGTAAAGAAATCGTTCCGGAGCTACTACAATCTGATGCAACAGTTGCTCAACTGTTTTCCATTACACATAGATTTTTTACCGATGAGCCATACTTAAAGGATGTCAAAAAAGAACTTAATGCAGTAAGGGATTCTCTTGGTGGATTCGGAGCTTCATATCGTGCCGCCAAAGCAATTATCAGCCGGATGATTAGAGAGGTGCGATGATGGCATATTTCAGGAGATCACGAAGATATATCTTATCCTTCATCGGTCAAATGGTATTTTTTTGTGTTTTCAAAACAAGTCGGTGGGTAATCCATGGTAAAGAACATCTACTAGTACCTTTGAATGAAAATCACCCAATACTAATATGCGCCTGGCACGGACGGCTTGCCTATGTAGTCAATTATATGAAACATATAAACATGAAACCATGGGCAGTAGCCAGTTTGCATGATGATGGCGATATCATCTCCCGGATTCTCGCTAGGTGGGGATTCAATATGATTCGGGGATCCAGTAATAGAGGTGGCCGGGAAGTTATAAAACAGATGATTCAGGCTTTTAATTCTAATAATAGGGTGATTGCACTTACAAATGATGGACCCAAAGGTCCGGCAAAAATTGCCAAACCGGGATCCATAAATTTGGCAAAGCAATTCAATGCATCAATCATTGCTATTTCAGGGAATTCTAAAGGTTATTGGCAATTTAAGTCATGGGATAAATTTCGTATTCCAAAGCCATTCAGTACAGTACATATTCACATATCTGCCCCCATGGTTTTCCCTGAATCAAATGATGATAAAACCGATGATTCAAAATCTGTAACCCAGTTTATCAACGATAATCAGAAATTATGTGATGCAAAGGTCCAGAACGATGAAAAGTAATTTATTATTATACATTATTCTGAAGCCGCTAAGTCTCATTTATGGAGCTTTGACTTTTCTTCGCAACTTGCTATTTAATAAAAAACACTTAAAAATTTATCAATTTAATCTTCCGATATTATCTATTGGCAATATTACTGCTGGGGGTACTGGTAAAACTCCATTTACCTGCTATATGGTGGAATTGCTCAAAGGACTTGGATATAAACCCGGAATTGTCAGCCGTGGATATGGAAGACAGTCAAAAGGGGTTGTGATAGTTCATAATGGAAGCAGCTTATGTTCTAAAGTTACCGAAAGCGGAGATGAACCCTATATGATGGGAAAAGTGCTTCGAGATACACCGATTATAGTTTCTGAAGAGAGATTTCGCGGAATTGAGAAAATAATTGAAAAATTTGATGTAAATATTGTGATACTTGATGATGCCTTTCAGCATCGAAAAATTCATAGGAATATGGACATTGTCCTAATGAACGCACAGGAACCGAAATCTCATTACCATCTATTACCTCTTGGCCGATTACGTGAGTCATTATCAAATCTCAAGCGGGCAGATATTATCATTCACACAAAACACAGCGGTGAAACCAAACCCCATATGGCGAAAACTGTATCAAAATACTCGACGGCACCCCAACTGGTTAGTAAAAATAAATATAAAATTCTGCAGTATAAGAGTAATCAATATGAATCGATGAATATACCGGATATGAAAGCCGCTGTGGCGTTTTGCGGGATTGCCCATCCAGAGTCATTCACAAAAACTTTGGATGCTCTTGGGGTGGAGATTTCTGATTTACATTGCTTTAATGATCATCAGGAATATAATGCAAAAATATTGGAACGTCTACAAACAAGCCTAGTGATGAGCCAATCTAAATCCATCATCACAACTGAAAAAGATCTGGTAAAACTCCCCGATTCTTTCATAAAAAATTTGGATGTTTACATTCTAAGAATGTCAATGGAATTGACAGCAAAAAGCAGGGAGAATATGATCCAACAATTATCAAAAATCAAATCAAGGAAGACATCATGAAATATTTATTTTCAGGAGTTCTCTCATTTTTAGTATTAATTGGACCAGCAATTTCATCAGCTGGAGAATTAATTATTTACTCTCAAAACAAAGGGTTTTATACAGAACATATTAATAAAAAATTTGAATCAAAAGGCCATATCTCGTTTCAGATTGACGACCTAACTGATCAGATCATCCAATCATCATTGTTATTTGATTCGGATTGTCTTGAAGTTTATTCATTTAATTTTATTGATAATCCAGCCAGTAATTTCAATATTCTGTCATCATATTTAAACGACACAATTAGATTAGTAAAATACGGTGACGATGGTGTGATCACGTATTCCACTGAAGGAAAGTTGCTGATGTTAAATCCAACACCTGTATTTGAGATTGATGGACATATTGCCGTTAACCCGCCCTACGATTATATATTTCCAAATATTCCTGAAAACATTACTAAATCTCCAGTTATACAAATCGCAGGAAAGACTAAAAATAAAATTTGTCAATTGAGTGTCAGTTATTTATCAGGTGGTTTTGATTGGTCTACCTCATACTCACTCACAATGATTGATAAGGAGTCTGCAAATCTAGAAGCGTGGTTTCAAGTTCAAAATCATACACGGAAATCATTTGAAGATATAAATCTTACACTAGTATCAGGCGATATTAAATTCGCAGATTCAGGTCAATCACATATACCGTTGAAAAGGACAATGGCCTTGGCATCATTTTCATCTGAAGAAATGGATAGGTCCTACTCACCTGATGTTTTAAAAAATGAGGATTATATTCGCTTCAGGATTCCTGGTAAAGTACTAATGCCGGCAAAAGGGGAAAAACACTTCTTATATAAAGCTGAAGAGAATATCCCGGTTATCCGCTCATATCATTTAGCCCACAATGTTAATTACCGGGGAAGGGGTGAGACAAATGTTGAAGATATACCAATAACCACAAGATATACTGTTTCTGGAAGTGTTCTTGGTGAACACAATCATCCAGGAGGCGTGTTTCGTATTTATGAAAAGGTTAAAAACGATAATTCAGCGGTTTTTGTCGGTTCTGATGCGTCTTCCATTGTGAGAAGGGGTGGAAACTTCAAGCTTAATACCGGAAAAACACATGATATTACTGCAGTGTATACCGTAAAAAATATTGATTCACAAAAACATATGACTAACTATGAAGTAAACGTAGTTTTTACAAATTCAAAAAATGAAGCTGTAGTAGTAGAGTTTTCTGAAATCATGAATCGCCCAGATTGGGGTATTCGAGATAAAAGTCATGATTATACCAAAAAAGACTCCAGAACTGCTGTATTTCTTATTGATATTAACGCTGACTCTAAGGCTGAATTGACCTATTCATTTTATACTGAGAATAAATAAGGATTGCGAATGAATCATAAAATTGACGACATACAGGTATTTCCTGCCGGAATGGCCATTAAGTGGGATGACAATAAAGAAAGTTTTATAGACTACAAAACATTACGAGATAAATGCCCATGTGCACATTGTGCCGGTGAAAAGGATGTACTTGGCAATGTCTATATTGGTCCTGATATTAAAAAATCAGAATCTGCCTGGGATCTGATAAATATAAAAAAAGTCGGACATTATGCCATCCAAATTACCTGGGGTGATAATCATGATTCTGGAATTTACACATTAAAATTTCTGAGGAGTCTGGATCTTTCTGAATGAAATATAAACATATTATCTGGGACTGGAACGGCACTTTGTTTGATGATGCATGGTTATGTGTGGAAGTAATGAATAATGTTCTATCACGTCGAAATATGTCATTACTCACCAGTGAAAGATACATGGAAACTTTTGATTTTCCTGTAAAGGATTATTACAAAAGATTGGGCTTTGATTTCCAGTCAGAACCCTTTGAAATAAGCGGTACTGAATTTATTGTTGGATATAATAAACGGTATAAGGAACCAAATCTTCATTCAGAAACCATCCCAACTCTTGATGCCGTAAAAAAATTGGGGATCAGTCAATCAATACTCTCTGCCCAGGAACAAAATACTCTAAATGAACTCATCGAAATTCACCAACTCAGTTCATACTTTATTAACATCCTCGGCCTTAACAATCATTATGCCCATAGCAAAACAGAAAATGGATTGAAGTGGATGGAGGAATTACATTTTGGACCCCATGAAGTATTGTTCATCGGAGATACAGTCCATGATTATGAAGTGGCTGAAGCCATTGGTGCTGATTGTCTGCTTATTCCATCTGGTCATCATTCAAAAACAAAACTTACCTCATCCGGAGCCGAAGTGGTGGATTCATTATCCCAGGTTATTGAGTATATTTGAGATGTCGGGCTAAAGCCCTTGTAGATGCATCCGTATACATTGATATAAATGTCAGGGATAGCCAGAGGATGAGAGTAAAATTTCCACCTTGTTTTATAAAAATTTCTTGATATTTGAAATTGAAATAGGGGGTTTCCTGAGTCAGAACGATCATAATATAATTGAATAACTCCAGCATTCATGATGGAGGTGAGAAGAGATCGCTTTAGGGGGCTTTAGCCCACAATCAATTTAATCCATTCCTATGACGAGGAGATGACTAAGTCTATATGTCTCTTCTACTTGCCTTCATATATATCGGCATGGAAATTTTTCTCTTTTTAATTTTTGGTCCCCATGCTTCTATCATACCTTCGAATAAGAGATCCATCCCTTTATCACCATGTTTTTCTCCATATGATTTCATTGGTGACCACGAGTGGAGATAGGAGATAATTTGAGTTAAATCCCAATGAACTACAATTTTGAAAGAGGGGACAGTGATTTGCTCATACGGAAGGATCAAATCCTTATAACCATCCTGAAGTAATTTTGTTTGCGGCGCCCAATATTCTTTTAGAGAAGAGATTAGAGTTTTTTCTACAATATCATCAATATCATCTGAAATATTGAACCAGGTATATCCCCAAACACAAAGCAATCCACCAGGTTTTAAAGTGCGATGAAGTTCATTATAGAATTTTTTTAAATCATACCAATGGATGGCCTGGGCCACTGTCACACAATCAAAAATAGAATCTGGGAAATTGGTGTTTTCTGATGGTTGTACAGAATATGAAACATTGTTGTGCAATATGGCATGCTCAATCTGTTTTGCGCTGGCATCCGTTGCAAAAACCTGGCTGAAAATTTCAGCAAGTTTTGTGGCTGCCTGGCCATTGCCTGAACCGCAGTCCCAGGCGATTTCTGTATGATTCACATTGGCAGCAATAAAATCATATATTTCTGTTGGATATCCCGGCCGGACCTCCGAATACAGTTTGGCATGACCTGAAAAAAGATCATGGAATTTTAGTCGTTTTTCCACAGCTACAAAATGGGCATGTCTAATTAGTACCAATTATAATGTTAATTATGGCAATAACATCTAAAACATTTAAATTGCCATCGGCATTGAAATCACCAGCCCATAACTCATATCCAGTGGGTTCAGGTAAACTCCCCACAATAATATTTACAATTCTAACAATATCTAATACATCAACTGAGCCGTCATTATTAACATCTCCAATAATTCCAGGGGGGCCTAAAGCTTGACGAAATATTGTGCCAAACTCTCCAGCTGTAATGATGACAGATTCTCCAACTACTGCAATAGTATTCAATGTGAGACTTTCAGCCATATACTCTTCACTCCAGCTTTCTCCACCATCTATTGTAGATAAAACTAAACCGTTGGCCCCAGATGCAAACCCATCATTTTCATTCATGAAATCAATATCATTTAATGTATCAAAAAAGTGTAGTGTCGACCAGTTTGAAAAGTCCTCTGTTGTGGATATGGCGCCGTGATTATCAAAGCGATGTCCAATAATCTGACCATGATTTGCATCAAAAAAATATCCATTCAGAAGATACCCCTCATAACTCACATCATTTTCCACCAGGTAAAAAGAGTCGAATTGCCATGATGCCCCGCCATTGGTGGTTCTTGCAACCAATGGACCAAATATTGAATTTTCTCCAAAAACAAATCCAATATTGTCATCAATCATATGGGCACCGGAAAATTTTCCTCCAAACATATCGGTTTGATAGGTTGATCAGGACGCACCATAATCATCTGTGACAATAATCGTTTGTCCAAATCCTCCTGCAATTCCATTTCCTGAACTATCAATATCCACTGACAATAGACCGTATGATATTCCCGAGGGAATAATCGACCAATCTACACCGCCATTGACAGTTCGAATGATTATCGGACCATCTCCAACAGCAACGATAATGTCCTCGTTGATATATGAAATATCATTTAAAGTTGATGTGGCTGGTGATTGAATAGTTGACCATGTCAAACCTGAGTCTACGGTTTTCAGTATAACTCCGTTTGAACATGATGCTGCCCCATGACTGTCATTGGCAAACGATAATGAGGTGATACTCCCGGTAAATCCAGATTCAATGGGTATCCATTCCTGCGACAATCCCATGCTAATGGATATTATTGATATAATTAATTTTGAGAATATTATTTTACTTAACATTGGTACCTCCGGGTTTAATTGTATATAATTAAAATGGAAATATTTTTGGATTGAGTAGGTTCATTACCGACTGAACCATCCTTTTTTAAACTTTTCTGGTGTGTATCCAGTATTTATGATGATTTCTTTTGCATCGGTTTCACTAATATCTCCTGTTACACTGACCTTTTTCTTATCGAGATTTATATCAACCTGTAAGGATGAATTTGATTCCTCAATAGCCTTTTGAATCTTACCGGCGCATCCGCCACAGGTCATATCATTTACTTTGAAAACTAATTCCTTCATTTTTTTCTCCCTGAGATATACTCTGTATGGAGTGCCCATCACAAATCTACTAGTTAATTATAGAATTGTGATGAGTACCCCAGTTTGATTGTTAAACCAATTTTGACTATTTACATCAAAACCATTACTTAAAAGGCATGACATAACGACTAATAAATTAGATTTGAACTTTTATGATTTTACCAATCTCATTGGCATGAGCTTCATACCACAGTCTTCACAGGTTCCCTCAGAATCCTGGCGGACGCTGCTATGGATTAACATTGGACAGCCGTAATAATCCATTTTATCTTTTGTCGTAATTACACCTGCCACTAAATCCATACTGCATTCTTCACATTTTCCCGGATCAACATGGCTGATATGTTTATGTGAATCCATTGGACATGTAAAGTAGATAAGTCGCTCGTCGTCAGCAATTTCTGGTTCATTGTGCATTGCCATATCATCTCCTTGGTGTTCCTGAGACTGTGCCATTGCGGCACCTTGCTTCACCTCGGAGACTTGGTCCGTTTTTCCACAAGCAGCAATTAGCAGTAGCGAAAATATTATTAAGATATTCTTCATTATATTCCTTTTTGTTATTTTTTTATGTTTGTTTTTGTACGAATATTATAAATTGTTTATTCAATCTAAATCAATAAAATGCTTCCAACAACAGTAAACATTTTAATATTGGTTAATTGACCTGACAACACCCGGGTAATTTTTCGTATGCAGTTTTATTTGCAGGTGATTTATTGGCCTGATATCCAATTTTAGAAATTGCCGACTCAATATCTGTCTGACTAATTTTAGATGGGTTATAAACAAAGTGTCCCTGATTATTATCAACATCAACATTTACTGTGATAATACCATCCATTTTTGACATATTTTTTTCAATTCGATTTTTACACATACCACATTGGATAGTTGGCAAAGCAATCATGACCACTTGTGATTTTACGTCGTGGCCATCCTTTGTCATGGTGGCATGACCCTTTTGCTTCATTTCATCCAGTTCATGTGAGATTTTCTGTGATTCATTAATCAGATGATTATATTCATTCTCAGGCATCTGACAACATCCATCAAGCTTTTCATAGGCTTTTTTACTGGCAGGTGTTTTGTTTGCCCAATATCCTAAACCGGCAATAGACTTTTCGATTTCATTCTGGTTAATCTTTTCTGGATTAAAGATGACTTCCCCCATTTTGGCATCTAAGTCCACAGTTACGCTGTTAACACCCTTAACTTTGTATAATCCTTTTTTAATATTGTTTTCGCACATGCCACATTGTATAGATGGTAAATGCACATTGATAATAGCCTGCTGTTTATCATCAACTGATTTTTTTGATTGATCATCATTATGACTATTAAATGCAAATGCAGTCAGCAACAATATAGTTGATATCATTTTTAGTATTTTCATTTCATTTTCCTTTTCTGATTTATTTTTTCAATTATCATATTTTATAGATTTACTTCAATTTTGTGATTTAAATCGTCGCTCGGCAACTGCAGCATATAGTATGGGAACAACGAATGTTGTAAGAATAACGAATACCATTCCTCCAAATGAAGGAATTGCCATTGGTACCATTACGTCAGACCCTCTCCCTGTGGAGGTTAAAACAGGAATTAAAGCTAAAATTGTTGTACTAGCCGTCATCATTGCTGGACGAATTCTTCTACTGCCAGCATATACTGTTGCTTCTCTTATTTCCTTAATTGAAGTTGGTTTTCGTTCAGAAAAACTTTGTTTCAAATAGGTAGAAATAATGACGCCGTCATCTGTTGCAATACCAAATAAGGCCAAAAATCCAACCCATACTGCCACACTAAGATTGATAGGATGCATTTGAAACAGATCCCGCATGTTTACATCAAATATTGAGAAATTCATAAACCATCCCTGACCATATAACCAGATCATGAGAAAACCACCTGACCAGGCAACAAAAATCCCTGAAAACACAATAAGGGAGGTTGAGACTGTTTTAAACTGGAAATACAATATCATGAAAATAAGAAATAGAGCAAGAGGTAAAATAATTCTCAACTTTTTCACCGCACGAATTTGATTTTCATATGAACCAGCAAATGTATAGCTGACACCAGCAGGAATAATTAATTCACCCGTATCGATTTTATGATTTAGGTATTCTTGAGCATTTTCAACTACATCCACCTCAGCAAATCCATCCTGTTTATCAAATAATACATAACCAAGTAAAAAGGTATCTTCACTTTTGATAACTTGCGGTCCCCGAACGTAGTTGATGGTGGCAAGTTGACTTATTGGAATCTGCGCTCCGTTGGCTGCAGGGACAAGAATATGATCAAGTGACTCAATATTATCCCGGAGTTCTCTAAGATAGCGGACTCTAATTGGATATCGCTCTCTTCCTTCAATGGTATTTGTAATGGGTTTGCCGCCAATAGCCACTTCGATGACATCCTGCATTTTACGCAATTGAATCCCGTACCGGGCAATAGCCTTTCGATCTATATCTATTTCAAGATACGGTTTACCGACAATCCGATCGGCAAAAACCATTGCCGGTGCTACACCGGGAACTTCTTTCAAAAGTTTTTCCAGTTTGAGCCCTACCTCATCGATAATTTCAAGATTGGGACCTTTTACTTTTATTCCCATTGGTGCCCGCATACCACTTTGAAGCATAACTAGACGAGTTGCGATAGGCTGTAATTTTGGTGCCGATGTAGTACCGGGGATTTGTGCTGCCTTTACCAGTTCATCCCAAATATCATCGGGAGTTTGAATGTGATCACGCCATTGTCGGAATGGTTTACCGTCTTGATCGGGAATTAATTTGTCGTCAATATCTCGCAAAAACTCCCCATCATCATTTACTTTGAATCGAAGATGGTTTCCATTTTCATCAGTTTTAAATTCAGATTTGTATTCGACTATTGTTTCCACCATAGATATTGGCGCCGGGTCAAGAGGAGTTTCAGCCCGTCCCAATTTCCCAACCACTACTTCCACTTCTGGTACTGAATAGAGAGCCATATCCAATTTCTGCAGTACATCCACAGATTCTTCCATACCAGCATGAGGCATCGTCGTTGGCATGTAAAGATAGGATCCTTCATCCAGGGGCGGCATGAACTCTTTACCAAGTCCGGGGAAAGTGTGGGCAATTCCACTATAGATTTTATTGCTTTTAAAATAATCTGGGAGAAATCCAAAAATATTGCCAAAACCAATCCAAACAAATAGACCCATCAAAACAAGTAAACCGGGACCGGAAAGAGTTAAGAGTTTATGATCCAGGGACCATTTTAATGCTTTTGGATATACTTTTGTGAAAAGCAATAATGCCGATAAAACCACTGACAAAATCATAATGACAAAAATGATATTTGTAAGACTGCCTTTTCCAACGCCAAGAGGCATCCAGGTATATGAAAGAATAATTGCAATAATTGTCACAACTATCCAGTTTCCAGCTGACGGAAACCAGGTTAATAATTTTGTCATCTTACTAGATGTTTTGCGATTGCTTTCATTCAATTTGAATGATCGCACGCCATATGAAAACAATCCAGTGAAAATGAGTAACAAACCTACCCACCACTTCATAGTGAACATTACAATCAGACCTATGATAATAGTAAGTATATTTGTGTATAATTTTAATTTCTTGCTGCTTGTTCTTTTCGTGTACAAAATATGAGCAAAAACAGGCAAAACGGTAAGTGCTACAATCAATGATGAAATAAGGGCAAATGTTTTGGTATAAGCAAGAGGTTTGAATAGTTTACCCTCAGACCCTGTCATGACAAATACTGGCAGGAAGCTAACAACCGTCGTTGCTACTGCAGTCATTACCGCACCTCCCACTTCTGAAGCAGCTCTGAAAAGTACTTCAAGCCGATTTTCCGATTCGTCGGCCTCATCCAGGTGTTTTAGCATATTCTCCGACACGACAATTCCCATATCTACGATGGTCCCAATGGCAATAGCAATCCCAGAAAGTGCAACGATATTGGCATCGACACCAAAAAGCTTCATGCCTACAAATACAATAAGCACTGTTATCGGTAGCAGCCCGCCTATGAGAATTGATGTTTTTAGATGCATCACCATAATGATGACGACAATAAGAGTGATAAGAATTTCATCCCTGAGGGCATGATTTAGGGTGCCCAGTGTTTCATTAATCAATCCCGTCCGATCATAAAATGGTACAATAGTCACGTGGGACCTGCTACCATCAGCAAGGAGTTTATCTGGTAAACCTGGAGAAATCTCACGAATTTTTTCTTTTACATTTTTGATAACCGCCAGTGGATTTTCACCAAATCGAGCAACAACAACTCCACCGACAACTTCCACCCCTTCCTTATCCAATGCTCCTCGTCTCAACGCTGGTCCAAGTGCGACATTTGCTACATCTTTTATATAGATTGGAATATTATCAGTGGTTTTGATCACCGTATAATTGATATCATCTAAATTATTAATAAATCCTAATCCCCGTACAACATACTCTACTCGGTTTACTTCAATTGTTCGGGCCCCTACATCCAGATTCGAATTTCTTACAGCATTGAAAACTTCAGACAGGGTCACATTATGCTCCCGCATTGCAGCGGGATCAACATCAATTTGATATTCCTTTACATATCCACCAATGGATGCCACCTCGGCGACACCATCTGCAGATTGAAGACCATAGCGGACATACCAATCCTGGATTGATCTCAACTCCTGCAGGTCCCATCCACCAGCAGGCTCACCATTATCATCTCGACCTTCCAATGAATACCAGAATACCTGCCCTAAAGCAGTTGCATCAGGTCCTAACGCCGGTTGCACTTTGTCTGGAAGCGTTCCTGTTGGCAGGGAATTCAATTTTTCTAATATCCTGCTGCGTGTCCAGTAAAATTCAGCATTTTCTTTGAAAATTACATATATGGTAGAAAATCCAAACATCGAATATGAGCGGATCGTTTTTACTTCCGGGACTCCAAGAAGAGCTACAGTCAATGGATAGGTGATTTGATCTTCCACATCCTGTGGTGATCTCCCCATCCACTTTGTAAATACTATTTGTTGGTTTTCACCAATGTCGGGGATTGCATCCACAGGTACCGGGTTCCGTGGAACGCCTGGGATATCCCAGTCAAAGGGAGAAACAATAATACCCCAGCCCAACATTGCCATGAGCACCATGATGACGATGAGTCTATTTTCAAGACAGTATCGAATTAGCTTATCAATCATTGAAGTTGGTTGATTCTCACTCATGATCGTGATTCTCCCCACGCATTGCATTATCACCAGACCAACGATTTTTTATTTCACCACAGCGAAGCATTTTGGAGCCAAAATAAGGATTGTTGATTTTTTCATCTTTCTGTAACCAGTATGCCCCGCGAAAATCAAATGCCATGGGGCAATAAGCCTCATTTAATCCGATACTGACCTTGCCATCAGCAGCGGCATGACGAAGTACAATAGAAATTTCTTCAAATACCATTCTCATTTTTTCGATATTCCCTGCCGGTTTCATGGAGGGATTCATGATGGCCTCTGCCCCTTTTACACCCATAGTCATGTTATGGATTCCCATCAATGCTTCATATGCATGTTGATATTCATCTTTTGCCAGCATATCCTGTAATATTAAATATTCATCTACTACTTTATTTAATAGGTCCGATGAAATATCAATCGCTACATCCACCGATGTTAATTTTTTATCGTTTGAATTTTGTTCTGAGTTAGCACCCGTGGCGCTTGTACCGCTTTCAGGATTCATCATACTTGGTTTTGCTGCAATTTGCATGGCGCTGTCAATTTTGAAATTTCCTCTACTGACTACACTTTCACCTTCGTCTAACCCAGATAGAACAATGTAATTTTCCCCGGCGCGGGATCCAATTGAGATCTCTCTTCCCTCAAACATCGGTCCATCATCACTTGGTTTGTAAATATATACTATACTGCGTTTTCCGGTTCGTAAAACGGCACTAACAGGTATCAATAATGGCAACTGACTAGAATTGGATAAGGAAACAATCCCCATATCTTCGGCAGTGATCAGCGGCATTCCACAAATTCGACAATCCCCACTATCATCTTCAACTACTTCAGGATGCATCGGACAAACCCATTTACCTGCCATCCCGGGATTGACAGCATTACCATTAGAATCTAATACCGCTTTCACATTGGCTCGAATAAACATACCAGGTTTCAATTCACCATTTTCGTTTGAAATATTCAATCTGATTTTCACCGTGCGGGTCCGCTCATCCATAACAGGATTAATGAAGTCAATATTACCAGTATAGGTTTGCCCCGGGAGGGCTTCTACATTTATGGATACCTCTTGTCCATGTTTTAGAAGGGGGATATCACTTTCGTAGGCATCAAGAATAATCCAAACATTTTTTAGATCTGCTATTGTATAAATGGCAGTACCAGTATTTACATACATTCCCTCTCTGGCATTTTTATGGATAACTACTCCAGAAAGCGGACTGTATATAGTGAGTTTATCGGTTGGAACAGTTTGCTGCTCGATGTTCCTCACCTGCTCATCTGTGAGGCCCAACAAGCGAAATTTTTCCCGGGCTGCAGCCAAAATGGAGTTGGCCGTACGAAATGCCTGACTTTGATTATCAGAAATATTTTTCAAGCGCTGGCTTGATTGAATTAGTTCCTCTTGCGCGGTGTATAGTTCCGGACTATAAAGGTCCACCATGTGGTCCCCTTTATTCACATAGATTCCGGTATAATCAACAAATAACCGTTCCAATCTTCCCGGAAACCAGGCTGTGATAGTGCCAATAAGTGTTTCGTCATATTCTACCTTACCGGATAATTGAACCGATGCAATCGCCATGTCCCGCCGAACTACAACCGTTTCTACTTCTGCCAGTTTCATTGCCGATTCTGACATTGACAATTGAGAAGGTCCATCACCTGTATTTTCGGTCTCTAGTGGAATGAGATCCATGAAGCAAATAGGACATTGTCCCGCTTCAGGAAGTTTGAACTGTGGATGCATTGAACAGGTCCAAATGTCAGCGGATTTCTCCTCGGTCACTATTGAGGCACCTCCGGCATGACTTTCAGAGTCTGAGAAAAATCCTTTGATATTCCACCCAAGCAGAAATGTTATTATTCCAATGAATAATGCGGTTATGATGGGATAGTTTTTAAATATTAATTTCATTTTGTCTCCTAAAATTCCATTGCGCTGATTTCAAAATAATCTGCAGCGGCAATATAATAATTGTAGCGAAGTTTGGCTGTTTTCAGCTTAAGGTCCAGCAAATCTTCTTCAACATTTAAATAAGTAGTAAAATCTAATTCATCTGCCAGGTACGCCGTTTCAGTGATTTGGTAATTCTGTTCCGCCAGAGGTAATAATTCGTCAATGTGAAGCATATATTGACGTTGATAATCCACCAGTCGATAGTTGATTTCTTCCATCTTTACAGCAAGTAATTCCTCGGCGTTGGTTAAATTCAATTCTTCAGAGTCCAGACTTGCTTTTGCAGATTCCTGAATGGCCTTGTTTTTACTAAACCAGATTGGTAGGGAAATACCTGCTTTAATCATAATTGGGTTATCTGCTGATTCTGCGTTAAGTATTATATAATCCGCACCTAATAGAAAATCAGGTTTTGATGCTAATTTTGCCAATGCCACTTTATTTTCTTGAGCTTGTGTTTTGAGTGTTGAAATTCGAATTACAGGATTATTGTCAATTCCTACTAGTGATGAAGAGGGAAGGTCCGTTTCAAATTCTGTCGTATCGAAATTGAAGGAATAATCAGCCAGGTTTACACCGGTGAGTTGTTCTAGTTTACTAATGATTACCGGTCTTTTATTTTTTATGGAGATGAGCTTATCTTCCATACGGATCATTTTCATCTGGATCTGGACCAGGAAAGAATGACTGGCTGAAGCAGTGCTGTATTTTGTACGTACCACCGATTCAAATTGCTTCAGTAATGAAATGTTTTCTTCAGTTATATTTTCTTCTGTGGCCAGGAGCCTCAGTTGATGGTATTTCCGCCTGATATCATTTACAATTTTTAAGGTGGATTGGCGGGATTTTTCAATGTAAATGTCTATTTCAATTTGAGAAATCATCCTTTGGGTTTTCAGTTTTCCAGGCCAAGGAAGATTTTGGGCAAGTCCTAATTTAAATTCCTGTGGTCCTTCCTTAGTGACAACCGGTTCAACGAAATACCCCCCGGATAGCACAGGATTTGGCAAGTTGCCAGCAGCTATCGAGGCCTGTTCTTTTGACAGAACAATATTTTGCCAAGCAAGAATTTCCGGATTATGATCAAGCGCTTTGCTGATTAAATTATTTAAATGATGATCTTTATCATACGATTGAGGTATGATTGTCGCCAGCGATAGAACGGATATGAGCACCATAAATGGGGTGCGTTGCATACGAGACTCCTGTTTTAATGTTGAAAACTACAATAAAATGATATTAGGAGCTATATGTCTAAATTAATAAGGGTTTATACGTACTACTAAGAGTTAATTTGGGTGGGGGATCTGAATTTGAAAAAATGTTGGTGACAGATAAACTATTGCTGAAATCTAAAGGAATTGAACATGCATACAGAATCACTGAATTGTAGAATATTGGTTCCGCATCTGAGATAAGGGAGCCATCCAAATTACTGGTTTCACATTTCACTTCAGTTTTGCAACACGAATCAGAGTGGTTTGGAACCGTTGAGCAGGAACAGGATGCAGTACTGCTCATAGCACATTTGGGTGTCTCACATAATAATTTTACATGAGTTCCCATGTTGAACAATATTGCCATTGATAGTATATATATATCGATTCGCATGCGGTGAAATATATGTTAAATGATATATCCTCATAAACAAAAATTTACTTATTGTCTTTTGTCTTACAGATATAGCTGGGAATACCGTCGAGAAAAACGAATCATTAAGACACTGCAGAATAATACAGATTCAAAAAAACTAATAATCGGTTTGTGGGGCATCTATCAATTGTAAAAAGGTATTTTGAAAAGAGTCATGATATCAAATCTTGATTTATTTATAAATTTCAGACACAAATCAATTCAATAATTATCCAGAAACATGAATAATAAAATGAAACAATGGTTTATTAATCAAAGCATCAATCACCCGAAGCGATCAATCTTTATTTCCGTAGTACTTACCCTTCTTGTGGCATCCGGACTAAGATTTGTTGAAATGGAAGATGACATGCTTAAACTCCTGCCTGACGATATTGAATCCACTATTACCTGGGACGCCGTACAGGAAGAATTTGGTAACACAAATTTGATGTTTGTTGCCTACGGTCGACGGGATCAGTCCGTTTATAACGCTGATATTCTTTCAACATTGTTTGATTTCTCACAGGCACTGGAAGATCTACCCCAGGTAGATGAAGTGATTAGTATCGCAACCCTGAACCGCATGGATAGCGATGATGGCTTTATGGAAATTAGTGATCTGCAGCCATATCGTGATTTATCTCCCGATGAAATCAATGATATCAAACAATATCTTTTAAAAACGCCTGATATGGAGCGTAGGGTTGTGGGCACACAAGGGGACTTTCTTAATGTAGTAATTAGACCCGTTGTCGATGTGGCAACCGATAAATTTCGCAACAATGTGGTCGATATCTCTCAAAAGTATTTAAGCGAATATGAATTTCACTTTGGAGGTGAAACTTACTTGACGGGAACAATTCCCGCCATGATGAGAGCAGATGTTTCATTGCTGATGAGGGTAGGATTGATCATCATGGTTATTATTCTCCTCTCAAGTTTACGTAGCATACCCGCTGTTCTTATGGTTATGTCCGTAATTGCCTTAAGTCTTGCTGCCATGATGGGATTCATGGGCTGGATTCTACATTTAACAGGGTCGGATATTTTCTATTTCTCTTTGCTGAATACTTCCATGCCGATAATTCTGTTGACTATTGCAAATTCTGACAGCGTACATATGATCACCAAATTTTTTAAAAAAATGAGACAAACAGGAAATGTAGAAAATTCAGTACGCGGTACAATGAATTCGTTGATGTTACCTATTTTTCTCACTAGCGTCACAACTATTGTGGCATTTCTTTCCTTGGTTCTGGCTCCGCTTTCTGCGTTGATCGGATACGGTTTGACAATCGGATTTGGCATTGCCTGGGCATGGTTTTTATCCTCCACTTTTTTACCATCTATAATGTATTTGAAAAAATGGAATCTCAATTCAAAGGCCATATCCACACCAAACTTCCTTGAGAACATAGTTGACTATTTTGGGAGACTGGTTACGATCCACCCCAAACGAGTTCTCTCTGCCGGGATAGGAATCATAGTAATTGGTATCATCGGACTCTTTTTGCTAAAAATAGAAGTGAATGTCATAACCTTTTTTGAACGGGGAACGGAAATACGCGAGAGTCTTGAATTCATGGATAATGAGATGACCGGTACAATGGATCTGCAGTTTAGAATAAAAGCCGATATGAAATCTCCAGAAAACTTAAATACTATATTAGATCTTCAAAATTTTATTGAAACTAACCCGGCAGTCAGTACCACCATCTCAATTGCAGATATTATCAAACAGATGCACAGAACGGTTATGGATGATGATCCAGCCTTCGAAACTATTCCGGAGTCCCAGGCTAAGGTCAATAATTTATTTACCTTGTATTCCATGTCCGGTGATCCAGATGATTTTTCAGGCCTAGTCGATTATGATTATGAAACAGGTCTTACAACCGCCTTGATGAAAAATATTTCCACCACAAAAATAATTGAATTTGTTGAAAAGATCAGGAAATATGTAAATGATAATTTTAGTCCAGATATAGCAGTAACCATTACCGGCATGCTTGTCGTCCTCAACGATATAATTCATCTACTTATTCAGTCCTCATTCATTAGTATCTTTGTCTCTATTTCCCTCATTACTATCATGGCATGCCTATTTTTCAAACGATTCTTATGGGGCATTCTTGCAGTTGTGCCTTTATCCAGCGCTGTCATTCTAACCTTTGGGTTTATGGGTATTTTTGGGATTCACCTAAGTCATGTGACGGCAATCCTATCATCAATAATTATTGGTGTCGGTGTTGATTTTGCAATTCATTACATAAGTCAGTTCAAAAATATTGTCAATCGTCAGGATGTAAATAATAATATTAGCCAGTTGGTTGTGAATGAGGTGGGGTATCCTATTGTGTTAGATGCTGGATCAAATATGGCATTCGGGGCACTGTTGTTTTCGACATTTTTACCAGTAACCCATATAGGTGGACTCATGGTTTTTGCCATGATATCCACAGCCGCCGGCACACTCACATTACTGGCCGCTTCAACAGAATTATTAAAGAATAAACTAAAGAAAATTGGTTAAGGATTTGCCTATGTTGAATATTAAATACATAACAAAAATGATATTATCATTCGTTATTATAACTACTTTTTTGCCTCAAATAATATCCGCACAAACTGGAATGGATATTGCAAAATTATCTTATGACCGACCCGAACCCAATGATATGACTTCCGATCTCTCCATGGTGCTGACAGATTCAAAGGGCAGAACTAGAGAATCTACTCTTCATGTAATGACTCAGTCAGGTGGTGAAAAACAAATTATTTGGTTCCTGGCACCGGCAGATGATCGCGGTGTATCCTTTTTAAAAATTGAATATGATGACAAAGATGATGAAATGCGCTTATGGCTGCCCGCATTTAAAAAAATTCGGAGGATATCCAGCAAAAAGAAATCTGAAGCTTTTATGGGATCAGATATGAGTTATGAAGACATGACTAATCGTGATCTTGAGGATAATGAATATACTTTATTAAAGACCAATGAAATTGTCAACGAGATCAAATGTTATGTGATTGAAACAAAACCCAAAAAAGAGCTGAGGTCAGAATACAGCCATCATATTTCCTGGATCGCAAAAGACGGATTATATCCAGTTAAGGAAGAATCTTATGATCGATCGGGAAAATTATTAAAGGAAAAGATGTTTTTTTCAACTAGGATAAATGATTATTTCATCCTCACAGAGTTATATGTAGAAAATGTTCAGAAAAATCATAATACCAGGCTGACATTCCAAAATGTAATTCTGGATACCGGTATTGGAGATTCCATGTTTCAGGAAAAAAATCTAACGCGAATCCCAAGAGATTAGTTGAAATCAGTTTAATTCAAGCAGGAAGAATTATGATCAGATATATTTTATTTTTTATTATCCCAATTTCTATTACTTTTTCACAAATTCATTTTTCAGGATTCGTAAATCCATCACAAATGTATGGATTGAACAACGGTGAGACATTTAATCTGCCTTTTAGATTTGGACAGTTTGAAGCCGGCTACTCATTTGCCAATTCTGAAATCAAAATTATTGCGGCGGCTGAGCATAGGTGGACAAATATGACTACAGACTTTGAAATCAGGGAGGCTTATTGGATATGGTACCCCTCATTTGGGGATATATCCATTGGCAAGCAAATTCACGCCTGGGGATATGCTGATGCCAGTAATCCCACAGATAATATCAATGCCTACGATTATTACTATTTATTTCTAACCGGCATTGATCGAAAGATTGGTTCGTATTCGGCATCGATACGTTATTATGGAGATAATTGGCAGGTTCAGGGCATAATACAAACTGAACACCAACCTAACAGATTAGTTTTTGAAGATGATTTCCCAATCCAACCACCTTTAAATCCCCCCTCATCTGCAATCGATAAGATTGATGACGAACTTGAATTTGGATTCAGAACCCAGTTTTCTTTCGACAACAGTGATCTGTCGATATCTTATTTTCATGGGCATGAAAGAATGTTATCTGCTTATGCATTTAATAATTCGCTACCATATCTAACACCTATTCAGTTTGAATATCGCAAATCTGATATTCTGGGAATTGATATGGTGAATCTGCTTGGTGATTTTATTTTTAGAAATGAGATTGCATTTTTTACTACTAAATCAGACAAATATCACTCCTCAGATGATATTAGCATACTCATGTTTAATTGGACAGGAAAGTATCTTCAATATGTTAGTCAGATTGAATATACTGGGTTTAGTGACATCCTAATTGCAGCCCAGTTTCTCGGAAATCACACAATCGAAGTGAAACCATCATTTATTAAGGATTATTTTCAAGGTGGGATGGGGACACCCTTTGCCAGTATTTTTGAAAATGCTTTTCTGATGTCAGCAACCATTGACTTATTTAACAATATGCTTGAGATAAAACCACTCATTTTATTGAATCTTGAAGATAAGGGTTATATGACAGGTTGTGAATTGAATTACTCACCAATTGATAACTGGATACTTGAAACCACCTTTAATAATTTTGTTGGTGATGATGAATTAGGCGATAATTATATTTTCAATCAGCTAGAAGATTTTTCTCATATCAAATTCGGTATTAAATATAGTTTTTAACAAGAATTCTGGCAAGCTGATGTAATGGAGTTAATACGGGAAAATAATTTATATAAACTCAGCGGAATATGTTTTTTAATTTCTTCTCTAACTCTTTTTTCTGTTTATCGGTGATTGACTTTTCAGCCTCTTTTTTGAGTTTATCCAGTTGTTTTAGTTTTCCTTTGTATTCTGCTTCACTAATTCCCAATTTATCCAATGCCTGTTTTTCCAATTGAGATACTTCCGAGGTTATTTCATCTTGATATTTTTGAGTATCATCAGCTTTTCTTTTGGCAATTTGTTTATTGGTCCCAGATTTATTTGCTTTAACAGAATCATCTATTCTAGATTTAAAAATGTCATCCAAGTTACTGGAAATATGGGCTTTCAATGTTCTATTTGATTTTTCGATTTCAGCTTGCATATCAATTTTATCAATATTTTGGACTATTTCACGAATGATCATTGAGCCTTGTTTTTTATTTCCAGCATCTAAATTAAATTTAAGCTGAGTTGCATTGAAATGGACTGAACCGGATAAGTTATCACCAAGATAATGAAGGGAGGATTGTATATCCCCAATGCCATTTTCAACGGGAAATGGGATGCCTTTAAACTCATATCCTTTTAAAAGTATGTTGTTTATACTCACATCAATATCTTCTTTTGGATTGGAACCGGCATAATAAATCTCTCCGTTTGCCACGTATGAACACAATCCTTCTGCTTCACCTGAAATATCAATTACTGTCGGTAACTTCGTAATTTGCTGATGTGTAGAAATATCCTTTACCGAGCCAATTATGTATGATTTTTTTGTCTTAGAATTTGATGATAATTCAATATTTTTTATCCATGCAACAGGATAATGCTGCATGTTTTCAAAATAAATGTCCTGGCCATCACCTCTCAAAACAACTTCACTTTTTTCGTTGGAATTAAATTTAGTATAATATTTTCTCCCTTTAGAAAGATATGATTGATATTCCTCAATTTGCGATATTATTTCATCACCAAAAATCATTCTTGCCAAATTTTCTGTTGAAAAACCGCCTGAGGATAAATGGTCTGAAGCAGAATCATAATCATTCTCTACCCACTGTTTTACTAAATCTGGATGTTTTTTAAAATCTTTTGTCTGATGGGTAACCATATCTTTAATTTCTTTATTCGAATTTATTATCCCACTTATCTCTTTCTTTATAGAGGATACCTCAGATAGGATTTTTTTTAAGTCATCAGCTGATTTTATCTGCTTATAATTGATATTATTTATTCTATCCTCTAATAAATCCAATTGCTGATCATCTGGAAGTTGGTCTAATTCTTTATGCCATTGTTCAGAGGCATTTGCGTACAAAGATTTTAGAGAATCAATTTTAGCAGGGGCCTTCATTTCCATTTGATCTATTAGACTATCCACATTGACATTTTCAAAATTTACGTGAATTTCATTGTCCTTTTGATTGTCTTCAGGATTTTCAGTATCTGGTGATTGGACAGGTTTCTCGGTTTGCTTTTTTATCTTTTTATTGATTGCACCACTTTTCTCTCTATTAGTCTGAAATTGCAAATCAAGAATTTCAATATTGGGGACAAGTAATTTCCTGGAAAAAAGCATTGGAATATCTATATCCATTGTGCTAAATCCAGTTTCAAAAAGATTCAGCATTGGATTTTCAGAATCAGTGACAATTAATTGATCCCATTCAATTTTTGAATGAATAAAGGATATTGTGAGTCCTTCAATCTCAACAAGAGCGCCAGCCTGCTCACTGCCATATTCCTCAAGATAATTCTCTATAATGGAGTCCAAAAATAATGTTGGTAGAATGAATAGGAATACCACTATAGTCAACAGAAGAATTATACCATTTCGTCTAAACACAGCTATCCTATCAGAGTGACTTTTTGATATATTGAATACAATTTGGATCCTTTTATAATTTTTGTGATTTTTAATTTATTTACTTTTTCACCAATACGTGTTCGATATTTTATAACCATATAGATGGTGGCAAAATATACTGGAGTCAAAAAAATGAAGGATGTGACTATACTGCCAAGGTTTGTAGTATTATTTAACCTCAAGAGAGAGAGGAGGGGAGTATCGACGAAGAAAACCCATAACGATTCCAACGCTGACACATCCACCAATAAAAAATAGCCAAAATGATGAAATAATGAATCAAACATATATCCTATTATGCCAAATATTAATGAACCCAGTATAAACATGCTGATATTCACATTAAGAATAATGGTAATACTTATGATAATAAATGAAAACAAGGATAGGAATGGCGTCATTCCCAAAAACATACCCAGAACAAATCCTGCCGATAGTTGTTTTGGGGAGCTCCCGGATTGTAATGCTTTAAGCAGTTTACTAAAGATTTTCAGCCAGATCATGAATATATTTTAGAACATTTATAGACATTTTTAATATTCTCAATTTCACTATTTTTTTAATACAGATTGATAGATTGTTATAGTTCTTTTGATTATTTTTTTTTCAAAGAAACTTTTAAATATGTTTCAAGTTGGGTAACTTTCAAACCTTGAAAAACAAGTAATTACCAACATAAAAGTTAGTATAGGAGTTAAAATGAAAAAAATAATGATATTGGCCGTTGTTGTTGTATCTGCATCCGTTATGTATGCCGGTGGTCAGCAATGTGCAAAAAAATGTGGTTCCTCTAGTTCTTGCAACAAATCTGCCACTCAGACCACTACAGTAACCGATCCTGCCACAGGCCAGGAGATTGTTTGCAATCATGCTGCTGGAGAAGATTGTGCTACTGGTAGTTGCCCACGAGCAACAGCATTGGCAAAAACAGTTGTAACTTCACAAGAGAATATAGCCAGTGCTGATGTTGCCTCTCATGATCATAAAAAATCATGGTGGAAAATCTGGAAAAAGAAAGATGCTGACTGCTGTCCAACTGCAAAACCCTAATGAGATTTACTTATTAAAAAAGGGCAGGCTTCCTGCCCTTTTTTTTCGCAATTTTTTAATTAAAATATCAAATAATTTTTACCCATAATAATGTATAGGCACTTCTTTTCTTCACTAATATCAATTTTATTGATATCATCTTTAATTTCACAGTCCAGTATTCCCCCTGGTTCATTTTCGATTACCAGAATTCATTATAATGGCGGTGGTGACTGGTATGCTGATCCCAGTTCACTCCCAAACTTATTAGAATATATTTCAAGTCAAACTTCCCTGGTTGTTGATCCAATAGAAAAGCGAGCTAAAATTGGTGATGACATTTTTTATGAAAGCAGTTACCTATATTTAACCGGTCATGGAAATATCAGTTTTAGTGAAATTGAATCGCAAATTTTACGTGAACATTTATTAAACGGCGCTTTCCTTCATGCTGATGATAATTATGGAATGGATAAATCTTTTAGAAGGGAAATGGCAAAAGTCTTTCCTGAAAAGGATTGGGTTGAAATCCCACCTGACCATGCTCTTTTTACAATCTATAAGCAATTTCCAAATGGATTGCCCAAAGTCCATGAACATGATAATAACAGACCACAGGCGTTAGGCATATTTGAAGATGACAGATTACTTGTTCTCTATACTTTCGAAAGTGATTTAGGAGACGGATGGGAAGATACAGGTGTACATAGTGATCCCTATGAAATCAGATTGGCGGCTCTAGAAATGGGGACAAATATTGTTTTATTAACCCTATCTAGATAAATGTAACTCAGCAATAAATCAACTCTCACAAATGAAAATCTAAATGCAAAGCAGCCTTCAATCATTTCTTCAATCGATAAGACATAATCATGCCGCAATCTCCCTGATAAAGGGGGCATTACGATTGCTGGTAGTGCTATCCCTGATGATTACTGCATCCGCATTGCTAGAATGGCTTTTTTATTTTGAGATGGATGAGCGGAAAAAAATCTTTTCTTTTTTACTCACCTTTTCGGGCTCAGCAATTTTATTTCTATTATTGAAATACTACATACATTACAAGAGCTGGTTTGGAAACAGTTCAAATGAATATATTGCATCCTGGGTTGGCCGTCATGATGAAAGAGTAAAGGACCGGTTGCTGAACGCATATCAGCTTGAATCTCAAATGAACGAATCCAGGAAAAAAAATGACTTGATTGTGGCAGCGATATCAAATACTGTTTCACAAATTGAATCTAAAGCACGATATACATATAATCGAAAAATCGAAATGCGCTTTTTTCGCAACTCACTTACAGCAACCGCATTCATTACAATTTTATTTCTTATTTTCTCCGGTTCGATGTTTCCTGCCCTTAATCGTATCGCACATTATAAGACAGAATTTCCCGTTCCTTTACCATTTGCATTGGTATCTCTATCCGGTAATCAGGATATTCTTGGTGGAGACAGTATCACTGTAGCATTCACTGGGGTAGGAGAACTTCCAGATTCAGTAACTTTAAATTGGTTCAACCGAAATCGAGATCAATCCATAACAATCGGTAAAAAGTCTGATGTCTATTCATATCAATTTATGAATGTAAACTCAGATATCACTTTTTATGTAGACTCAAAATCAAACGCCTGGTTTTCACACTGGGATGTCATCATGTCAGTAGAAGATACTATTTTCGTCACTGATCGCCCGGTAATTGAGGATGTCCGATTTACCATCGTTCCACCAGAATATACAGGGGAATCACCACAGGAACATCCTGGAAATATTACCGATGTAACCGCCCTTGCCGGTAGTAATATCATCATCGATGCAAAATCTACGAAACCGCTATCAATTGCCTGGATCCTTCTTGAGGACAGTAGAAAGAATCTTACAGTTAGAGAAAAAGATATCTCCGGTACCATCAGCCTGACCAGGGATCATTCAATAGAAATATTCTGTCTTGATCAAAATGATGTATCAAATTTGAATCCTACTCGATATAGAATTTCCATGATTCCAGATTTCCCACCAGATCTATTGATTCCCAGCCCGACAAACGAAATTGAACTTGATGAGAATATGGAGATTCATTTTAATATCCAGACCAGTGATGATTATGGATTTTCAAGTGCGTGGATTGAGTATAGTATTATTCACCCTGAATATATTCAACCTGATACAAATACATATACTCATGGCATTCCTGAACTAGTGAAGGATACACGCTCTCAACAGGTTTTTCACTCTTGGGATATTTCCTTTTTAAATCTGGCACCTGAGGATGAAATATATTTTACTGTATCCGTAGCAGATAATAATTCACTTACGGGTCCTTCCGTTACCCAATCTTCATTATTTATTGGAAGATATCCCTCATTAGTAGATATGTTTATGGCCCTTGAATCTGACGAAGAAGCCGCTGAAGAAGAGATTGAAGATATGATGCTCACCCTTGAAGATGTGCGGGATATGGTTGAGGAACTTGAATTGGATCTGCTCAAGTCTGAAGAAGTGAATTGGGAGCATACTCAAAAGGCTGAAGAGATGCTGAATAAAATGGAAGATCTCGTTCAGCAGGTAGAGCAGATGCAAGAAAATATGCAGAAGATTAATGAACAGATTGAGAAAAATAATCTTACCAGTGAACCGCTGATGGAGAAATTTTCGAAACTTCAGGAATTACTTGATTCCATTATGACTCCTGAACTTATGGAAGCGATGGAAAAACTTCAGCAGGCCATGACTGAAATGGATCCTGAGCAAATGCTGGAGGCTCTAGAAAATTTAGATTTCAATGTGGAGGATTTGGAAGAACAGCTAAATCGATTTATTGAAATGTTCCAACAGGCCTTAGCCGAACAAAAATTAGATGAAGTAATAAAAAGTCTGGAAAAAATGGTTGATGAACAGACTGAAATTACCGAAGAGATGAATAATGCCGATTCTGAAAAAGTAATGAATGAAATGGCATCAAAGGAACGCCGGCAGGAGGAGCGATTCAAAGGAGTTCAGGAACAGATGGAAGAAGCATCTGACGCAATGGAGGAGTTTGCTGAGGATCCTGCATCAGAAATGGATGAACTCCGAAACAGTGATCTTACCGAAAAAACTGAGAAGAGCCTCAATGACGCCAGAACCTCCATGCAGGAAAATCAAAAATCCCAGGCACAACAAAAATCCGGTGAATCTCAGGAGAATCTTGAAGAAATGCTCAGCCAGGCACAACAAATTCAAGAGGATTTTCAACAGGAAACCGTTGCAGAAATGATGGCTGACTTTCAGAGAGTTATGCAAAATACTTTAGCCATTTCTCAACGACAGGAACAGCTTCGAATCTCTTCTATTGGTCTGCGTTCAAATAACCCGCGACTTCCTGAAACTGCATACTTACAAGATAAAATTCGACGTCAGACAAATCAACTGTTTGTTCAACTGACTGAATTATCCAAAAAAACATTTCATATTTCCCCAAAAATTGGCAAAGCATTGGGGACAGCCCGTTTATCAATGGATCGTTCCATAGGAAGAATTGAGCAAAAACATATGAGCGCAGCATTAAAAGACCAGAAATCGGCAATGGAAGGATTAAATGAAGCAGCCAAGCTGATGCTCGGTGCCATGAATGAAATGCAAGAGAGTGGATCTGCCTCTGGGTTTGAATCGTTCCTTGAACAAATGGAACAGATGAGCCAACAACAGCAAGGTATCAACCAGGGTACTATGCAGTTAGGTCAGATGGGAATGATGGCACAACAGCAGATGATGCAAAAGTTGCAAGCCCAGCAGCAACAACTTCAGAAATCACTGGGAGAATTGTTAGATGAAATGTCTGATGGTGGCCCTGATGGCCTGGGAAAAGCATCTCAGGATATGGAGGAAGTTGTAAAAGATTTCAAGCGAAGGCAAGTAGATCGTCGAACAATGGAACGCCAGGAAAGAATCCTCTCACGCATGTTGGACAGTCAAAAATCTCTGAGCCAGCGTGATTATTCTGAAAAACGGAAGAGTGAAGCTGCTGAGGAGATTATTTATACAGGTTCTTCAGGATTACCTGACAATATGGGTGAACGCGAAATGCTATTAATTCAGGCAATGGAGGATGCCCTTAACGAAGGACATTCCCGAGAATATCAGTCAATGATGAAAACATATTTCAGAAAACTGCAGAAAGAAAGTGATGCTCTTAACAATTCACCAGAGAACCAAAGCAATGAATAATAGAAGCCTATTTATCGGAATTACTCTGGTTTGCGGTATTTTTACTCAAATTGCTTTTGGTCAGAAAAGCAAAGCTATGGATCAACTGATTCAGAATGCCATTTCAGCGCAATCGATGATGGACCCGGCACCCCAGAAATTTAATCAGGCACAATCTTTAGAAAAAGCCGGCTTAATTGATCAGGCCCTGAATGTATATATAGACTTGAATGAGGGATATCCAGGGAAAAGCAAATATTTTAAGCCATTGCGATCTATTCTTGTACAAAAAGAGGATTGGCCCTTAATAGAAGAATACTCTCTATCATACATTGAAGCAAATCCAGCAGACATATATGGGAAAGTGGATTTGGGTGAAATCTATTTGCTATGGGATAAACCTGAAAAATGGAAAACAGTTTTTAACGATATTCTTCTGACAAAACCGGTAAATGAGAATTCTATAAAAATGACTGTTAATAGACTTATTTCTAATGGTTACAATGAAGAAGGATACCAATATCTGACGGATTTTAGAAATATGACCAATGATCCATATTTTTACTCTCTTGAAATAGCCTCCTACTACAGCGTTCGTTTTGCCTATAAGGATGCTATGAAGGAATATTTGAATTATATTGAGGGCCACCCAAAAAAATATACCACAGTTAGTGAGAGAATTTTATCTTATCCGAATGATAAATCTATTCGTGATATTATTTTGGAGTCATTAATTGAATCTGAACTTCCCGAAGCAAAATATATTCTAGCCGATGTAAATCTTATGAGTCGAAATTACCGTGAATCATACAGATTGCTTATCGATTACAAAGCAACTGAAAAAATGCTTTTAGATTTCGGAACTGATCTTCTGCTAGTTGGCGAATTCGATCTTGCAGATTCCGTTTTGAACAATATAATGCTTTCCAGTAATGATGAGGGGATTCTTGAGGAAACAATTTTCACAATCGCCCAGGTTTATGAAACCCGGACAGTTCAATCACTATATCTTTTACCTATTTCAGGTTTTTTCCGTGGAAATCCCATTTTTTCATCGCCTTATCTTCGAGTCGACGAAGCTCAGGCACTTGCCATGCATCGCGCCGTTACAATTTATGATTCGCTCAAATCTGTCACAAACTCATTGGAAGCAACCTTTCGTCTGGGTGAGATTAAATTTCGCGCTTTGAATGATTTGGATGGGGCATTCCTGCATTATAGTGAATTGTTAGATTTTAAAGGCAGTCACCCCTATCGCCTTGATAGTTTTTTGCGGAAAATGGATATTTATATTTCCAGGGGAAATCTGCATCAAGCAGAGGTGGAATTAAAGAATATTCTACGTGATTCCAGAAAATTAAAAACACCCGATAAAAATGAAACAACAGAATTAAAAATGAAACTGGCGCAGGTGTATTTCTACTCAGATAGTCCAGCAAATCTTGACAGTCTTGTATCTGATCTACTTGCCAACGTCAAACCTGATGATGATAAATTAAACGATATACTTGAATTGGCCAGTATTACAACTACTTTAAAGAATTCACCTGAGCTGCTTCAGGAATTTTCTGAAATTCAGTTAAAAATACAACAGGGTAAAAGAAACGAAGCCATCAAATCATTAGAGAAATTGTCAGTTGATGATAACATTGTCATTATTGGCATGGTTCGATATCAGCTCGCCCATTTGCTACTTCTGCAAGATGAGGTAGTAAGCGCTCAGGAGATGGTTCTCGCCATCCCTGAAGAATCTCCCTATGGTGTCCTAGGATTAATAATGTGGTCTGAAATTGAAGATCGCATTAACCAGAATATTTCGAATGCCATTGACGGGTATCTTAAATTCCTTGAGAATTATCCAAATAGTATTTATTATGATGATATCCGACTCAGACTTCGTAAACTTGCCAGTTAAAATATATACTCATATTTAATATATTTCTTTTTTATTTACACTGCTACATTAGTTTAATACCATTAAATTATCTGGCGTTTATTCATAATATTCAAATGAATAAACATTTACCAAATATTCTAATCACAAATAAATATTGAGGTAACCTTATGACAAAAGAAGATTCCACATATAAATCATCCAGCAAACATTTCAAATTTCCGTGGTCGGGTATAATCCTAATCACAATTGGTGCTATTTTTCTTATGGAAACAATGGATATCCTAAATATTGGAAATGTCATTTCAAAGTGGTGGCCTCTGGCTGTGATTGCAGTAGGGTTTTTCAAGATTAAAGGAGATAATAAATCCGGTGGGGCTATCATTTTCATTGTTGGTGTTGCATTGTTAACTGCCACATTAGGTATTATTAACTGGGGTGCAATCTTTCAATTCTGGCCAGTCATATTAATCCTTATTGGAATATCTATGATCAGCCGACCGAAAGATAAACATAGATGGAAATTTATGAGATCCACAAAATCTACTGAAAATTTTGTAAAAATCAGCACAATCTTTGGAGGAGTTGAACAGCGGATTCACTCTGAATCCCTTGAGGGTGGAGACGTTCAGGCTATTTTCGGTGGTGTCGAGCTGGATATGAGAAATGCTGTGATTGCCGAGGGGGGTGCAGAATTTAATCTAACAGCATTGTTTGGTGGCCTCGAGGTAACTGTACCGCCAAACACGCAGGTTGTCATGACTGGATCGCCCATCCTTGGAGGACTTGAGAATAAAGTGCATCTATCAGAAACCGATGAACCCCTTAATACTATACGTTGTCATTGTACTGTCGCTTTTGGTGGGATTGAAATCAGAAATTAAAAAAGGTGAATAAAAATGATTGATCATTGTGGTGTTAATGTGAGCGATTTTATAGACAGTCGCGATTTTTATAAAAATGCACTCAGCGCTATCGGCTATGAGATCATTATGGAATTTGATGGTCAGGCTGCCGGGTTTGGTAAAGATAATATTCCAGACTTCTGGATTAAATGTGAGGACCCGGTGACGACAAAAGCACATGTTGCATTTCAGTCAGAAACTCGAAAACATGTTGATGATTTTCATAAAGCCGGTCTCTTCGCAGGTGGAACTGATAACGGACCCCCTGGGATGAGAAAGCACTATCATCCCAATTATTATGGTGCATTTATTCTTGATCCAGATGGAAATAATATTGAGGTGGTTTGCCATAAACCAGAATAAATAATTATCCGATATAATTAGTATTTGATAAAATATAATGGATGATTTCCAGTTGAGACCTGTTTTTCAATTCTCCCTAAATTTTCTGAGTGATCATTTATCCCTCTTCAAAATATCTATTCGACTGTGACACTTTTTGCAAGATTCCTTGGCTGATCAACATTGCATCCCCTTTCAACTGCAATGTAATAAGCAAGTAGCTGTGTTGGGATTGTGGTTAATATCGGGGATATACAATGGTGTATTGCCGGTATTTTTATTACATGATCAGAATACTCATCACATCTACTTGTATCCACACTGGTAATAATAATAATACGCCCCCCCCTGGCATTCACTTCCTGAATATTTGACATAATTTTATCAAATCCTCTTTGAGTCACTATAAATAATACCGGCATATTCTCGTCAATTAATGCTATGGGGCCATGTTTCATTTCAGCAGCAGGATAACCTTCTGCATGTATATATGATATTTCCTTTAATTTTAGAGCACCTTCCAATGCCACCGGAAATTGATAACCACGACCGAGATAGAGAAAATTATTAGATGTTGCAAAATCTTTGGCTATGGTCTTTATTTTATCCGCTTGTTTAAATACTTTTTCAATTTTTTCAGTAATTGTTGAAAAATCTCTAATTATATCTTTTACCATCTTACAATTCAATTTTTTCTTCTGGGCAAGAAGAAGAGCAATCTCGGTAAGAACGGTTACCTGTGATGTAAATGCCTTAGTTGATGCCACACCAATTTCAGGACCGGCATGGATATAAACACCACAATCCGTTTCCCTGGCGATACTGCTTCCTACGACATTTACAATTCCAACCGAAAGAGCCCCCATGGTTCTGGCTTTCCGAATTGCTGCAAGAGTATCAGCAGTTTCACCACTTTGGCTGATAGCAAAAACCACTGTCTTATTGTCAATTGGCGTCTCACGGTATCTGAATTCAGAAGCATACTCTACTTTTACAGTTATGTTAACTAATTCTTCAATAATATAGCTGCCAATTTGAGCTGCATGCCATGAGGTTCCACATGCTGTTATGACAATCTGATTTGCATCTAAAATTCTTGTAAGCCAGTTTTCTATCCCTCCCAGTTTTACCGTCATCTTATTTACGTCAATTCTACCTCTTGTAGATTCATAAACTGATGTGGGTTGCTCATATATCTCCTTTAGCATAAAATGTTCGTAACCACCCTTTTCGATCTGCTCAAGATCGTAATCTATGTTCTGGATCTCCTTTGAGATGACTTTATACTCATCTATATTTCTTACTTCATAAGAGTCCGACCTTATTATGGACATTTCATTTTCATCAAGATAAACGATTTTTCGGGTATATTCAATGATCGGTGATGTATCTGAGGCGAGAAAATATTCACCTTCGCCAATCCCAAGCACTAATGGACTACCATGACGGGCTGCAATTAATTTATCAGGTTCATCCTTGCATAAAACAACAATGCCATAAGCGCCTACAACTTTTTGCAATGCTGATCTCACCGCCTCGGCAAATGACAAATTATTTTTGAGATATAGATACTCTATAAATTGGACCAATACTTCTGTATCTGTATCAGACACAAACTCAATTCCTTTACCAGTTAAAAATTTTCTAATTGAGTAATAATTTTCAATGATCCCATTATGAATAAGAGTGAATAAACCGGAGGATGACATATGCGGGTGAGCATTTGCATCATTGGGCTCACCGTGGGTTGCCCAGCGAGTATGACCCATACCAATATTGCCATTGACAGGGGAGGAATTGAGCAAATCCTTCAATTCTTTCACCTTACCTTTACATTTTACAAGTGAAAGATTTTCACCATCAAAAACAGAAATGCCAGCAGAGTCATAACCGCGGTATTCGAGACGCTGTAGTCCTTTGATTATAATTTCAGTCGTATCTCCGCTCCCGATATATCCAACGATTCCACACATATAGTTATTCTTTCTGCTTTATTGAATAGAAATATTTGTTTTGTTTAGTTGTATAAATTACAAAGCATCTATAGTAAAAATGTATGACGGAATATTCGAATATTTTCTCGCACCAAATAATTTATCGTTGATCAGCTCAATACTCTATAATAGTAAATTAAATATGCTGATAAAACAAAAAGTATAGCTGATGGAACAATCAATATATTATTTATCAATTCCTGACCTGTTATGGATATTCATCCCGGTGATTGTCGTTATTGTCATTTTTCATTTATGGAACCTGAAAATTTCTACACCCATTTATGCCATGTTCCGCATGTTCTTCCAATTAATCCTCATCGGTTATGCTTTAGATTTTATTTTTGATACCGAACATCCTATTGTTGTCATTGGAATTCTTTTCATCATGTTGGTTGCTGCAGGCCTAATAGCATTACGTCCGTTAAAAGTAAAGACCAATACTGATTATTTAGTTTCCTTTTTGTCGGTGGCTTCAGGTGGTATTCCTACTCTTATAATAGTAATTTTTGCCGTCGTAAGATTGGATCCCTGGTATAATCCCCAATATCTCATTCCCCTTTCCGGAATGATATTCGCTAACTCAATGAATGCAGTAAGTATTGCTTCAGAGAGATTATTTGTTGAGTCGCAGAGGCAAAATGATTTGAAGGCTATAAGGGCAACGGTTTTGCAGGCGGCATTGATACCAATTACGAACTCACTATTCGCTGTGGGGATTGTATCTCTACCTGGAATGATGACAGGTCAGATACTATCAGGCACCTCACCCTTAATTGCCGTAAGATATCAGATTATGGTTATGTGCATGGTATTTGGCTCATCAGGTATTTCATCGGCAGTATATTTGTCCATACAATTAAAGAGAAAAAGTCGTGCAAATTAAATTGGCTGTGTCCTGAATCCAATATTCCGTGGATATTAATCTGGCTGGAATTAATGCACGAAATATTTTATAAAATCCATTTAAGTTTTGATAATGTCTATCCACCGTCAAATAGTAATAGTATTAGTCCAATAGTAAACATCATACTTTAATTGTCTAATTTAGCAAATACGGCTCCAGCTCATCAAATTCATCATGCGGTATGGCAATTGATTTCTTGCAAAATCCATCATTATTTTAATTCAAAATCTGTTCTGAATATCTGTAAACTTAGCTGTTCATCAACACAAAATTATCTTAAATTGAAACTCACTATAATAACAATTACTGTACTGTGCATCTGCAGGCACTATTAACTTTATATTTACATGTTAGTTGTATCTTCACGCATTCTTAATATTCTCGCTGCCATTGTATGGTATACTGGTGGTGTTATATTGCTTCTAAAGGGTTATCGAATTTTTATGGAAGCAGATATGTTGAAACCTGAGCATAATTTTCCTTGGCTTGCTGTTGCCGCCGGACTAGGTATTGGTGGTATGAAGGCAAAATTTCTGTTTATCAAAAGTTGTCAGAAAAATCTGGATAGGATCGCCGCGTTAAAGCAACCAAAACCCTGGCAATTCTATAGACCCGAATTTTTTGTGTTTTTGACTGTAATGATCCTCCTAAGCGCTAATTTATATAAATCGGCATCTAATAATTATCAATTTCTCATTGGTATCGCTATTTTGGATTTAAGTATTGCCATCGCGCTACTCGGTAGTAGTTTTGTTTTCTGGAAACAGAAAGCCTTCCATTCTTCCAAAATTTAAATAATTTTTTTAATAACATGACATTAACCAAATGAAAGTTAAAATATTTGAGTTATGTCAAAAAATATTCCCAGAGTGGGCATCTCTCTCATTAAAAGATTTTAGCTTTGATGATCCAAAAGGATTCTCATCCTTTACAATGGGAATCAGAGCAAAAATGAATGTCCACCCAGCCGCTGTTTTATATCGACATCTTGAAGGAAAAAAGAATGCTATATTAGACTTCCAGCAGGAAAAAGAAATATTCCTGACGCTTGGTGCCCATAAAATTGCAGCACCATGTCTATATTATGATGATTCTTGTCGGATAGAATATTTTTATCAGGGATCCACATTAAACGCCAGGGACTTATTCGATTCTGACAATTTGCGAAAAATTGCCAATGAGCTTTATCGATTTCACCAGATATCTTTTCACTATATACCGCAAAAAATATTTTTTGATCTGTTGCATGACAAATGGGGGGAAATCGCAAAAAATGTCATTGAAAATCAATTTGAAATATTCCCTGCCAATGAACAGAAAATGTGTATCGAATTAAGGGAGATATATAATCCCTGCACACTTGAAAAAATTAAAAGTATATTACCCGATAGTGAATTATCCTTCTGCCATAATGATACCTATCATGGAAATATCATGAAATTGGATAGTGGAGAAATAAAATTACTCGACTTTGAATTTTCCTGTCTTAATTACAAAACATATGATTTCGCCAATTTATTTGCCGAAACCGTGATGCAGCATCAATTACCTGAATACCCTTATTTCAAAATAGCTGAGCCTGAATTTGGTGATAATGAGATTGCTATATTAATTAATTCCTATTTGGACAATGCCCATTTTAAAAATCAGAAACAAAGAGATGTGGAATTTAAGAAATTATTTTTTGAAACCAAAATTATGCTGATTTTGTCTGATTATAAATATGCTATGGCAGCCATTACATTGGCGATGAATCCAATCCAGAAAATCCGGTTTATCCCCTATGCCTTTCAGCGCTTTAATAAATTTTTAGAGGCATACGAAAGAATTACAGAGTCAAAATCCTGATCTGAGAATAATTTTGTCCCTAATTGAATGTGAGATACAATTAATTGATACTTAGGTAATCATTAATAATGAGGCTGTTTTGTATGGTGTATTTTTTCACCAATTTTGTTCTCTCACTACCATTATTATTAACACGATTGATTATATTTATAATAAGTATAATATTATTTTATTACAATATTAATTATTAACTAGTTATAAAACATGTATATTTAATTATTGATAATAATAATTATTTTAAACATTTAATTGATCATTTGTTTTTATGGATGCATTTCCAATTTATTGGTAAAAGCAGCTGTATTAAATTTGTCTTTTTATGTTAATAATCTTTTCAGTTATCATTCCAAATATTAATCATTAATAAGTCAAGGGGTTAACTATGAGTAATTATATCGATGCAGTAGAAGCTGCTGCTAACAATTACAAATTACTATCAGAAGAAGGAAATATTAGAGTGATAGAGATGAGTCTCAAATCCGGCGAAATAGATAACCAGCATTCGCATCATAGCGAAACCGTTTATTTCATTCAGGGTGGAAAAGTTCGAATTCATCTACCTGACGGTGAATCTGTTGAAGCAGAAATTCCTAATGGACATGTTATGCATCATGGTCCATGGACACATCAAGTTGAAAATATCGGTGATACAGATGTTAAAGCCATTATTTTTGAAATAATGCCCTAGAATAAAGCTTTTCACATACTCTGTCTGAAGAATCATTATCTAAATATTGCATTGCTCACCTGAGTATACTTTGGTATTGCAAAATATATAAAGTTTTTTTAGATAGATAAACTCATTAGAATAATTATGTAACAAATGCATACAGGCTAATAACAAAATGTATAAATCAATTAATGTACTTGGTGGACCCTTAAGTCCTTGCGGTGACAGACCTGTTACCGGTTTTTTTAGAGACAACCTATGCAATACATGTAGTGAAGATGTTGGCTCTCACACAGTCTGCATCCAGGTAAACAGAGAATTCCTTGAATTTTCTAAATCAAAAGGTAATGATTTATCCACTCCTATGCTACAATATGGCTTTCCCGGTTTGCATCCAGGTGATAGATGGTGCCTATGTGCAGCCAGATGGAAGGAAGCATACGAACACGACATGGCTCCTAGGGTTTATTTAGAAAATACTCACCAAAAATCATTGGAAGTAATACCTTTCAAAACATTGATCAAATTTGCAGCAGATTTGAACTAGATTAATAATCGTTTTAATTTAAAGATGATTTTGAGAATTATTTCTGTGATGCCAGAGATATTGGTTTCTCAAAATCCCTCAATCCGTCTATGCAAAGTTTAGATGAATGGCTGAGTCCTAATAAAAATAATATCCTTCTGGATTAACTACTGATAACAAATAGCTATTGAATGTGTATAGTTGGATAATTACAATTTTTTGTGCAATGTATTATTGAAATAACAATAGGTAGCAATCGTAATGGCAATAAATAAAAAACATACTTTCCATGGTAATAATATTGATGTTGATTGGCATGGAAATCTTTGTATTCATATTGGTGAATGTGGAAAATCAGAAGGTGATCTTTTTATGAGAGGTCGAAAACCATGGTGTCAACCTGATTTGACAACAATTGAGGATGTTGAGGATATAATTTCTCGATGCCCAACTGGTGCATTGAGTTATAGTGTAAAGGATGGAAGTCGAAAAGAAAGGTGTGTCCCAAAAAATACGATAAATGTTTCACCAAATGGTCCATTATACGTTCAAGGAGATTTATCCATAAATGGGGCTGCAGACAATATGACTGGAGTTCAATTCAGGGCTGCTTTATGTCGATGCGGAAAATCAGACAATAAACCATTTTGTGATAATAACCATGTAAAAGATGAATTCAAAGATCCTGGTGCCGTTGGTTTGAAAGCAGATCTCAATCCAGACAAGGGGGGGAAGCTCAAAATCAATCCGATAGAAAATGGTCCACTCCTGGTTTCAGGAAATCTGGATATCCATGCCGGCAGCGGACGTAAGGCATGGCAAGGAAACAAGACGGCATTATGCCGCTGTGGTGCTTCAAAATCAAAACCGTTTTGTGATGGATCCCATAAAAATATTGAATTCGTCACAGATTGACCATATATTTCCAGTTAAAGATGAAGCATGTTTTGACGTTGAGTTTATACCACATATTGGGTTATTACTCGAAATTATATCAAAACTTAATATATGAAAATATCTTATTTCCCTTTTGTAAGGTCAGCCACCAATCTACCCATTGCAGTTTGAAATTCTTTTGAAAACCAGATATTCTGGAGCTCATCTAATTCAAATTCCATATTCATTTTCATTTTTTCAATTATCGGTTTTCTGAATTCCATTTTGGTCATCATCTGCTGCTGCGCCGGTAATTCAAGCCAGGATGTCATTTTCTCCACTGATCGATTTATAAGCTGATTCTGGGGACACATCTCATCAATGAGATGCCATTTCAATGCTTGGTCTGGTGATATTAAACTTCCATTCAGCGCCATCAGCTCAGCATTTCGTCGACCGACCAAAGAACTAAAGATTTCAGCAATACTGTTGGGAATCACCAATCCAACACTCACCTCATTAAGTCCTATCGAAAAATCACCAGATGCCATGAGGCGGTAATCTGTCATTATAGCCATCACTGTTCCGCCTGCTGGGCTATGTCCGGAAAGAGCTGAAAAAAGTGGTTTGGGAAATGTGTATATAAGCTGAAGCAATTTGTAAAATCCGTTCCAGAATATTCGAATTTCAGCTTTCCTTAATGGAAATAATTCAATTACGTCTAGTCCTGCTGAGAAATAACCTTCTAATCCAGTTAATATTACACCGGATACCTGCTTGTCTATTTTTGCATCAGACAATCTTTGGTTGAGATCACTTACAACCTGAATGTTAATAGCGTTCACCGGGGGACGATTGATAGACAAAATTCTTATTTCATTTCTATTTTCTATTTCTACAAACATCTATTTCCTTTTGTTATTCATAATTGAATTGGTCACAATTTAAATGTTCTAACATAGTCAGAATCCTGACTATAAAATATATCCAGAATTTCGCAAATATGTTTCACCTCTTGATTAGGGAGAAATTCATCTATCCCTTTTTGTATTTGAATTTGACAACCTGGATTTGAAGTAACAATTATTTCAGCACCCGTTCTTTCAATATCCATCATTTTCATTTTGAGGATGGCCTCAGATGATTCTGATTGTGTAATGGCATAACTTCCAGCAGCACCACAGCAAATATGACTTTGCGGAAATTCCATCAGCTGAACACCAAACTTTCGCAATATATCACTAGGCTCATTTGATATGGCCTGCCCATGGATTAAATGACAGGGTGAATCCCAGATCATGGAATGACTTGGTTTTGAAATATTGTCAGGGACCTTCAATTCCATCACAGAAAGGAATTCTGAGATATCCTTCACCTTAACAGCAAATCCCTCCTGGGAATACTCTTTTAATTCAGCTCCACATCCAGCCGAATTAATCAGTATTGTGTCAAAGTTTTTAAATGCATTCACGTTATCAAATTGCAATGATGGTAAAAATTCTCTGCCTGCACTGTGATGATGCAAAGCGCCACAGCATGTTTGCTTTTTAGGAACATGAACCTCAAATCCATTCCAATTTAATATTCTAATGGTTGCTCTATGTATATCCGGGTAAAGGTTTTCCATGACGCAACCAGCAAAAAAAGCAACATCACCTTGTTTTTTTCCAATTGCAGGATAAACCCTTTGGGCGGTTTTCATAAATGGTTGGATTGGTAAATCCGGTAAACCAGCCATAATAGGAATCACTCTCTTTAACAATTTGATCAAACCAACTTTTGTGGCAATCCAGCCAAAGAATTGCAAAATAGAAAGTACTGATCGATTGGTCACAATCGATAAAATAAATCTTCTAATACGTTGAGTATTTACGCTCTTTCTTTCCTGGACCTCACGGGTCATCTCAAGTAGTGAGGCATATTCTACGCCTGAAGGGCAGGCAGTTAGACAGGTGCGACAATCCAGGCAGGTATCCAAATGTGAATAGATGAAATCATCATTTTGTAAATCCTGATTTTGAAAGTTATCATGTCTGGATAGGTCCTTCATCAGCATGATTCTTCCCCGCGGACTTTCAGACTCTAACCCGGTGACTAAATAGGTCGGGCATGAAGACAGGCATAAACCACAATGTATGCAGTCATCAATTATATGTGTCTGATTCTTGGTCAATTTTTCATTATTATTTGTTCAATAAAATCTTCGAAATATGTTCTATGAGATAACTGTTTTCCATATATTCTACTAATGGAATACCATCATGAATGGCTAACATTTTGATTTCATAACCCTCTAATTTGCCAGCTAATTTCAATTTTACTTCATCAAAATTCCCTTCAATATCAATAACTCCAAGGTTTGCATAGGTTATTGAATTTTTTGATAAATTTCCAATTATTCTGGAGAGTTTTGAAATTAACGAGGGCATCATGATCAGCCGACAGCCATTTCTTATTGGTAATTTTGTATCAAATAAATATTTTGACGGCATCAATTTGAATGTAGATTCAAGAACTTCTCCGAATTTACCTTTACTTCCAATCATCATGCGGGTAAGATCATAACCACTGACATTTTTCATTATATTGGCACCGGTTTGAAAGTCTCCATTCGTATTACTGATTTTTAAATTTAGAAGCCATTTTTTTATGGTTCCAAAGCGATCTGATAATTCTCCGATTAAATTGTGATTCACTACCTGTGCGATGGTTATTTCATCGTGAAACGATCCAATAGGAATAAACTGATCATATTGGCTCAGGTAATTTTGTACATCTACTATCCTGGCATGTCCAGAGATTACCGCAGTAAGATTCGCTGCCTGATGATTGACAATCATACCAGCTCAGGCTTTCTGGACAGTTGCCTTAACTCGCCGCAACCACTGCTACTGGGAAATATTTTGCCTGGATTTGCAAGATTATCTGGATCAATTATTTTTTTGATTCCACTCATAATATCCAATTGATAGTTCGAAAACATTTCCGGAAGTAAATGACTTTTTTCAGCGCCAATGCCATGTTCACCTGTGAGAGATCCGCCATAATCGAGACAGGTTTTTAAAATATCACTTGAGTACTCCATCGATCGATTTACTTCGTCATTTTGTTTTGGATCATAGAGGATTAGCGGATGAATATTACCATCACCAGCATGACAGAGATTGGCCACTCGCAATTGATAATAATTTCCAATACGGTAAATTTCTTTCAGAATATCAGTTAGTCGATGTCTGGGTACCACACCATCGTTGGTATAAAATGCCGGAGATAATTGACCCATCGACCCGGCAGCATGTTTGCGTCCCTTCCACAGCAGCATTCGTTTTTCAGCAGTTGCAGCCTCCTGAATTGGTTCTGAAACCAGTGACCCCACAATATTCTTTAATAATTCTGCATCATTCTGCACCCGGCTTTTGGAACCATCCAACTCCACAAGCAGAACAGCCTGGGCATCTATGGGAAATCCAGATTTCAACTTTGCTTCAACTGCTTGAATACACAAACTGTCGATCATCTCAATGGCAGCAGGAACAATTCCTTTTTCCAATATACATGAAACAGTATCTGTTGCTTTTGCTACTTGATCAAAAATGAGTAAAAATGTTCGGGTAGTCTCAGGAATTTTCTCAAGATTAACAATGATTTCCGTCACTACTCCCAATGTTCCCTCGGAGCCAGTCATTAGGCAAGTGAGATCTACGCCTGGTGCGTATCGTTCTTTGCCACCAAATTGAATAATATCTCCACTTGGCATTACTGCAGTCAAGCCCAGGATGTGATCAGTGGTGACTCCATATTTAAGTGTATGCGGTCCACCGGCATTTTCGGCGACATTTCCGCCAATTGTACAGGAAATCTGACTGGATGGATCAGGGGCAAAGTAGTATCCTTCAGGCCGGGTTATCATTGACAAATAAGAGTTTACCACTCCTGGCTGGACCGTGGCACATCTGTTGGCATAGTCTGTTTCCTGAATCTGATTCATTCGACTCAACTGTATGATTACACCAGCATCTGAAGTAGCACCTCCGCTGAGACCGGTACCTGCTCCTCGTGCAGTGAAAGGGACAGAATACTCGTTACAGGTTTTAATTATTATCTTGATATCATTAGTTGACTCAGGAATCACCACACAGCCTGGTTGTGATGAATGAAGTCTTAATCCATCACATGAATATAAATTGAGCTCAATAGGATTAGTAATAACAGATTCATGCTCAAAGTATCTCTTGAATTTTTTGATAACATTATATAAACCTGAATTTTCTGTCATGACTCCTTTTCCAATTTCAATGTCTTGAATAAGATGATTGATTCAGCCATATTCTGCCTGGATGAACTTCATTATTACACAAGTAAAATTAAATAGAAAATAACCCTTCTAACATGCTGTTATTTTATCATTCGAATTCCTGCTATGATTGATAAAAAGTTTTGTGTTGGCTTATTAAGTATTTAAATTCAGTATGGCAAGATTTCATTTTTGTTGATTTTTGCGATTTATGGAAATCCATTCATAAAAAAATCAATTATCACCGTAGCTTTTATCTGATCAAATTGATTATCCAACAACAATATGTATATAGCCGTTGGATATCAAAGGCAGATAATTATTAAATATTGGAGTTAAAAAATATGACAAATACACATACAAATTTTAAAATCACACCTTTGGAGAAAAATAAATTTACTAATTTATTTAAATTAAAAACATTAGAGTTGGAAAAAATTGGTGCACTAAAAATGATCGTTGACTCATATCCAGGTATTCCCTGTAGGGTAAGTTTAGAAGATGCGAAAATTGGAGGAGAAGTTATTTTAGTTCCATATCAACATCACAAAACAAAATCTCCCTATCAATCAAAAGGACCTATATTTATACGAAAAGACGCGGAAACTGTAAAACTAGAGATAAATGAAATACCAGAAATGTTTAATCATCGATTATTATCACTTCGCGGATACGATAATAGTGGGATATTAAAAGAAGCTATAGTGACGGAAGGGAATGTATTAAGAGAAAAAATCGCTGCATTTTTCAAAAACCTTGAAATAGAATATATCCATGTACATAATGCTCGTCCAGGTTGTTACAATTGTACAATTGAAAGAGCCTAGATTACACTAAAATATTGAAAAAAATGACATGCTGCATGGAGTGTAAAAACAGTAATCAGATTATTGGTGGAAACAGAGGCAAAAACCGGTTTTACCATTACTGTATCATGATATTGATAATAATTCGCAGTTTTACATTATCATTATACGAACACTCACATGCAAACTGATAATTTGAATCCTTTCACCTCTAATTCTTAATTCAGAAAGGATTGAAAACATCCTATTTATTACAACAATATTTGTCAATTTATTTTAACATTATAAATTGTAGGTATCCTGAGTTCACTGAAAGACATATATATTGCATCATTTTGACCTCACAAATATTAAATACCCATTACTAATAGATGGCGGTCTTTCTAATGTGTTGGAAAAGCAAGGATGCAATTTAAATGGTAAATTGTGGTCTGCCAAAATGCTTGTAACAGATCCTGAAGCAATCATCCGAGCACATCATACTTATCTTCAGTCCGGTGCCCAATGTATTACAACTGCAAGCTATCAGGCTTCCATCCCCGGTTTTATAGCAAAAGGGCATGATAGAGACGCCGCAGAATTTTTTATATTGGAATCAGTTCTACTTGCTGAAACAGCAGTTAATCGATTTATCGCATCAAATAACAAATCTAGTTTAACACCCCTTATAGCTGCCAGTATTGGTCCCTATGGTGCTTATTTAGCAGATGGATCAGAATATCATGGCTTCTATGGAGTGTCAAGTGAGAAACTGAAAGAATTTCACCGCCCTAGAATTAGAATACTTGAGAGTTCAAATGCCGACTTTATTGCTTTTGAAACCATCCCAAGCTTTCAAGAGGCAAAAGTATTAGCAGAATTATTAAAAGAGTCAGAAAAATCAGCATGGATTTCTTTTTCATGTAAAGATGAAAGCCATTTAAATGATGGGACAGATATAACAGAATGCGTCTCGTATTTTGCAAATAACCCAAAAGTCTTTGCCATAGGTGTAAACTGCACTGCGCCAAAATATATTTCTGGATTAATCAAATCAATAAAGGCGAATTCTGGATCAATGAAAATTATTATATACCCAAATTCGGGAGAGACGTATAATGCAGAAAGCAAAACATGGATCGGTTTATCTGATCCAGTTTTATTTGTAGAGATGGTGAAAGAGTGGATAAAACTCGGTGCTGATATTATTGGAGGCTGTTGCAGAATCGGACCAGATCACATAAAAAGTATTCGCGATATTTTGCTGAAAAACTAATTTGTTGATTGTCAATGCGAATTCTTCAGACGGATTTCTGGTTTTACCTGGTTCACATTACAAAACCTATGGCGTCAATATAAAAGACGAAGTGAAAGCTTCAATTTTTACAACATGCAGCCCATACGTCTGGTAAAGGATATCTTATAGAGAATAGCAATCTAAATTTCGAATTTATACCTGTTTTTTTCGAAATAACACCTGGATAAAGTTTGCTCCCGGTGAAGGAGTATAAATTTGTATAATCTCCCAAGTTTTATCATAACCTTCAATTGAGGATTTCAATTTCTCAATCCGCTTGGTGGTGAAATCAAGTTGAGAATCTAAAGAAGCTTTTTCGTCACGTAACCATTTAAATGATTCTACTCTGAAATTATATCTTTCTTTTTTATCTCCGATTGTTACTTCTAGTTCTGCTACCTGGTTTTCCTCAAGTACTGGCAGTGGTACGCATAATTCATTCATAATTTTTCTTCCTTTTTTTAATCTATTTGATTGTTGTGGTGCTTTGATAAATTATTCTTCTCTGTCAATCCAACCATCTTTTAAATGAATTATCCTGCTACCATATGCTGCTTTTACTTCATCGTGAGTTACCTGGACAATGGTTGTACCCTCCTCGTTTAGGGTTTTGAGCATCTTCATTATTTCTTCACCCTGAGCAGAATTAAGATTTCCGGTGGGTTCATCGGCAAGAATCACTTTGGGTTTAATGATCATGGCTCTGGCGATTCCAACAAGTTGTTGTTGCCCACCGGATAATTGATTAGGAAACAAATCTTTTTTAGCAACAATATTAAATCTGTCCAATGCATCAGCCACCAGACTTTTTCGTTCTGATGATTTAACCTTTTTGTATAAAAGTGGTGTTTCAATATTTTCATATACTGTCATTTCATCGATAAGGTGATAGGCCTGAAAAATAAAACCAATGTTGTTCTGATATAGTTGAGTACGATTTTTTGCTTTTAGAGGAAAAACAGATTCACTCTTAAAAAAGTATTCACCTCCAGTTGCATTATCCAGCATACCGATAATATGCATTAAAGTAGATTTCCCTGCACCGGATGGTCCCATAATTGTTATGAACTCACCTTCAGATATCTCAAGGTTGATTTGCCTTAGCACCCATGTTTTTACAAAGTTGTTAGAATAATTTTTCTCTATGTCAACCAGCTTTATCATTTAATCTCTTTTTATTTTATATTCAGATATTTGATCTTAGTTTTTCCAAGGCTGCCAGTGAGCTTGGATATTCTGGATCAATTTCCAGTGCTTTTTTAAAATACTTAATCGCTTTTTTCTTTTCACCCATATTCATATATGTTTCTCCGAGACTGTCATATGGATTCACAGATTCAGGATACTCTGATATATTGAGTTTGAATATTTTTATAGCATCATCCCATTTATCACGATAGCTAAGATGATAGCCAAGCATATTCAATTCAAATTCTGTGAATTGATAATCACCGGAGTTTTCTAATTTTAGTTTCTTATATTCCTTGATTGCGGTTTTTAAACCATCTTCCATATAAACATATGTCATACGCTCCGCGATGGATTTCAGACCACTTGGTTCAACAGGATTGAGGGCTCTATCGATCACTGTAGTCCATGATCTTGTATTGGTAATGGGTCCATCTCCCCACTCATGAAAATCTTTCAGTAAATCCTTATCGACAACATTATCAACGCTTTCGCCTGATGACAATGCAGTACTCACCAATTGATACGATTTAGTTATCATTTTATGATAATCTTTGAATTCTGATTTTGACAATATCGGACCATGACCGGCTATTATTGTTACATCTCTTGGCCATGAATCAAGTAATGATTTATGGATTTGAATAAACTTTTCAGCATTTCCACCGCCACCGGTGATGACTGCCGGGAATTGGTCAGAATACAGTAATCCTCCCATGCATGCTATTTTTGAATCTTTGAAATAGACAAGCAAATCATTATGAGTGTGTCCACCAGCAATAGGTCGTATTTGAACAATCTGGTTATTAAATTCCAAATTTAGATTCATTCCATCGGTAAGGGCAATCTGCGGGATATCGTCTGGATCTGACAGGGGAGTCAATCCATAATATGCCCCGCTGATCGCGCCTAAAGCTTTTTCATGTATTATAATTGTGGCTTCACCAGACCACATAGTGTTACCTCCATAATGATCAGGATGATTATGGGTGTTAATTATATATTTCACCTTTCCGGATCCAATTTTGCTAACCTTCTCTTTAAATTCCTTGCTTGTTTGCTGAAATCCTGAATCAACGATGAGTAATCCATCCTCCCCGCTGAAGACCAGGGAATTGACAGGGAAGGCGCCTGTTGATTCTATCAGGTAAAAGGAATCATTCATTTTGGTAACTTTTACCAGTGATTTCTTTTCCTCAGTTTGTCCGATTATAAATGAGGAAAGTAACGCCACTGCGAATATGCTTAATCGTTTATTCATAGGTATTATCTCCCTTGTTTTGAGATCTTAATATTTCTAAAAAATTTGTATTTAACCAAAAAATATCGTTGCTTCCATAACGGTTGCTGGTAAAGAAAAAATGTTTTCCATCACGGGAAAACGAGGGACAGAATTCATGATATTCAGAATTAATTGCTTCTCCAAGGTTTTTAGAATCTGACCATGAATCTTTGTTCGTTTTGAAACTGATATATAGATCCCCATTCCCGTAAGTATCTTCTTTTCCGAATGAGGTATAGATGAGATATGATCCATCGGGAGAAACAAATGAATTGTACTCAGCTTCAGCAGTATTGATATGGTCACCAGCACTTTGGACTTTTAAATATTTTTTATTCTCTAATTTTGAATAATAGATATCGTCATCTTTGGATGTAAAATAAATGGTGCCGTCATCCGTCATTGTTGGGTAAAATACTCCAGAAAATGGATCACCCATTATTGATGGCAAACCCTGATTTCCCTCTTCATCAAAAGTTGTAAACCACATATCCCAACCGGTGTTTTCTATTTTCATATTAGAAGGACGCTTTGAAATAAAATACAATTTTGATCCACTTTGATCTATAAAGGCTTCAGCATCCTCGTACTCACCAGAGAACGGTGCTGCTTTGGGGAGTGACCATCCAGAATTATCCTGTTTAGTTGTAAAAATGGTCATCTGCATGCCTGCTTTTCTTGAGTAGCGTGTAAAATAGACTTGAGATTGATCAGGGGAAAAACAAATGTCTCTTTCATCATGATCGCTCTGAGAGATAATCCCAGGGGCAAATAACTCAGCAATCTCTCCTGGTGTATTCTGTCCAAGATAATTTCCTTTTGGAATTTGTATTGTTGGTTTATCCGGTTCAATTCCATAGTCACGATATATGGCAGTCAATAAATCAAAATTATTCTGAAATGCCACATCTGCCGGTGTTTTTCCAAAATAATCTGTTCGCGCAATTTCAACACCTTTGCCTTCAAGCATTTTTGTCAATTCAATCAAATTTCCTTCGGCGGCGCTATGCAGTAATGTACCTCCATCCTGTCTTTTTGAGTGGATAGAGCAGCCGCTTTTTATCAGTAGGTTTGCCAATCTCTCATGTGATATTGAACAGGCTTGATGGAGCAACTTTTCTCTAATTTTTGGCGCATCACTAATTGTGATTTCATGATCGAGAAGGTAATCGACAATCTTATTATGTTTATTAAAAACCGCATAATACAGGGCGGTTTGTCCATTATAATTTGTATGATTTATGTCAATCTCATATTGGATTAACAATTTAACTATCTTGAGATGACCGGCAAACGCAGCCCAGTGAAGCGGACTGTCACCATCTAAATCAAATGTATTTGGATCCGCGCCATTTTTTAGCAAATATTCTGCGATCTCGAAGTGACCTCCATCGGCAGAAAAATGAAGGGGGGCTGAATTCCGGTAATCAGGTAAATTGATATACTCCGGGTTTGCTTTTAATATACTTTTTAGATTTTCAAACTCACCCTTCCAGGCGGACTCGTGTATCTCGGCAGTTAGGCCAATTCCCATTGCCAGTATGATAATTACTTTATATAAAATCTGTCTCAAAGTAGAGCCGTTTTTATTCATACCTAAGTGCATTACCAGGATTCATGCTGGCAGCCCGCCATGTTAATATCAGTACGGTAAAGACGGCGATAAGCATCGCTAAAATACTGGCAATAAGAAATGGGAGGATGCCAATATTGATTCGATAAGCAAAACTTTCCAACCATTGGTTTGAAAAATACCAGGCAAGCGGCCAGGCAATTATATTCGATATTGCCACCCATTTTATAAAATCATAGACTAACAGCACAATAATATTCAAGGTGGATGCACCCACCACTTTGCGCACACCAATCTCCTTTATTCTCTGCGTGGTTGAATGGCTGGCCAGACCAAATAATCCAAGACAAGCAATAAATATCGCTAAAGCAGAAAATACATTCACAATCTTTGTCGTCGTCAGATCCCTTCGATACATTGTGTCAAACTCTTCATCCATAAATCCATATACAAATGGATGCTCTGGAAAGACTTCATGCCATTTCTCTTCCACATATAATAGTGCATCCTGTGTGTTTCCTGGTTTAATTCGAGCGGTGAGTAATCCTCCCTGATTTTCAGGAATTAGATATAGTACTACCGGTTCGATATTCTGATGCAAACCCAGATAATGAAAATCTTTTACAATTCCGACAATCTCAGATCCGGTTGTATCATTATCACCAAAGAAAATTTTCTTATCGAGGGGATTGTCCCATCCTAGTTGATTTACCGCTGTTTCGTTGATTAAAACGACATTACTGCTATCAGTATCCCGATCTGACTGAAAATTTCTACCCTCAACGATTTCCATTCCCAAAGTAGGTAATGTGCCGTAACTCACACCCAATATACTCCAAATCCAGATATCTTCTTCTGTTGACCCTTCTGGTTGTAGTCCTGTTCTACCAAAGGTTCTTCCCGGGACATTTCCTGAAACCGCTGCAGACATTATGGAACTGTGTTTTTCGAGTTCGTTCCGCAAACGGGGTAATCCTTCCGACATGCTGTTATCAAAAGTATCCAGGAGTAGGACTTGTTCTCTATCATATCCCAGGTCCTTATTCTGAATGAAGCTCATTTGCTTTTGGACAAATAATGTCAGGCATACAAGGGCGATTGATAATGAAAACTGGCTGACTACCAATATTTTTCTCAGATTATTACCTCTTCTGCCATACTTATATTCGCCTTTTAACACTTCAGAAGGACTGAATTTTGACAGCACAAATGCTGGGTACAATCCTGACATAATCCCAACAACAAAAAGCATGATTAACATTGATACCAATAGTGCTGGATTGTCAATTATACTTATGCTCAATACACCTTCCCGAATGCTATTTACCCAAATAAGTGCACCTTCTATTAATAAACCTGCGAAGATTAGGGATATAAATGTTATCATTATGGATTCGCTTAAAAACTGGATTACAAGTTGTTTTCTTGAAGAACCAACAACTTTTCTCAATCCTACTTCTTTTGCCCGTTTGACACTTCTCGCTGTTGAGAGATTCATATAATTCACTGATGCGATTAAGAGAATGAGAATCGCAATTGCTGAAAATATATAAATATTTTTAATGTCGCCTTTATTCTGTACAGAGTCAAATATGATATCTGTGGAATATAAATGGACATTATTCAAAGGCTGAAGAGTAATTTCAAAATTTTCTCCGACTCCCTGTTCATATGTAAATGCCGTGAATTTCTCATCAAATCCCGTTACATCGACATTCTGGTTAAATCGCACATATGTTGGCATGGCAATCATCCGCCAGGTTTCTAACCAGATAGGCCGCGTAGAATCTTCAGGCTGATTTGAAATGGCAATTGACCTGACAGTTTCTATTGATCCTAGTGCATCAAAGCTTAGATGGGTATTATGGGGTAAATCTTCAATAATTCCCGTTATAATCATATCCTGGCCACCTCCTGTTGCCAGAGTCTTCCCCATGGCGTTTTCATCACCAAATATATTTTCTGCCAAAGATTCTGTTAAAATCAAAGAATAGGGGGTTAACAGGGCGGTTTTCTTATCTCCCTCAATTAAATTATAATTAAATAATTCAAAGAAATTTGTATCTGCATTTCTGAGATTTTCGGCGAATATACCGGTATTATCTCCATACTTTAGTAAAGTCTGTCTACCGCCGGTTAATCTTACTGCCCCCTCTACTTCAGGAAAGTTTTCAGGAAGTGCTGCTCCAAGCGGAGGCATGGTGATTCCAACTCGCTGGGCATTTGTGCCAAGTGCTTTATCAATAGTGAGTACTCGATAGATAGAACTGGGGTCGTTATGCATCTCTTCGAATGATATTTCGTCCTGAATAAAGAGAAATATGACTGTGCACGCAGTCATTCCAATGGCAAGACCAATTATGTTAATGAGTGAAAAGCTAAGGCTTCGGGTCAGATTTCTATAGGCAATTTTAATATAATTTTTTATCAATTTTATTTACTCCACAAATTAATTTTTTGGCTACTCATATCTTAATGATCTTATTGGATTTGCAATCGCTGCTTTTAAGGATTGATAACTCACCGTAATCATCGAAATAATTAATGCCAGAATACCAGCAAACAGAAAAACCCATATATTCATTTCAATTCGGTAGGCAAAATTCTGAAGCCATTTATTCATTATATACCAGGCAACTGGCCAGGCTGCCACATTGGCTAAAATAACCCAACGGGTGAACTCCATTGAAAGTAATCCCACAATATGACCAACAGATGCACCCAATGTTTTTCTGATACCGATTTCCTTTATTCTTCTTTCTGTAGAAAAGGAAGCCAATCCAAAAAGACCTAAACAGGCGATAATGATGGCAAGACTGGTAAAGTAAATAAAGATCTTCCCTAGATTCTGGTCGTTTTGATGAATCTGATCAAATCTGTCATCTAAGAAATGATAATCAAAAGGGAGGGCAGGTGCTAAATCTGACCATTTATCTTTTATTCGATCAATGGTTGCATAAACGCTTCCTGATTCCAGTCGAATTGACAAAAACTGTTCACCTTCATCTAAAAGAAAAATGGCAAAGGGTTCAATGGCATCTCTGAGTGAGTTCACATGAAAATCATCCACAACACCAACAACTGTATATGCAATATTTTCATCAGAGCCATGGCTTGGTCTATTTAAGGTTTTTCCGATTGGATCATCCCAATTTAAATCCCGTCTGGCTGTTTCATTTATAATAACCGCTTGTGAATCAGTTGATCGTTCTTTTTCGAAATTCCTGCCATAAGTGATTTTCATTTTATAGGTGTCTAGAAAGTTATTGTCAATTCTCATTGTTTTAAAAAGCCATGGTTTCTCCTGACTATAACCTTCAGGAAACATTCCAAATCCTTCGCTGGAACCTGCAGAGGGGTAATTTGAAGAGTTACTCACACTTAAAACACCAGGGGTTTTTTCAATTACCTGCATTATAGCCACAGATGATTCAACTACCTCTTCGTTATTTAATGGTAAGATGAGCATATGTTCTTTATCAAAGCCAAGATTTTTATTCTGGAAATACTGTAGTTGTTGATAAATCACAGCAGTTGATGCAATGAGGGTAATCGAGATGAAAAATTGTAATAATACAAGGGCATTTCTGATCCCTGACTTGCTTTTCCCCTGGTTTAATGTACCTTTCATTATTGGGATTGGGTCAAATGATGATAAGTAAAAGGCTGGATAACTGCCTGCAAAAATGCCAGTCAATAAGATAAATAAGAAAACAATTATTCCATAGTTTGGATTTTTTACAAATTCAAGGGATAATTCCTTTCCAAGGATTGAGTTGAAAACGGGTAAAAATAACTCTATAAGACCAAGAGCAATAAATGAGGCTATTAATGTGAGAATGAGGGATTCGCCAAGAAACTGGATCATCACCTTACCTCTATCCGCCCCCATCACCTTTCTCATGCCAATTTCAAGAGCTCGATTCATCGATCTTGAAGTGGTCAAATTCATAAAGTTGATACATGCAATAAGTAGTAGAAAAAGAGCGATTGCTGTGAAAGTATAAATGTAAAAAATACTGCTTTTTGACCCAATATCATAATCTAGATCTGAGTAAAGGTGTATATCTTTAACCGGCTGCAATCTGAGAAGAAGCTCAATACCATGTTCTTCAAGGCTTAAGCCTGTTTTTTCCTGAACCAACAACGATAGTTTTTCATTCAGGTCATCGATATTGCTATTATTTTCGAGTTTTACGTAGGTATAAATTCCAATGGATGTCCATTCAGAAAATTCCTCTGACGGCAATGATGATAATGAACATAAAGCATCAAACTCGAGATGTGAATTTGTAGGTGGATTATCGACAACTCCTGTTACGGTATATTCATCCTGACCGTTAAATGTTAAAATTTTTCCAATAGGATCGTTATCGCCAAAATATTTATTCGCAAGCTTATTGGTTAATACAATTGTATTCGGGGCAACAAGCATGGAGTTTACATCACCCAAAAGCACATTGTGAGAAAATATATTAAAAAATTCTTCACCGGCATAATAAACATTTTCTTCAAAAAACTGGACATTTTCAAAACTTAGAATTGTTCTATCTTGTGATGGTCTTATTCTCACACTATTCAAAACTTCGGGAAATTTTTCTTTTGCAGCAGGACCCAGGGGTTTCATTGAAACTGCATAGTTCACGTCCTGACCATTTATTTCACCAATGACATAAACCCGATACAGATTTTCCGAATCCTTATGAAAATCATCATAACTTAATTCATGAATTACATAAATTGAAATTAGCACACAGCAGGCGATTCCCACAGCAAGTCCAAATACATTTATAAAGGTATAGCCCTTACTTGTCCAAATATTTCTAATGGCAATTTTTAAGTAATTTTTAAACATGTAACTCCAGTTTGTTATTCATATCTCAATGCATTTATGGGATTTGTTATGGCGGCTTTTATTGTTTGGAGACCAACAGTGGCAATGGCGATGATTAAGGCCAGGAGTCCTGATAATAAAAAGACCCACCAACCCAATGTAACCCGGTAGGCAAAATTTTCTAACCACATATCCATCAACCAGTATGCAAGTGGCCAGGCAATGATATTTGAAATAATTATCCATTTTGTGAAATCTTGTGAAAGCATGAAAATAATTGTTGATACATTCGCACCCAATACTTTTCGGATGCCAATTTCCTTTGTCCTTCTCTCAGAAATAAATGCGGCCAGTCCAAATAGCCCAAGGCAGGAAATAATTACTGCCATGATGGTGAATATACTTATGAGTTTACTGAGATAGCGCTCTGAATTGTAAAGATTCTTAAAATCTTCATCCAGAAAATTAAATTCGAAGGGGTAAGATGGATTTAGTTCTTGAAATACTGTTTTTACATTGTCGATAGCAGTAGAGACATCGCCGGGATTTACTCTTATGATCATATATTGATGCCACCCGTTATCAAAAATCATTACCAGGGGTTCGATCTGTGTTTTTATAGGTTTAAAATGGAAGTCTTTTACGACGCCAATTATTTCATAATCGGTATCTCCGTATGATAATCTATATCCGAGTGGATCGTCTATTCCCATGATTGCCAGGGCTTTTTCATTGATAACTACTGCTGAGGTGGAATCTGATCCATATTCCGGTAAATAAAATCGACCCTGAGACAATGACATCCCAAATGATTCAAGATAATCGTAATCAACTGTCGTCAGATGAAATAGCATCGTTTCTTCCGGATCCTTATTATCCCAGTCAAATCCTGATGATGAGTTGCCCATATATGTCGGTAGAGAGCTAGTTGCCGTAACGGCACTTATTGAAGGGAATTGAACGAGCTTGTCTTTCATTGCCGGGTAGTGCTCTTTTATATCGCTATTCATAGATATATACATGACGTGATCTTTATCAAATCCCAACTTCTTTTCCTGAATAAAAAGAATTTGTCTGGCAACAAAAACAGATGATATGATCAGAATTATAGATAAGGAAAACTGAACAATAACCAGCGTTTTTCTTAATAATGAACCTTTACCTACAGAAAACAGGTTGAATTTCAATATCTCGGATGGATTGAAAGAAGAAAGAAATATCGCCGGATAAAGACCTGCAGCAATTCCGACAAATACACCAAAGGAAAGAATTCCAATTAAGTTTATTGGATTGATCTGAGAGAAAAGTGAAAATTCTTTTTCCAGAAGGTCGTTATAATATGGCAAGGCCATTTCGACCAATAAGAAGGCCATTAATAATGAAAATGCAGTCATTAAAAAGGATTCACCGATGAATTGTCTAAACAATCGTTGTTTGCTTGACCCCAGGACTTTTCGTATACCAATTTCTTTTGTCCGGAGACCTGATCGTGCTGTACTTAAATTCATGAAATTAATACAGGCAATTGCAAGGACAAATAAAGCAATCACAGAGAATATATTTACATAAAGAATATCACCATGTCCACCTATATCCGCCACATAATCAGATTTCAGATGGATATTGCCTAAAGGCTGTAAATAAATGTCCGTGACTGAACCTTCGTTATTATCTTTTATTACATGAGAAATCTTTGGATTCAGGATTTGGTCAGTTATTCCATTCTGTAGCTGAACATAGGTGTAAAATGAATTTGACCCCCATTCATCCAGTTTTCGGCCCATAGACTCTAAATTTAGAAATGGGGCAATAAATTTGAATTTCAAGTGTGAATTCTGAGGTAAATCTTCAAATACGCCCTGGACTAAAAATTCCATTTTGCTATTTATAGTAAGCATTTTGCCTATTGGATCTTCAGATTTAAAATATTTGTTTGATATGGATTTTGAAATAATTATTGAATTGAGATCATTTAAAGCACTTTCAGGGTCACCCTGGAGAAATGTTAATGAAAACATATCCAGGAATGATGGATCGGCCAACATTACTCCCGTTTCATAGAACCTTAAATCTTCATGCTCAGCCATTATCCTGCCTTGAAATGTTAACCGGCATGAATTGATTATTTCAGGATAATCATCAATTAGCGTTTTTGCGAGAGGTCCGGGAGTAACTGCAACTGGAAAGACATCCTGCCCGGCATAATATTGATTTTCAACAACCCTATATAAATCATCAAAATTTTTGTTAAACTTGTCATAACTCAATTCATCTTTAACCCAGAATAATATCAGCATGCAGCAGGCCATACCTATTGCCAATCCTGAAATATTTATAATAGAATAAACTTTATGCCGAATGATATTCCTGAAAGCAATGGTAAGATAATTCCGGATCATAAATGTCCCCATTTATTCAAATTTTTGAAGTTTATTATATACCAAATATTCATGTGCCTAAACAGGTGATGAGACGAAAATTAAATGGATAACGATTATTCATACTGCAGCGCTTTTACTGGATTGGTATTCACTGCCCTGGAGGATGTCAAAAATATTATAATCATTGTAAGAACAGTTACAATTATGGCAATGACTAAAAAAGGTAAAATAGTCAGGTTTATTTGAAAAGCAAATTCTTTCAGCCATTTATTTAAAAAATAATATGCTGGAAACCAGGCAACAATATTGGCAATAACCACAAGAGAAATAAATTCTCTCGACAAATTATTTATGATACTCATAAAGGAGGCTCCTAATACCTTCCTTATGGCAATTTCTTTTTTTCTTTGCTCCGTAATAAAAGATGTCAGGCCCAACAACCCCAATGCGGCAACAAATACAGATAGAAAAGTAAAATAAGATACAATTTTTCTCAAGTTAATTTCGGCTTTGTAGAGTTCATCATATCTTGTATTGAGAAAATAAAAATCGAAGGGGACTTCAGGCACTCTATCTTTCCACACCTTCTCAATAGCACTTATTGCTGCCGGCATATCATCTGTAGAAATTTTTACCATGAGATTACGATTGTATAATGGAAAGATTTGGATCATTAAGGGCTCTACTTCAAAATGCAGTGAGGCATAGTGAAAATCCTTGACAATACCGATAATTTTTCCAGCTTTTGGAGTTTCCATATTATATGTATACTCGAAATCCATTCCCACTGGATTTTCCAAGCCGTATTTTTCAACAGCTGCCTGATTTAGAATAAATGCTGACGAGGAGTCTGTCCCAAATTCATGAGAAAAACCTCTGCCATCGACTATTTGAAGACCAAGCGTTTCAACGACATCCATACCGGTACACAATACCCTGATAGCCTCAGATCCGTCATTATCATCCTCTCCGCTACCATCTTCCGCCAAAGCTGGTATCCGTACAGATAAAAATGGAATCCTTTCACCTGGAACCGAAGAAATTGCTGAACTGGATTTTACAAAACTTTGATTTTCCAGGCCTTTATTCATTAAATCAAACTTACCGTCTGGGCTGGGCAATATGGCAATTTGATCCTTATCAAAACCCAAGTCTTTATTTAAAATAAATGTTAATTGTTTAAAAATAAATATGCTGCAAATCAGTAGAATTACGGATACTGCATATTGAAAAATCACCAATCCTCTTCTAAGATAAAGTGATGTTTTTTCACTTTTACCCGTGAAATTTCCTGATTTGAAGACATGGATTGGATTAAATCCAGATAAAATAACACCCGGATAAAACCCTGACAAAATCCCTGTAAAAATAAAAGCAACAGCTATCATGCCTGCTAATTGGGGATTATTCATATAGCGCAGTGTAAGTGCCTTGCCGGTCAATTCATTAAAATATGGCAGGGATAGTTCCACCATAAATACCGCCATCACTAAGGCGATGAATGTCAGTATCATGGATTCGGTAAGGAACTGAAGGAAAATATTTATTTTTCCCGCTCCAACTACTTTTCGCACACCAACTTCTCGGGCTCTTTTAAATGATCTCGCCGTCGTAAGATTCATATAGTTAATGCAGGCAATTAGCAGGACAAGAATCGCGATGGTGATAAATATCAAAACCGTTGAATAACTGCCGTTGGGTTCCAATTCTTTTTCACGATGACTATATAGATGAATGTCAGTGAGCGGAGTATAAGTCATCATAATAGAATAGTCTTCGGGAAGCGTTTCATCTGTCTCATCTGATTCCATTGCCAGTTGGATTATGTCTTTCTGAACCTTTGGTTTTAGCTCGGCAAGCGAATGTGGGTTATCATTGAGTTTTATATATGAATGGAATGCTGTTGGACCCGGTTCATCCATTACAGGCCACCTGGTTCGAAGAGTCTCCAGAGAAAGTAATATATCAAAATGGAAATGGGAGTTTTTCGCAGGGTCTTCACAGACCGAACTGACAGTGTATTCTGCTTCCCCTTGTATTAATATTTTGCCAACCGGGTCATCGTAACCAAAATATTTTTTTGCTGTTGATTCTGTTATGACCACCTGACCCGGTTTGTTCAGGATTTTTTTGCCATCTCCGGATAACTGTCGGAAATTAAAAACATCCATAAAAGTTGAATCAACAAAAAACACTCTCTTTTCTGTGAAGTTTTTATCTTCATATGTAAAAATCCGTGGGAAATAACTAAATAATAAACGGGTGCCCGTTTCAATTTCAGGATATCGCTCAATCATTCGTGGTATCCATTGCCCGGTGGTGGCAGCCCAGTGACTTTCCTCTCCCTGATAAACTATTTCTGATTCTAAGCGATATATGTTTTCAGCATCGGCGAAATGGCGATCATATGATAACTCATCCAATACATATATTGAAATCAAGATGAAAGTTGCAAGACCAACTGCCAACCCCAATAGATTGATTATGGAATGACTCTTATACCGAAATAAATTTCTCCGACCAATTTTGATATAGTTTAAAATCAATACTAACTCTGTTCTCTTATTCGTATCTCAATGATTTAATCGGATTGCGGATTGCAGCATTTATTGCCTGATAACTTAAAGTTATCGCTGCTATTGCCATGACAGTTATACCCGAGAAGATAAATGGTGCAATGGTGAATGGAACCTTATATTCAAAACCTGCCAGCCATTGATTCATAGCATAATAACAGATGGGCCAGGCAACCAGATTGGCAATTGCTACCCATTTGAGAAAATCAACTGCGAGAATGATGACAATTCTTTTAATACTGCAACCAAGAACTTTTCTAACGGCGATTTCTTGTCGGCGCTGCGTAACCATGAAGGAAACAAGACCCAACAAACCAAGGCAAGCTATAAAGATTGCAATCCCAGAAAACACACTCATATTCTTTGCAAAGTTATGGTCCGCATTAAATTGATTGTCAAAAGCATCATTCAAAAAAAATGAATTGAATTGCTGTTCTGGTAATACCTCATCAAATCTTTCCTTTATCAATGAGATAGTCTCGTTTATTCGCCCCCCTGATATCCGAGCAAAAATCAGGTTGCTTTGAGCAGGATCCAGTTGAAACATCATCGGCTCCATGGACTGTCTAGTTGGAGAGAAATGAACGTCACTCATAACACCAATAACTCGTTTGGGGACTGGACTCCCGTCGATTTCAATTACTTCCAACCGTTTTCCAACAGCGTTTTCCCAGCCAATCATGTCGGCTGCTGTCTGATTGATAATTAAGGCATCGACGCTGTCGGTGGCGAATTGTCTAGAAAAATCTCGCCCGGAAACCATGGCTATCTGCATGGTTTCCACGAAATCTTCATCCACTAATAATCTTTGAAACATACGGCTATGCTCGCGATCAACTCCTTCAGGCACAACTTCTATTCTTAGAAACCCCCCTCCTGGTGGATTACTTGCCCTGGCTGTAGACAATACAAATGGCATGTTATTCAATTCTGACGTGAAAATATCATTTCCATTCTGTATTGGGCTTGGTATGACCACAACATGATCCCGATTATATCCCAAATCAAGTTTTTTCAAATATTCGATTTGATGATTAACTATCATTACACCGGCAATGAGCGAAATGGTGGCAGTAAACTGCAGAACCACCAGAATGCGTCTAAGGGCGATTCCAGTTTTGCTGGTTTTAAATTTTCCACGGAGTACCGTTATCGGATTGAAATTTGATAATATCAGGGCAGGATAGATTCCCGAGGCTAAGCCAATGAAGATAGAAACAGTGATCAGGTAAACCAACAGTACCGGGTTTTGGGATATGCTGATATTTAGGGGTTTACCTAAAAAGTCAATGATATATTCCTGTGAAATTTCAAGTATCAATAATGATATGAGCATGGCAATCATGGTTATTACGGTTGACTCACCTAGGAACTGGATAATCAGTTTTCGGCGGTTTGATCCAACCACTTTCCGCAGTCCAACTTCCCTGGCACGCTGAGCGGCTCGCGCCGTTGACAGATTGATAAAATTGATACCAGCAATTAATATTACGAGAATGCCAATTATCGTTAGGGCATAAACAACAGAACGATCCGTTTTTCCCCTGTTGAATCCATCATATCGAAATTCTGATGACCCGAGGTGTACATCAGACAAGGGTTGCAGCTTGGGTACATTAATTTCAGCAAAACGATTGGATTGACCATATTCAGTGATTTTTCTTTCCAATTCAGCAATATCGGTATTTTCCCTAACTTTTAAATACCCGGATAACATTAAATTTTCCCATGTATCCCACCATAATGGATTTTGGCTAGTTATCAGAGCTGAAATTAAATTGAATTTAATATGTGAATTTTCAGGGGGAGCCGTGATCAATCCGACAATACGTAATGGAATGGCTTGTCGAGGGACTGACAAAATCTGGTTGATAGGGTCTTCATCACCAAATATTGCCTCTGCTAATTCAGGCGTAATAAAGGTATTTCCTTCAACTAATAACGCCTCTGGACCCTCACCCTGAAGAATGGGAAAGGTAAATATCTTAAAAAATTCAGGATCCGTAATTATCCCATTTGCCTGAATCCCGTTTTGAAAGTCAGGTGTCACCCCTTCAACTGCACGAACAACAGGGACTTGTCCAAATCCAAATGTACGGGTACTAGCAACGACTTCCGGGATTGCATCCTTTAATCCGACAATTAATGGCCCAGATGTAATTGAGTAAGTAATAGCAGAATCATCACCTGAATTTTCAATAGTGAGCATTCGATAAATGGAATCGCTGTCATTATGAAATTTATCATAAGTGAGGTCATCCATTACATAAAATGATATTACAAGACTTACTGCAAGCCCGATGGAAAGACCGGAAATATTTATAATTGAGAACCCTTTATTCCGATACAGATTACGAAAAGCAATTTTGAGATAGTTTTTAAACATTATTATTCGCTATTCAAATCTTAGTGATTTCATTGGATTGGAATTTGCTGCTTTAAATGCTTGAAAACCCACTGTAACCATAGCGATAACCAAAGCTGCAATTCCCGCTGACAGGAAGGTCAACAGACTCAAGTCTACCCTATATGCAAAAATTTCAAGCCATTTTCTCAGGAAAAACCAGGCCATTGGAAAGGCAATAAGATTTGATATTATAATCCATTTTGTAAATTCAAGAGACAATCTCGCTGTAATACCGCGAACACTTGCTCCGAGTACTTTGCGGATACCAATTTCTTTTGTTCTTCTCTCAGCAGAATAGGAGGCCAGGCCGAATAGACCGAGACATGCAATAAACATGGCTAAAACCGTGAATCTGGTTACAAGTTTTTTTGTCATTACTTCAGCTTGATATTGTGCGGCAAAATGATCATCAAAAAGCTCGTATTCAAATGCCTGGTCCATGGCAAATTCTTTCCAGGTTTTTTCAATAAATTTTAGTGTTGATGAAATATTCTCAGATTTTAATTTCAATGAGACAAACTTTCCAAATCTCATATTTCGATTAAATGAATATATAACCAATGGACCAATGTCTTTTGAAAGAGATTCAAAATGAAAATCTTTCATGACTCCGATGACATTAAATTTTACATCCTGATTTGGACCAAATGAATTGTCAAATTGCTCGGATAATGGATCATCAAAATTAAATATTCGTACGGCAGATTCATTCAAAACTACAGCAAGCGAATCTGTTGCATATTTATTTGAAAAGAACCTTCCCTCAGCCATTTCGATTTCATAAGTTTCAGAAAAATCTGGATCCACCAGGAAATTATTCACCAACTGCATATTTTCCTCTTCCTGGTTTGATACCCTCATCACATTACCCATCATACTTTGTATATCTCCTGGGATTGATGTGGAGTTAGAAGCAGTTAATATATTGGGATTTTGTCTTAATGCCTCTTTGAAAGAATCTATATGAGCACCAATATCATCAGTCTTTTTGATAATCAAAACCTGGTCGGGGTTTAATCCAAGATCCTTATTCATCATGAATTCTAATTGATCACTTACGACCATTGCAGCAATAAACAGAATGATAGAAACTGTAAATTGAAATATGACCAGACCGTTTCTAAGCCATGAGCCTTTTCCATTTACACTAGCACCTGATCTGAATACTTTAGTAGGATCATAGGAAGAAAGAACAAATGCAGGATAACTCCCTGCGAATATTCCCACTACAAGAGCGGCAACAAATGCTATGGTAATTAAAGTTGAAGAAAGACTCAACGATAGACCGGTAAGGGAATTAAATCCTGGTATTAACAGTTCAACTAATAATACAGCAAAAATTACAGCAAAAATTGAAAGTAAAATCGATTCGGTAAGGAACTGACTGATTAATTGTTTTCGGCTGGATCCAAGTGTTTTCCTAATCCCCACCTCTTTTGTTCTATTGGTATATTTTGCAGTAGCAAGATTCATATAATTGATACAGGCAATGACTAATATGAATATCGCAATCATCATGAACACATAAATGGTTGCCGGATTTCCATTAATCCTATGTTCATTATCTAAATGGGAATAGAGATGAATATCCCGGAGTGGTTGAACTTTATACTGATAATTTGCCCCTTGTTCTTGAAGTTGATCAAATGAAACCCCCATCAACTGTTCTACATTTGGACCCACAAATTTTGTGACCAGCCCCGCCAGTTTATTCTCAAATTCAACTAGATTTGTCCCCTTTTTCAATCTGGCATAAGTATAAAAATTATTGCTTACCCACATTTCATTATTTGACATTTCAGGATAGGACAGCAGGGAGGAGAGCATATCATACTTGAAATGGGTATTGGGGGGGAAATCTTCAATGACTGCACTGACTTCCCAGTCTTTGCGATTATCCATATTCAGCAATTTGCCAATAGGGTTTTCATTACCGAAATATCGCTTAGCAGTAGTTTCGGTGAGAATTATTACATCGGGTCGATTCAGAGCAGTGGATGCATCTCCACGGACAAAATTAACATTAAATATATCGAAGAATGTTGAATCTGCGGCGGACCAGTGTTCTTCACTAAATACAGCGTTTTTATATCTGAAAACAGGAAATCCAAAATTACCTCTCATCCTTGTTGCCTGTTCAACCTCAGGATATTCAGCGAGCAATGTTTTTGCAAGAGGTGCGGTGGACAATGCCATTTGAAATTCATTACCACCAAGAGCACCCTTTACTGTTACCCTTACAATCCTGTCAGAATTCTGAAAATGAGAATCAAAATTGGTTTCATACAGAATATACATCAATATGAATAGACAGCTCATTATACCGATGGATAATCCAAAGATATTGATAAAGCTGTATCCCTTCTGTTTTCGCATATTTCTCAGGCTGATAACCAAGTAATTCTTTAACATATTTTTTCCTTGTTGTGGTGACTATCTATCTGTGTATAATTCTGGAATGTATTAAAACCATTATATTGTCTACTCTGATTATACCGCTGGAATATTATGCCTTATTCTCCCATAAGATATTTATCCGCGGCCAGAATTCAATCGTTAAAACAGTTTATTAAACGCGATGCTCTTCGTTGATATTTTCGGTGACAATATGTCCGTCAAACAAATGTATCGTTCGCTGGCTGAATTCCGCATATGCTGGAGAGTGTGTGACCTGGATAATCGTCGTCCCATTTTCATTGAGCTCAGTTAACATTTTCATAACTTCTTCGCCATGAGAAGAATCCAAATTTCCTGTGGGTTCATCAGCAAGAATGAGTTTTGGTTTAGATACTACAGCCCGTGCTACAGCGACCCGCTGCTGCTGTCCACCGGATAATTGTTGAGGGAAGTGATTTACCCGGTGCATAATGCCCACGGTTTCCAGAACCTCATTCACTCGTGTTTTTCTGTCTGCCGAAGATACCCCAAGATATAACAAAGGAAGCTCAACATTTTCAAAAACAGTCAATTCATCGATGAGATTAAAACTCTGAAATACAAAACCGATGTTTTCTTTTCTTAGGTTGGCCCGTTGTCTTTCAGTATACTTTGAGACTTCATGATCAAGAAAAAACAATTGACCGTCAGTTGGGTTATCTAACAAACCAATCAGGTTCAATAGTGTGGATTTTCCACAACCTGATGGTCCCATAATGGCAACAAATTCGCCCTGTTTTATCTCAAAATTCACTTTATTTAATGCCGTTGTTTCAATCTCTTCTGTTGTAAAGACCTTATTGAGATTATTTGTTTTTATCATTTTTCTACTCCTGTATGTTGTAATTAAATGTTTATTTGTTTAAAATTAATTTATCAATATCACCATAACTATCATACGATGATGTTATGACTTGCTCGCCAGGTGAAAGCCCTTCCAGCACTTCAAATACATCTGGATTTTGTCTTCCAAGCCGAATTTCTCTTTTGGAGGCAATCTCACCGGTAATATCTATTACATAAATCCATTGTCCTCCGGTCTTTTGGAAAAACCCTCCTCTTGGAATAAGGATAGCTTTTTCAAGATCACCCAATTCGAGTCTTACATGTACCGTTTGCCCGCGTCTGATTCCTTCGGGCTCGTCTCCCCTGAACATCATATCTACTTCAAACCGACCGTTTGATACCTCTGGATATATTTTTTTGATTTCAGCAAAATAAGTGATTCCGCCTAAGGTGAATTCACCACTTTGGTTTATGTTTATACGGGAAATATGGTATTCATCTATGCTTACACGAATTTTGAAGCCATCTAAAATATCAATTTGTCCAAGGCGCTGGCCCCTGGATTTTGATTCTCCAATTTCGGCATATAATGAGGTTAGTTGCCCTGAAACAGGCGCTGTCAGAACAAGGTTTTCAAGGTTTTTCTTGACAAAATCGAGATTTTCCTCCATCCGTGTAAGAGAAGATTCTAATTGTTCGATCTGAACCAGCCTAAAAATTGAGTCCTGGCGATTTGATTCGATTGTAATGTCAAGAAGGTCCAGATAATATTCGTATTCGTCCTTTGTCCGCTCAAACGCCTGACCGGCAATAAGATTTGGATTTTTTTCAAGTAGCTTTTTATCTGTATCGTAGTTCAGTTTTCTCTGTTTAATCTGGTAGTTCAAATCTAGTAATGAGGCTTTCAAATTCAACCGATTCTGTTCCATTGCCAGTCTGGTATTTCGTAAATTATTACTTTGTTGAAATAATTCGGCTTCGCGATACATAATATCCATCATTAAATTGGTATTGGCCAGCTTTAGTATTGGCTCACCTCTTTTTACAATGCTTCCTGCCTCCAGATATACAGTATCAACCCTTCCTCCTTCAATAGCATCAAGGTAAATAGTTTTTATAGGAATTACCGTCCCGGTTACCGGTATAAATTCCTGAAACTCTTTCTCTATTACTTCAGATATGATAAGACGTTCGGTTTGAACATTTAGTCTTGAACTTCTATCACCAAATATGATTACTTTGAATATAAATGCCACACCTAAAACGGTGATAGCAAGGATGGCTATTTTCTTTGGAGGCCACTTCTTTTTTTCTATTTTTCTATCCATTTGTTAGAATTTATCTCCCCTTATAAACTCATAAAACAATTTTAATTTTACTTCAACTTATTAAAGCTCCCCCTAGATCTCAGCAGGGATTGTAATTGTTTTCAGATTTCTTTTTTATCTTCAACATGGCGCAAAACAATTTCATCAATCATTGTCTTTGATTCAATATCAATATCTGAATCAATCGAAATAATGATTTCGTTTTGCTGTTGAGAATTTTCATTTATCTCAAATAATATTTCATGATTTAGGTTATTCAAGAGTAATGATGCGCCGATTGTCAATGTAGAAATGAGTGTAATAATTATTGCAGTCATTGATTTTCTCCTTTTTCCGTTGATAACAATTTTAAGATCCTGCTGTATTCAATCAAGCTCTTGATTGTAGTCAAAATTATTTTATCCATTAGACTTCTATTTGATTTAGAATTTTGATATAATAAATTTTCGTAAATAAACTGCTTTTTATTGATCATTATTCCATTGGGATACAAATAATTCTGGCATGCTTTTTTCAAAGGTTGTGCCAAGATGAGTTTCTATAAATTATTGACTGAAAATAAAGTCTATTAAATCTTTGTTAATATAAAATATAATATGTTTAATTTAAAGATTATTAAAAATTGGGCCAGTCAGAAACCTATCGCGAAGTGCACGGTTTGCATACGACGAGTGTACGAATACGAACACTATTTCTATGGTTCTTCTGGTTGTTAATCGTAAATTAGATGTTTATAATTACGGTTTGATATTGCCTAATAAATAGTAATAGTTCTATTCACTGTTTTCCATGACAAATACATTTGAACCTACTGACCACAATCAACTAGTTGTAGTTGAAAAGGAAACCATAAATGAAAAAAAGAAGCGGTAAAGTACTCATAATTGATGACAGAGAGGATATTCTCACAGCGGCTAGAATATTTTTAAAACAGCATTTCACTCTTGTTGGCACTGAAACAAATCCAAACTTGATTCCTTCGTTATTACACAACGAAAATTTTGATGTGATCTTACTTGATATGAATTTCACCCGTGATATGACCAGTGGATCAGAGGGCTTTTTCTGGCTGGATAAGATCCTGGAGATTGATCCTTCGGCAGTGGTAATTCTTATAACGGCATTTGGTGATATCAACACTGCTGTCAAAGCGATAAAGGAAGGCGCAACTGATTTTATTTTAAAACCATGGGAGAACGAGAAATTTCTTGCGACTATTTCTTCTGCTATGAATTTGAGAAAATCCCGAAACGAGGTCACAAAACTAAAATCAAGACAAAGGCAATTGAGTGCTGATATCGATAAAGCCTATCATCACATGATAGGTGAGAGCGAATCCATGAAAAAAGTTTTTAACATTATTGATAAAGTAGCTGGCACAGATGCAAATGTGTTTATCCTTGGTGAAAATGGTACAGGGAAAGAGCTCGTCGCCAGGGCGTTGCACAGACAGTCATTACGGTCAGATGAATGCTTTATGGCAATTGATATGGGTGCCATAACTGACACGCTTTTTGAAAGTGAATTGTTTGGATATATGAAGGGGGCATTTACCGATGCCAAGGAAAATCATCCAGGTAGATTTGAAGTGGCAACTGGGGGGACCTTATTTTTAGATGAAATTGCAAATTTATCTATGGACATGCAATCAAAATTACTGCGTGTGTTGGAAACTCGAAAGGTTATGCGTTTAGGTGCTACAAAACCAGCTGATATCGATATAAGGTTAATCTGTGCCACTAATATTGATATTCATGAGGTTATCAAGAATGGTCAATTTCGACAAGATTTGCTGTATAGGATAAATACGGTTGAAATCATTTTACCGCCATTAAGGGATCGAAAAGAAGATATCCCATTACTTGTAGATCATTTTGTAAAAAAATCATCCGTGAAATATAAAAAGAATATCAAGCGGGTCAGTACTCTTGCCCATAAAAAACTAGAGAAATATCAATGGCCTGGAAATATTAGGGAACTTCAACATTCCATGGAGCGAGCCGTCATCCTTACGGAAAATGATGTACTTCAGCCATCTGACTTTATTCTTACTGATTCGGCTATGGAATCAAATGGGTTTGTCTTTGATACTTATGATCTTGAATATGTTGAAAAGACAATCATTCGCAAATTAATGCATGAAAATGATGGGAATGTCACTCATGTTTCCAAACAATTGGGAATAACCCGCACTTCCTTATATCGTAGGTTGGAGAAACATGGTATTTAAAAGCTTTCGACTTTTTATCTTCTTTAGGTTAATTTTATTAAGCATTACAATCTATGGGATTTTATATCTGTTTAATTATACACAATTATACTTTACTGAAATTATTATCAGTCTATTATTCTGTTATCAGATTTTCAGTCTCACCCGATTTTTAGAAACCACAAACCGCGGGTTAACGCGATTTTTAAATTCTGTAAAATACTCTGACTTCACCCAATCTTTTTCATCTGGGCAAAAGGGGTCTTCATTTGATGAATTGAATAAAGCATTCGATGATGTAATAAAAGAGTTCCATAAAGCAAGAATGGAAAAGGAAGAACATTACAGGTATCTGCAAACCGTTATTCGCCACGTGGGTATTGGATTAATAGCCTATGATGTAAACGGGAATGTTGACCTTATCAATAACGCCGTGAAAAAACAACTGAAATTAGTATCACTAAATAATATAAATCATATCAAAGGATATCGCACGCCTCTAAAAGAAAAATTATTGTGCATAAAACCTGGTGAGAGAGATCTGGTTAAAATACATGATGAGGATGTTATATATCAGTTCGCCATTTACGCAACAGCATATAGTATGAGAAATATCAACTATTTACTTGTTTCCATACAAAATATTCAGAGTGAGTTGGATGAAAAGGAAATGGAGTCCTGGCAAAAACTGATTCGAGTCCTTACTCATGAAATAATGAATTCCATTACCCCCATATCTTCGTTGTCAGGCACGGCTCATTCAATACTAGAATCCAAATGGGATAATCTCATATCAGATGAAACTGAAGAGGCCATGATTGATGTAAAAGATGCTGTGAAAACTATAGAAAATAGAAGCAAGGGAATGATGAACTTTGTTCAAAGTTATCGCAGTCTTACCCATATCCCTCACCCCGAATTTGAAGTTATTGCTATAGAAGAATTATTCAATCGGATTAGTCAACTCTTGAAACCACAATTTGAAAAAACCGGAATTACCTGTAATGCTTCTGTTGAGCCAAATGATATTGAGATTACTGTCGATACGGGATTGATCGAACAAGTGATCATCAATATTGTTAAAAATGCAATTGAAGCCGTAAGGGATAAATCTCATCCTGAAATTGGACTCTCTGCACATATCGATGATTATGGAAAAGCAGTCGTACAAATATCAGATAATGGACAGGGAATGGAAGCATCGGTGGCCGAACAGATTTTTATTCCATTTTTTACCACAAAAGCATATGGATCTGGGATTGGGTTGGCATTTTCAAAACAGGTTATGAGATTGCATAATGGCACCATATCAGTTAAATCAAAACTTGATGTAAAAACGGTTTTTACGCTGCGTTTCTAGATAAACGCATAAATATTTATGAAAAAACAAATTAAATCAATTTATATTCTTTTGATAGTTGTATTTCAATTGATAATATGGCAAAGCTGTGTAGAACATAGTGTTTTTGTTCAAATTGATCCAGGGGGTGACTATCAATTTAACTATTATGGCCATGGTGATCTCACTGATCTGAATGATTTCGATTTTCCTATTCCATCAGGTGAAAAATGGCTGACAGATTTGATATTTGATAAAGAAAACGAAAGCCACAAATATTTTGCATCAAAATCTTTCGCAGCAGGTGAAGTTCCTCACTCATCATTCTTCAGAGGAGATACTATATATTCTACCTCTCTTTTGCAGCACCCACTTTCTCTCAAAGTACGGAATTGGTATTTTCAAAAAACTTACGAATTTAAATGGACTTTCCTTTCCAGGGAAGTGTCTTCAAAATATCCAAAAATGAAACATATTCTTGAAGGGGGTGAGAGTTACCCCGGATGGTCAGCAGAGGTTCTGTCATATTTATTTCAAGATTGTCTAATGCGAATCGATGTTGGATTTAATCAAAGCGCTATTATCACAAAAGAATTAGACTTTTGGCTGGAATCTGAAGTAAATCAACTTGCAGACTCTACCCTTCAGGAAAATTATCAAAATTTGAAATTTGATGGAATTGAGTTATTAAAAACAACTCTCGGTCCATCCTTTCATCATCGAATCGATTCTGTATTTAAACAACTTGAAGATGAGTCACGAGTCACAGTTGGACTGGTAGATGACAAATTCGAATTTCAGTTACTCATACCTGGTGAACTCGCTGAATCAAACGCTGATACAAGTTATGCAGACACCTTATCGTGGTCATTTAACGTGAATTATTTTGAAGATTCAGATTATGAAATATATGCAGTAAGCCACATAGTTAATCATCGACGCTATAAGTATTTGTTTGGCGCTATATTAATCATCGTATTGTTGATCACTTGGAGGTTCATCAGATAATTACTAATTGAGAATCTCATTCCATTGTAGATGATATCATTTGCATCGAATGTTACTGGTCATTGTCGTTTAACTGAATGGTTCCATTTACAATTGATACAGTAATTTCACTTCCGCCATCATTGAGAATTCCCGAGAAGAAATTTTGGGATGATTGTGTTTCACTGAAATTAAATCCATCATATCGATTAATCGAGCCGATCACAACTTCTAGTGTCACCTCAGCAGATGTATTTAATGGAAGTGCGAGAGTAACATTTCCATTTATGGCTGATATTTGACAATTATCCTGAGCTTCTACATCCATCAATACATTTATTGACCCGTTTTCTGTATCACAAATAAGTGATCCAATAAAATCATCAATCGTAACATTTCCATTAATAGTTGATGAATTAAGCGTTCCCTCATTAGTTGCGCTAGTGATATTTCCATTTATGGTGCTGATCCCAGCATTCCCAGTAGTATTCTGAATAAGAATATTGCCATTTACAGTTTGTAATTGAATATTTGCAAGTATATGCGATACATCAATATTGCCGTTTATATTGGATACTTCAGTTAAGAAATGGTCTGGAATTATTATATCAAAATCCACTTGATAGTTCAATTCGTTTGAATCCGGGAAATCTGTTGAAACTTCAATATGACTATCTGTATTCAGAAAATTTAATTCAATATCAACCATATGTTGAATGGCCATTTCGGTGGTATTTGCAAAAACTGTTTTTTTTACATTTACAATAATTGAATCAATTCCATATTCCCCAATGATCGCTATATTTCCATTGATGTTAGTTAATGAAAACTCTGTCTGATTGGCAATATCCAGAGTGTATGTTAATTCCTCTTCGTGCAGTTCATTTCTTGGATTGTTTACTATTGTGGAATCGCATGATATGAACATTATAAATATAATTAAAGTGACTAATTTCTTCATTTTTCATTCCTTTCTATTAGATTGAAAACGGCTACTTGACCGAAATGATGCTTGATGGTTGCTGAAAAATTATAATCTTAAAAAAAATGTCTATCTGTTACAATCCTTTAGTTTAATTATTTGATATTTTGAATTGCCAAATCTTCGGTATTCATTTTATCAACAGAACAATAATTATTAAGTTATAGCCTATAATCTCAGAGGGTATTGAATCGATGAAAAAAATTATCACAATTTATCTACTTTCATTTACAAGTTTTCTCATCTTGCATTTTGTCCAAAAACAGCATCTGTTCATGTATTCCGAAAAACCATTTTATAAAATATCCGGTGCGTATAAAGCGATGAATTTCTGGGTGGATCAAAGGTCATTCCCAAATGACTTTATTCCAGATGTAGGGTATGCAACCGCATTTGAATACATTAAAGAACATCTTCAACCCAATTTCCCTCGACGGGATAGAATTCCTACTTGGGAATCTCTGGGTCCGCATAATATCGGTGGACGCACTTTGGCCCTAGCTTTTAATCCACAGAATACCAATACACTTTTCGCCGGATCTGCAAGCGGCGGATTATGGAAGAGTTATTCAGGTGGTGTTGGTGCTGCCGCCTGGGAATATGTACCAACTGGTTTTCCAGTATTAGGCGTAAGTAGTATTGCTATAGCTCCTACTGACTCAAATCTGATTTATATTGGTACTGGCGAGGTTTATGCCTACCAGAATGCTCAGGGCAGTGTGGTGCTCCGATCAACTCGTGGCAGTTACGGTATTGGTATTCTAAAGAGCTCCGATGGGGGGTCCAGCTGGGAGAAAACACTTGATTGGAGTTATTTTCAAAGTCGGGGAGTCCAGGTAATAAAGATGAATCCTCTGAATCCAAATACATTATGGGCCGGTACCACGGAAGGTACATATAAAACAGTTGATGCCGGAAATTCCTGGCAAATGGTTGACCCAACAATTATGGTTACAGATTTAATTATTAGCCATGAGGATACCTCGACGATTTTTATCGCTTGCGGAAATTTCAGCAGTCCGGGAAGAGGAATATATCGTACTAACGATAATGGTAATAGCTGGACTCTATTGAATAATGGATTACCAAATTCATATAATGGCAAAGCACATTTGTCCATGTATGCTCAAAATTCAGATATTCTTTATGCCAGCATCGGTAACGGATTTACCTCATATGACGGTGCTACATGGCTGTGTCGAACAGATAATGGTGGTGATAATTGGCAAATTGTGTCAACAGAGGATTATTCATTATGGCAAGGCTGGTACTCCCATTTTGTCGGTATACATCCAAATGATGATCAGGTTATTTTAGCAGGTGGAATTGATATTTGGAAGTCCAATACTGGTGGGACCAATCTTATTTTAAAATCTTATGATAATTGGTATCTTGGTCTAACATTACCTGGTGAACCTGAGGGCCCACCTCATTATTCCCATGCAGATCATCATACTATTCTATATCACCCTGAAAATCCCGATATTGTCTACTTTGGAAATGATGGAGGTGTGTTCCGCTCAATGGATGGAGGTGAGACTTTTGAAGGATGTAATGGCGGTTATCAAACACAGCAGTTTTATCCCGGTTTTTCAAATTCAAGTTCTGATTCTTCTCTTGCAATGGGAGGGATGCAGGATAATGCCAGTGCAATATACGAAGGTACCGACGCATGGAGACGGGTTATTGGCGGTGATGGTTCCTATACAGCCATAAACCAGGATAATAATAATATTCTCTATGGATCGTATCAGTATTTAAATATGAGGAAGTCAACAAATTCTGGTAACAATTGGAGCAATTTATATCTTCCCGGTGGTGGAAATACGGCTTTTATTGCTCCCTATATTGTTTGCAATGACAACCCAGATGTGATTTATGCTGGTAAGAGTTACATGTTAAAATCAGTGAATGCCGGTAGCAATTGGAGTACCATGAATGGTGGGCAAATGCTCGATGGAAATCCGATTGTATCAATAGATGTATCAGATGAATTTTGCGAAATTTTATATACCACAACTGCACCAATAGATAGTCATTGTGGTGTATTTAGAAGTTTCAATGGCGGTGAAAACTGGGATAATATCACCGGAACACTACCCAATCGATATCCTATGGACATTGTCATCGGTCCCGATGGCGATGAAATCCTATATGTAGTGATGTCAGGATTCGGAACATCACATTTGTTCCGTTCTGAGGATGCCGGTGACACTTGGAATGATATTGGCCTTGGCTTGCCGGATGTGCCAACTTCTGCTGTATTTGTCGACCCACTTTACCCCTGGCATATTTATGTGGGAAATGATTTGGGAATATTTGTTTCACTGGATGATGGTGATTCATGGACTGTTTTATCTGATAATTTACCGGATGCTGTTTTAGTTATGGATCTCACCTATTCTGAACAAAATAGAAAATTGCGCGCCGCAACTCATGGCAATGGTGTTTTTGAGATGGATCTAATCGAACCAGATGAATGGCTTCTCGGAGATATTGATTTTAATGGATCCGTTGATATTCTGGATATTGTCATAATTGTCGGAATTATTTTAGGGGAAATTGATCCTGATGATTATTTTCAGGGCTTAGGTGATTTGAATGCCGATTCACTCATAAATATTCAAGATATCATTTTGATCATTGGCCTTATATTGGAAAATTGATTTATATGAATGATATTCTTGAAAGTAAAACTGTTTTTCTTAATGATCTTAAGAGAATACCAGGTGTTGGAAAATCAATAGCCGTAGACCTTTGGAATATAAACATACGGTCAGTTGATGACCTTAAAGGACAGAATCCACAGACGCTATATGACCTTTCAAATGAATTTGCTGATGAAATCCAAGATCGTTGTTTGTTATATGTATTCAGATGCGCCGTTTATTTTGCGGAGACTCCTGAAGATAAAAGAGAATTTGAAATGCTGAAGTGGTGGAATTGGTCGGATAAGAATTTAAAATTGTAGATTTTCATTTTCACAAAAGGAATATACTAAATGGATTTAAATCAGCTCATGATTATGGCAGCAGATATGGAGACATCCATAAATTTCTATCAGCAATTGGGGCTCAAGCTTATTGTAAAGTCGAATCCCCATTATGCTCGTTTTGAGTGCCCAAACGGCAATACCACCTTTTCTATCCACCTCTCAGACGAACTGGTATCGCCTGGAAATACAGCTCTTTATTTTGAGGTTGAGAATGTGGACAAACGCGTCAAGGGTTTAAAAGATGCTGGCATTCAATTTCTGACAAATCCTGAGGACAAACCATGGTTATGGCGAGAAGCTGAGCTATTAGATCCTGACGGTCATAAACTTATTCTCTTTCATGCCGGAGATAATAGAAAATACCCGCCTTGGAGACTCAAAAATTAGAGATATTCATCATATAGAATTAATCCGAAAAGTTATTGTATCACATCACGATTTTCAGACGTTTGTTGGCAATAATTCTATCACCTCTCTGCACAACCTTTAGTTCACCTGAATATATGTAATCCGATGGAATAATCTTCGGCAGGTCATCAAAAGTCATTTTATATTTGTATGGAATACCATTGTAAAGTGAGTTATTTGGCAGTTGATGAATTGAATGGATTGTATCATTGAATAAATGTAACTCTTCTACCGGAATTTCAAACTCTGTTGTGTTATCCTGATCTGTATACGCATAAATTAACATGAGCTCGTAATGACCTTCAGGTGTATTTTCCGAGAGAATTATTTGATCTTTGGAAAATCCCATACCTTTGCTTTTTACGGATTTACCACTGTCATCCTGAATCATTGTTGCAAGATCTGTAAAATAGGAATATCTTTCAGCTGGAATCTCAAAATTAAATTGTACAGCTTTGTCCTGACCTGCTTTATAAAATGATATTGACACCGTATCGCTTTTGCCCATCTCCAGGATATGGTCTTTTCCATAACCATCAATGGAACCCCTGATTTCAACATTCTGATAGCTGTCCAAGATTGGAAATATTGTCCCGGAAATCGTCGGTTTTGTATTATTGGAAAACGATATTTTTTTTTCATCATCGTCGTAACCAACGCCGTAAAAGGATATATCCAGGTTGTAGAAACTTTCCCTTTCTCCTCCTAAGTCACCGTAGGTAACAAGCTCCCACACACCAGCCTGCAGGCCACTGGTTATTGTTGCTTCAACGTGATTAATCCCATTGACAGAGTTGACATTATTAAATCGTCTGTTTTCTATTCCGTTTTCATTAAATAGATAGGTTCTTACAAATGCATATGAGTCTTCTGCACTGGATATTTCAACATGCATACCAGTGGTACCAAAGGGGATTGAAATATAATTATGATTGGCTTCACCTGGATTGATTGCAATATTTTCCTGTGTATAAGTATGGTTATTCATCCTATTAAATTTTAATGGATTGATCGCTGACACATAAAATATTTGCTCAATCTTTTGATATGGCCCATTTGGCTCTAAAGTGATCATAGCCATCTTCATTGAGTTTTCTGGAATCTTTGAAGGGTCAATTCTGACGTTCATATTTGTTTTGTTGTCGCGGTGAACACTAATATTTTTTTGGGCAGGGACTACCCAATCGACATCACTTTTAATTTTATATTTGAGGAAAAAATCGTCAACTAAAAATTTTGGCGTCGACTCAGAAAATCTTGGAATTAGGGTTATTTCATTTTTTTCGGGAATGGCTTCCACATCGCTTATTCGCCAATATACAGAATTACTTTTTATTTCTGGATTACCTGGATTAAATGTTTCCGTTGCGAGTTGATACATTGGCGGCATCGGGTCTTTAATATTCTTCTTTAACCACCTAAATAGTTCCATCATATTAATGACACCTGCACCCTGCTCTATTTTTGAGTACCCGTAGAGTTTTGAACTCGTCTTCATTAATCCTGTGGTCAAGAGTGCTGAAGATATTTCATTATCGGGATATTCCAATTGTATTCCACTAATAACAGATGCTAAAACACCAGCAGTATAGGGAGATGACATACTGGTTCCCCATTTAAAGCTCCCCTGATCCCAATCAGTTACCGTTGAGAACATTGCTCCCGGGGATACAACATCTGGCTTGGCAGTGTCACCTCCTCTTGAACTAAAATGAATGAGTTTTGGTTGATCAGAAGTATAACCATATTTGTCCCTACCGGTAACTGGATCCATCAATGCACCTGACGCAATGACAAATTGAGCTCCGGCTGGAGCACCTATCGTTGATATTCCCGGTCCGTTATTTCCAGCAGATGTGCAGAACATCACATTGGGATTATTTATGCAGAATGTATTCGCCAGTTTTTCTATCTCAGAATAGCCCTCATTTGCTGATTCAATGCCAAAACTCATATTGATTACGGCATGACCGGGATGTCGTCGCATGTAATCTTCAATAAATTTTAACCCCCTCTTTTTGGCCCCCGTAGTTGTAGCAGAACCGGGCATACTTCCAGCGCCGATTTTAATACTCACCAGGCTGGCACCGGGAGCCAGTCCATTTGCACTCAGGTCACCATTGATATGATAACCAGCTGCGATTCCGGCAACATGAGTTCCATGACCGCCATCCTCATAATGAAAGCTGACAATTTTTCTATCAGCATATATATTAATCGCCATCGAGAACCAATCGTGCCGAAAAACAGAATGTGATCGTTTAAAGGTTATGAGATCATAATTGATATGGTAATCATTGAGAATATCTTCATTCCTCAAACTTTGATCCCTATCCATATCCATGACAAAATTCCATTCTCCATCACCATCCTTGAATATGGCAAATCCCCATTCATCATCGGTGGTTCCATTGTCATTAATATCCTTTGGACTACTGTTTTTAAAATCGTTCTCTTTAAAAATGCCAATATAAAAGTCATCAGGATTTACTGAATATTGAGAAAAGTCCTTTAAGTATATACTGTCCATATCGGTTAGATATAATTCGTTTTCAACTTCTGCGGTAAGTGCTTTTGTAACCGGATGGTCACCAGTTTGCGATGCATCATAAACATCCACAACTTTTGTTGAGCCATCGGGGTTTTTATCCAACCCTGCCAATGTTGGTTCAATACCGGTATCCATCACAAAAATGATTATTCCTTTACCATCGTATTCCGGGTATTTGTCGAAAAAGGGTTTTGTATAACTTGTCTCTCTCGGGAGTAATGTAAAATCGCTAGCAGAGAGGCTGTAAACACCTATAATGAGTAAAAATATATTTCTTTTCATAATGTATCCTGGTTAATTCGGTTGCAGTGCCTGTTTTCAGGCCTGAAAAATTACCAACTTGTATGAAGCGAAGCAAAATTTAAAAACAGTAATAATTGATTGTTCAATATGTGGTAAACGATATATATTTTCACAGCTTTTTAAAAATTGGTATGTAACTTTGAGCAATTAAGAAAGGAGGTAATGAATTGACTATAGAAAATTGTAGTTGGGGATTGACCTCAGGGGGAAACCGTTAAATTACCCTTTACGGTCAGTCCACCAGAGAACTCACAATGATTAAAAGGGGTGACCAGTTCACCCCTTTTTTTGTCTTATTAACATGTGCTGCCCAATAAAATAATTTACCATTCACTTAATAATTAATTAAGAATATGTACAAACTACTTTCGTCTCACAAAATACTATCCTTCACTTTAATAATCATTTTAATTCAATCATGTGCGACGGTACCCATAACCGGTAGAAGACAATTAAAAATGATTCCCGATGAAACCATTCTTTCTACCAGTGCTAAACAATATAAATCTTTTCTTGCAGAACATAAAATGAGCTCTGATTCCAGAGGAATAAGATTGGTGAAAAAGGTAGGAGAAAAAATCCAACATGCTGTAGAAATGTATTTGAAATCTGAGGGGCTTTCCCACTTACTTGATGGTTATGATTGGGAGTTCAACCTGATTGAAAGCAAAGAATTGAATGCCTGGTGTATGCCCGGAGGCAAAGTTGTCGTCTATACAAAGATTCTGAAAGCGGCTCAAAATGAAGGCGGATTAGCTGTCATAATGGGTCATGAAATCGCCCATGCAATTGCTGAGCATGGCAATGAAAGAATGAGTCAGATTCTCCTGGCGCAAATGGGCGGTATGGCCTTATCTACAGCTTTAGCTCAAAGTCCTCAGCAGACTCAACAATTGTGGATGAATGCATTTGGAATGGGTACAAATTTGGGCGTTTTGCTTCCATTCAGTCGAACCCATGAAAGTGAGGCAGATCATCTTGGACTCATTTTTATGTCGATTGCCGGATATGACCCAAATTATGCCATTGGATTTTGGGAAAGGATGGCTGAAATGTCTGAAAACAATGCACCAGATGAATTCTTTAGTACCCATCCTTCTGATGAGAGAAGAATTCAAGAGATTCAAAAATTAATCCCATCAGTTATGGAATATTATGAAAATTCCGATAAGATTACAGTTAGGCATTAACAGGCTGGAAATTTGAGATTCACTTGTAGAGTTTTACAAAAATTTTCTACAAAAAAACCGACGGAGTAAATATCCATCGGTTTTTTAATCTATAATCTTAAAGGTAAGATTAATTTATCGCTGCCTGTGCCGCCGCAAGACGGGCAATTGGAACCCGGAAGGGTGAACAACTGACATAATTTAATCCGGCATGATGAAAGAATCTGACAGAATCAGGATCACCACCATGTTCGCCGCAAATGCCTATTTTTAAATTGTTCTTTTTACTTCTACCTTTTTCAACAGCTATCTTTACTAACTCACCAACACCCTGCTGATCGATGGACTGAAATGGGTCGTGGGCAAGGATTTTTTCCTGTAAATATGCCGGTAGGAATCCGCCAATATCATCGCGGGAAAATCCATAGGTTGTCTGGGTCAAGTCATTAGTCCCAAATGAGAAAAATTCTGCTTCTTCGGCTATTTGATCCGCAGTCAGACAAGCCCTTGGCAGCTCAATCATTGTTCCTACCAGATAATCAAACCTGATACCTTTCTCCTCCATCACCAAATCAGCCATATCAGTAATAACTTTTTTCTGGTGAGATAACTCATTAACAGTTCCAACCAGGGGTACCATTACCTCAGGAAATGGTGTTTCACCTTCTTCAATCAGTTTTACCGTGGCTTCAAAAATGGCCCGTGCCTGCATCTCGGTGATTTCCGGATAGGCAATACCCAGTCGACACCCTCTATGACCCAGCATTGGATTTAACTCATGGAGAGATTCAATTCGTTTTTGAATTTCTTCACGGGAGACTTGAAGTTCTTCAGCTAACTCCATAATTTGTTCATCCGTTTGCGGGAGAAATTCATGGAGTGGTGGATCAAGTAAGCGAATTGTCACAGGATCAGGCGCCATCGCTTTTAATATGCCGTAGAAATCTTTCCTTTGGAAATTCAACAGATTCATTACAGCTTGACGACGTTCATCTTCAGTATTTGAAAGAATCATTTGTCGCATTGAAACAATTCGTTCCGGTTCAAAAAACATATGTTCTGTTCGACATAATCCGATGCCTTCGGCACCAAAATTACGAGCTGTTTTTGCATCATCAGGGGTATCAGCATTGGTTCTGATACTCAAGGTTCTAAATTTATCAGCCATCGCCATGAGTTTACCAAAATATGGATTTGAATCTAAATCAGGCTCAATCAGTGGAATTTGACCGTTATACACTTTTCCAGTACTACCGTTTAGTGTAAACCAATCACCCTCTTTAAACTCCCTGCCGCTTATGGTGACAGTTTTCTGCGTTCGGTTTATATCTAAATCTGAACACCCAACGATGCAGCATTTACCCCAGCCTCTGGCCACGAGTGCAGCATGGGAGGTCATTCCACCTTTTGCGGTTAGAATACCTTCAGCGGCATGCATACCGTGAACATCTTCTGGTGAGGTTTCATTACGGACGAGAATGACATTTTTTCCATCATTCTTCCAGGCTTCTGCATCATCAGCAGTAAAGACAATTTGGCCAACACCACCACCAGGGCCAGCAGGTAACCCTTTGGCTAGAAAATCTGCATTTTTCTCAGCATTTGAATCGACATTTGGATGCATAATTTCATCTAATTGATCAGGTTTTACGCGGTTAATCGCTGTTTTTTCATCTATTTGTCCCGCTTCAGCCATTTCAACAGCCATCCGAATGGCGGCAGTTCCGTTACGTTTGCCAACCCGAGTTTGAAGCATCCATAAGGTGCCTTCCTGGATAGTAAATTCAATATCCTGCATATCACTGTAATGACTTTCCAGTCTTTTTTGGATATCATCCAGTGTTTTATAATTCTCAGGCATGAATTCATCAAGACTTACTAAATGGGCTGTATCTTCCGTTTTTGTCTCGGTATTTAACGGATTTGGAGTACGTAAACCGGCAACTACATCTTCACCCTGGGCATTGATTAGCCATTCACCAAAGAATTTATTTTCACCAGTACCAGGATTCCGTGTAAATGCCACACCAGTAGCAGAATTATCACCCATGTTTCCAAAAACCATTGCCTGTACATTTACAGCCGTTCCCCAATGATCAGGGATACTTTCAATACGTCGGTAATTCACCGCTCGTTTACCATTCCATGAGCTGAACACTGCGGTGATTCCACCCCAGAGCTGTTCGTTTGGATCATCGGGAAAATTCTTACCCAACACCGTCTTGACCTTTGTTTTGTATAATTCAGATAATGTTTTTAGGTCTGTAGCGGATAATTCTGTATCAGATGAAAATCCTTTTTCAGATTTCATATTTTCAAGGATATCCTCTAATTGCTCACGGATTCCTTCACCGTCTGCAGGTTCTGTATCCATAGATTTCTCCATAACCACATCAGAGTACATCGTAATCAAACGACGATAGGCATCGTAAACAAATCGCTCATTATTTGATTTCTTGATTAGACCGGGAATCGTCTTCGATGTAAGACCCAGATTGAGTACCGTTTCCATCATACCCGGCATGGACATTCGAGCGCCAGAGCGAACAGATACCAAAAGCGGATTTTCAGGATCACCAAATCCTTGACCCATGATAGATTCCATTTGTTTCATAACATCGTCAACCTGGCCAGTCAGATCTGAAGGATATGAATGTTCTTTCATATAATTGACACATACTTCTGTCGTCAATGTAAACCCCGGTGGGACAGGTATATCAAGGCTTGACATTTCGGCAAGATTGGCACCCTTTCCCCCTAATAAATTTTTGTCTTCAGCAGAACCATCTGCTTTTCCATTTCCAAAACTATAAACGTATTTCATTATTTTACCTGTTATTGTGCTTATGTAAACTTGTCATCTCGATTGTTAAATAGTAACTAACTTCAGAGATACTAATCAAAAATAGGCTCGAAATTTACATGTCTTTCTGCTAATTGATGAAGAATTAGTTGATTCATTTTTTTGTTGTTCAATTAAACTAAGTATGAAGAATGTAATTTGAGTGAGAGAATTATTTAGGTGTGTTTAACAATTATACCGATAAAATATCTGAATAATATGTTAGGTATCTCAACCATTCTGGTTGAGGAAAGAAGAGAACAATCAGGATGATTGTTTTACAAACGTCTAATAATATGACCGTCCTTAAATCATCATTCGTTAATCGGTATTCGATATTCAGTTAAATTTTTAAAGTAAACTATTTGTCAATAGAGCTATCACCTAATATTTAGAATTTCGATATTCATCCAGTGCTTTTATAAGTATACCGTTTGTAAGCGAAAGTGGAAGCATTCCAGAAACCATAATAACTGCACCTATGGTAGTGATGGTTGGATCGTTTTGTTTTGAATATTTTCTTAAACCATAAAATGAAATTAGTGTGCCAAATTGAATTAGCCTTTTTGAAAATTTATTAAATTTCTTATATCTTGCCATATGTTGTGATTTAAACTGGATATTAGAAAAACTGGAAAGCAGATTTTCGTACGTTATGGGTTTTGCAGGATCGTTGAGTATCGAATAATATTCAGGCTCCTTATCTTGGCTTTCTGAGTATAGCGAAACCTTGCCTGTTTCAACTAGTTTGACGGCAATTACCCTATCAGAATTTTTCTTTTGTACAATTTCAAAATAACCATCATCATTTAGAAACTTCATTCCAATTACAACATAATGTTTTGAACTGTTATTTAGCAGCAGATAATATCGGTCTGCGAATGGTTTAAAATATTCAACCTGTCCATAATTGATTGTGCCATCCTTGTATTGAAGATATCCTTGATTGTTGGTAATACTTGGCTGAGATAAAAGGTATTCTGGGTGATTTATTATAACAAATAATAGAATATAGATAATAGAATTAAACGTTTTAAACTTAAAATTTGAATAATTCATAGTATTGCAAAAAGATGTTATAATTATTGTCATTATTCCTACCCTGTTAGGATTTATTTATTTGAATACAGTTTAATTTTTGGTTATGATTATAAAACTAAGATGTTATAGTTATGAGTAATGATTTAGAATAATTATCTCTGATATAAAATAATACGATCATTTCTTTTACTTCTGTGATTCGTTTCAAATAAGCTTCCTGTTTTCTTATATAGTCGAACAATTGCTTTACTCGTAGTAATTTTTTTTATACAAATTCCAGAAGCATCTATTCACCACCAACGATTCTACTTACTTTATCATCACATCCAGCTGTTTGTCAATTGGTGGACGAGCACCAACACGATTGACCACCCATGATGAAATTTTTACAGCATATACTGCTGCTTTTACTTCATCACCAAATTGAAGATAATGAGATAGATACGCTCCTGAAAATGAATCCCCGGCACCAGTGGCATCGATGATAGTATTTGTAGCTGCCGGTATATGATTTATTTTTCCAGAATTAAATACCATTGCACCTTCTTTATCCAGTTTTAAGGCTATTATCGCTTTGGGGTATAAATCTTTTAGACTGTGGCAGATGTCATCAGGGTTTGATTTACCAGTTATGGTTTCTCCCTCTTCTAAATTAGGAAAAAAAATATCTATTTTTAAATCCGATGTGTATTTTAGGAAGTTATCAACACCCATTTCCTCGATCATTTGGAATGAACCTGGATCCAATGAAATGGTGGCATCATATTTTTTTACAATCTTTGCCGCTTTTCTGGCGGCGGATCTGGGTGGGTCTTTAAAAAAGGACCAGGCGGTTAAATGTAAATGTGGTGTATTTTGAAGGATGCCAATGGGAAGTTCTGATGACAATAGGTAAAAATCAGCACCCTGTCCGGATACCATCGATCTTTCTCCCATGTGATCTATCCAGACTGCGACATTTGCGGTGCGATGTTCATTTGTCCGAATAGGGTCGTAATCCACCTTTTCATTCATTAAATCGTCTATTGCCAGTTCACCAAATCTGTCTTCACCAATTTTTCCAATAAAGTGAGTTTTCATACCGCATCGGGAAGCCCATACTGCAACATTTGCTGCTGACCCGCCAGGCGCAAGTTTTACCTCACCAAAGGTATCGCCACCCTGTAACAACTTTCGGTTTGTCCGGATCAGCACATCCCAGGCATAGTCACCTAGCACGGTTAACTCATTTATATTTTTAGCCAGGCGGTCTCCTTTTTCAGACATAACTATTATTTGAAAACGATATTATTGGTGCAAGTTACGATATTTTCCCATTATGATCAGAAAAGGAATATTCTTGTTTTTAGTTAAATACTTGATGTTATTTGTGAAATAGCAATGCAGTTTAATGACAGGAAGTCTTTATCATTAGAAATTGTTAAAGCAAAACTCGGAACAAGTTCGATATTGAATAGTACGATATCGAACTAATTAATCAATTAATCAAAATGAAAACAAAATTTGATATAAAAGAAAAACAAAGCCTTAATGCCTTTATAAAGTTACAGAGGGCGTCAAACTCCCTAAATCAATATCTTAATAAACAATTAAAGGATGCTGGAATTACTGAAAACCAGTTTGCAACCCTTGAAGCTCTTTTGCATCTTGGACCCATGTGTCAAAAAACCCTAAGCGAAAAACTTTTATGTTCACCGGGCAATATGACCACTGTAGTTGATAATCTAGTAAAGAATGGACACGTTATAAGGGAAATTGACCCTGCTGATCGTCGATATTATCAAATCAATCTTACAAAAGAAGGCAAAAAATTGATTAATGATTTATTTAATACCCATCGCCAGAATATTATTTTAGCATTTGAAGTTCTGTCAGATCAAGAACAATATATTCTCTCAGATTATTGCAAGCGTCTTGGAACCCAAAATTTATTAAATAACAATAAGGAGGACAAATAATTTCCAATTTGAAAGACATAGGTAGAATTATTTACTCAGTCATATTTATCGTTTTCGGAGTCATGCACTTATAGTGGCAGGCAATATGTCCGGCATGGTGCCTTCTTGGGTACCGGGTGGTGTCTTTTGGGTATATCTCACCGGGATTGCATTAATTACCGCCGGTAGTAGCCTCATCATCCAAAAACATCATTATCTCGCCGCCGTGTTGCTTGCAGCATTGTTATTCTCATTTGTTCTAACCATACATCTACCAGCCATTCTGGGTGGTAATATGATGTCTATTTCACATTTTCTGAAGGATGCCGGGCTAGCCGGGGCAGCTTTATTTATGGCTGGAGATTTCTGTAGATCGGAAGGTTAGTATCTAAAGATTGTTAAAAACGAAGCGGGGGATAGAAATCGAATTTATCCTTTGCTTTTTTGTTATATGGACTTTTCTTTATCTCTTACATACATCCAATAACCAAAAACAACAATCCACACTGAAATAATTACCGCTATAAAATAACCACTAAACATTTTCATCCTCCAATTTTAACAATTCCATTTTTCTCACATGAGATCTGTAGCGCATCATATTTATAAAAATCAGTGTAAAGGTAAATAATGAAAAGTAAAATACCTGCATAACCGCTGATGCATGTCCACCCATATCACGCTGTGGATGTGATTGGACTTGCGGTGCCCAAAAATCAACAGCATAATAAATGATTGGAATATCAATAGATGCCAGTATGCCGATGACCGCAGCATATCTGCTTGATCGTTCATAAGGTCCACCAAATTCCCGAATCATGAAGTACCCAATAAAAAGTAAAAACAGAATAAGGGTCGTTGTGAGCCGGGGTTCCCATGTCCATGCTTTACCCCAGATTGGTTTTGCCCATATTGGCCCAGTAATCAAGATTAACAAACAAAAAATGGTTCCGACTTCTGCGGCAGCCTGAGCAAGCACATCCCATTTTGTGTCTCTACTTATCAGGTAGGTAATACTGAAAACCATCACGCCAAAATATCCCAAAAAAGCATTCCACGCCAAAGGTACATGATAGTAGAATATTCGTTGAGCCCATTCCTGGTCGGGGATCATCGGGGCTAAGTATATTATCGTCCACAAATTCACAAATATGATGATGAGTGTGACAAATAATATAATTTTATTTTTTTTATCAGCTAAAAATGTCATTATTCCTCCGAAATTGCGCCAAACGTTAAATATCCTACAAGACTGAATACTACAGAAAAGGTGATTAATATCATAATCCAGAAATTGAATTTCGATAAAGGTAAACCCATGGCGATAGCGCTGGTGGATTTTGTTGCAGCAATGATAACCGGTGATAATAATGGAAATAGTAAAACAGGCACCAATACTTCACCCATTCGTGTCCGCAGTCCCATCCCAGATATCATGATTCCCACTCCTGATATTGCCCAATCCGTCAACATCATCAACAAAATAAATACATACCATTCGCCAGAGATCTTAAAATTCAGAAATAACACAAACAATGGTATAGTAAGTCCCTGGGCCAACAATAAAAAAATCCAGAAGGCAATTAGTTTTCCCAAATAGATACTACCTCTGTCAACGGGAGAGGATAACAACGCTGAATAGGCATCCATTTCTTTTTCAGCTGAAAAGCTTCTTAATAGTCCGATGACTGATACAAAAAGGAAGGTCATCCAGATGAGCCCTGGTAGGAATTTATTAAACTCTGCAGGGGCTGCATTAAATGCAAAAGAAAAAAGAAGTATTACCGCCACCGAAAAAACAGTCATTGAAATCACGGATTCTTTGGCGCGGATTTCCTGGTGAAATTCCTTTTTTATGAGGGTCATTAATTGCATTAGGATTTACTTCCCAAAAATGTGGTGAAATCATCCAGCTTTGGAGTTGATTTTTCCAGTTCTACTTTACCATTGCGAATCCCAATGACCCTGTCAGAATGTTTCTCTGCCCATTGTATGTCATGTGTAGAAAATAGAAGTGACCTACCTTCATTGCTCCATGTTTCAAATAAATGATCCAGTTGTTTTAGACCTGAAATATCCAAGGCAGAGGTGGGTTCATCCATTAATGCCAACTTCCATGAAGACAGAGTGAGTTTGATCATGGTTAATCTTTGTAACATGCCGGCGCTATAAATTCTTACCGGTTCGGATTTGTGTCGATGGAGATCATATTTGACAAATTCTCTTTCAATTTGCTCATTTGATACTATATCACTTCTTAATTCGAAAAAAAATCTCAGATTTTCCATGGCTGTAAAGGCAGGATAGAAAAGGGCTTGATGTGCCCATAAAATCATATCGTTGCGGTGCCGGGCATCATCTGTGAACATAGGAAGATCATTTAAAGAACCAGTGCCCTTATCGGGACGCATGATGCCTGCAAGAATTTTTAAAAGGGTTGTTTTTCCGACGCCATTTGGTCCTATAAGTACTGTTCTTTCACCTGAATTCAGCTGAAAAGAGATGCTTTTCAGTACCCGCTTATGATGGAAGGACTTAGCGATATTCGATATAGAAAAGAACGGAGATCCTGCAGCCAAAATATGTATAGATAAATTTAACTAGTTTGTGGAGGTCCCGCAATTGGAACAAAATTTTGCATTTGGAGTGATGGTTTCACCACAATTGGGGCAGTCTGGAATTTTTAGAGATGTACCACAGGATCCACAAAATTTATCGGATTTGCTGATGGTTCCGCTGCAACCCGGGCAATTTATTTCTGAACCTGAAACCACATGTTTCGAATCAATAACAGCTGATTTATCTTTGCCAAGATATCCGCTTACCTGCTGAACCAATTCACTTTTAATTCGCTGAAAGTCCTCATCGGAGGTGACACCCATTTCTTTTTCAAATTCCACTTCCCGAATTTGTTTTAATAATGAGATTTTTTCTAATTCTTTTACTTTTTCATCAGTGTCATCATGGAGTATTGTTGCTGAGTTTCCAGCACTAGCCAAAAAAGGTTTTATTACTAAATAGGACATTAACACAAAAACAATGAATAGTATAATGGGGGCAATCATATTTCTAACTCCTTCATTTCCTTTTCAATTCGATTTTCTAAGTCGGTATCAGTTTTTTTACCTCCTGCTCGTACGCTCACTGGTTCCGGTTTATTGATATAAGCTCTGATAACGAAGATGATTATAATTGTGCCTAATACCAGAACAATGAGTGGCATTTTCCAGGCCAGCTGGTGGATACCTGTTTCCGGCGGGGCCGACATGATGAGTGGGCTATGTATCCAAGCAAAAATATCGACAATTTCTGCAAGTGACATATTTGGGTGTATGTTACGCTTAACATGATCAAGAACTTGCCTTACCGGTTTGGTAGCTGGGGCAAATCCCAAGCGATAAATCCCCTGATTACTGTAAGTTGTTTCGAACAATTTGAGTATGTTTCTCTCGCTATACTCATCCATAATTAGAGCATTGATGGTCATTTTCATGTTTAGAGTATGTTGATTATCATCATGTTCAGCCATGGTGCCACCACCGCAGCAGGGCGCCATGAGGATGCTTTCAAGTTCCTTTTGGCTTTCCGTTTTAAATTGGCCGGACAGCATATTTATGGTAAATAAGACCATCATTATAAGAAATAATTTATTGGACGATTTTAATAAACTCATAGTTATCCTCTCATTTGGGATGTCATAAAAGCTGAATAGATAATCATTTGGTTTTTCTTCTAAAAAATTCCTCAATATTGATACTCACCATAGTTCCAATCAGAAGAACAAATGTACCCAACCAAACCCAGGTGACCATGGGGTTTATCCTTACTTTCATCGTTGCCAACCCTGTTTTCAAATCTACATCACCAAGAACAATATAAAAATCTTCATTCAATGTCGTTTTTACTGCCACTTCTGAATGAGGCTGATTATTCTGATCGGTGTAGAACCGCTTTTCCGGCTCCATTATATGAAACTTTTTTCCATTTTTCTTTACATCCAATTTGACAATTTTTGCTACATGATTTGAACGGGTGTCTGGATTGCTGTCAGGTGATTCAAACCACTGTTCTACATATGTAATCTCGTAATTACTTAATGTTTGAATATCCCCCGGCATCATGGACAGATCTGCTTCTTTATCAAATGCTTTCCCGGTAAATCCTGCAAACATCATGATAATACCTACATGAACAATATAACCACCATAGCGACTGCGATTTTTATCTATCATAGTGAATAATGATTTGAACATACCTTCACCGGTCATCCGCATTCTTGCTTTCATACCTCGATAGAATTCTGACAGAATAGTCATTGAAACAAATACCATTAAGCCAATTGAAACAAGAGGATATACCATCTTTAAATCCATAATGACAGCAATGATCGCTGTGAGAAGTAAAGCTGATACGATAGGAAGAATAAAATTTCGTTTTAGACTGCGAATAGATGTTTTTCGCCAGGCGAGGAGTGGTCCAATTCCGGTTAGAGCCAATGTGATGAGTCCAAGGGGAATCATGATTCGATTAAAATAAGGAGAGCCAACGGTAATTTTGAATCCCGTTACAGCCTCTGAAAAAATTGGGTACATTGTACCCCAGATTACCGCCAGCATCATGGAAATAAAGAGCATATTATTGAAGAGAAATCCACTTTCCCTACTGACAAAAGATTCAAGTTTGTTTTTTGATTCCAGTTCTTTTCTGCGAATTATTAATAATACTGCATTCACAACGATGATTAAAATTATAAATCCAAAGAACCATATTCCAAGATCGGTAGCAGCAAAAGCATGAACAGATGAAACGATTCCGCTACGGGTTAGATAGGTACCAAATATTGTCAGGGTAAATGTCAACATGATAAGTATCATATTCCATAATCTCAACATGTTTTTCTTTTCCTGGATCAGGACTGAATGTAAGTATGCTGTAGCGGTAAGCCATGGCAGGAGTGATGCATTTTCAACCGGATCCCAGGCCCAGTATCCACCCCAACCGAGTTCAACATAAGCCCATTTTCCACCCATTATAATTGCTATTGTAAGTAACACCCAGGTAATCAATGTCCAGCGTCGTGTTGTTTGTATCCAAACAGCATCTAAATTTTTAGTAATTATGGCAGCCATTGCAAAGGCAAATGGCACTGAGAATCCGATAAACCCTAAGTATAGCGCTGGGGGATGAAGAACCATAGCCCAATGCTGGAGCAGTGGGTTTAATCCTTGTCCATTGACTACCATCCCTTTTTGAACAGGATCAAATGGGTTTTCAAAGAAATTTATCAGAATAAGAAAAAACATTTGAATTACTGCCATTGTAATCATTACCCACGGCATAAGCCTCGGGTGTTTTTTCCTGTTTTGCAGGATTACCAGAATGAAAAAGAATGATTGAATAGCGAGCCAGAATAATAGGGAGCCTTCCATTCCAGCCCATAAACCAGTAAACTTATATAATAAAGGTGTTTCGATACTTGTATACTTGGCAACATAAATAATTGAAAAATTACTGATCATCAATTCATAAACAAGAATTATTGTGCTAAATACAACCAATGCGGAACTAGAGAGAAAGGCCATTCTTCCAGATTTTAAAAACCGATAATCATTGGCACCAACCATGCTTAAGGAAACAATAATAATTCCAAAGACACCAAATAACAGGGACATTGCCAACATAGCATTTCCGAGGACTGCGAACATATTTTATCCTTCCATTTCGGGCGTCTGATACTCCCCTTCTTCATCATATCGTGAAGCACATTTCGTCATAAGATTATCCGCATGAAAAACACCTTCATCATACGCGCCTTCAACAATTACTTCTGCACCATCTTTAAACAGATCCGGTATTTCTGCACTTGTGAAATTCACAGGAAGCACACTCTCATCCTGCTTTAGCAGGAAACTCACGGTCAATTTATCATCAGAATAAAAAATAGACCCATCGTCAACATTTCCACCAAGGCGAAACCGCGCCTGTGAGAACTGGTCATGCTTTTCAAGCAGGTCATTAACAGAAATAAATGGAACTTCTTCTGATTTAAATTCCACAGATATCCAGGCAGCTACAAGCACACCAAAAACGACGACCACTAAAGCAAATTTCTTTTGAAAACTCATGTTATCTCCAAATATTATCAATTTTCTTGGCGTTAATTTACAGACTTTACAATATGTTTTAATGACATAATTGTGAAAGATAGATATTTAGGTGTACTTTGTCTTAATATCGTTTATATATTTTTATTCATTTTTAAAATTAAATTACGCCCACAATATACCATTACTGTATAATAACAGTGTGTTAGGAAAATGATATTATATATATCACTAAGAAATATTGGATACACTATTTTAAGACATACTAATCCGGTCTAATATAATTATTAATTTTTTTATTAATAATTACGCATCATTTCAACTGAACTTTTCCTTTTTATGAATGGCCGCCCGTTTTGTGGCATCCAATTCCATATTTCTTAAGCGAATGTTTAAAGGTGTAACTTCGACTAATTCGTTTTCTGAAATGAATTCAAGTGATTGATCCAGGGATAAATTTCTGGGAGGTCTAAGTGTTACTGTCGCATCCGAAGTAGCGCTTCTCATATTTGTCAGCTTTTTTTCCCGAGTGATATTTACAGTAAGATCCTGATTACGATTTCGTTCTCCAATGATCATACCGGCGTAAACCTCCGTTCCTACTCCGACAATTAATTCTCCACGATCTACCATAGCCAAACAGGCATAACCTGTAATCTTTCCCTGTCTATCAGATAGTAATGATCCATTTTGTCTTTGAGGTATTTTCCCAAACCAGGCTGCATATCCATCAAATAGTTTATTCATTATTCCCGCACCTTTTGTATCTGTGAGGAACTGACTCCTAAATCCAATAAGCCCCCTTGACGGGATGACAAATTCCATCGTAACCCGGCCATGGCCATGGTTTTGCATATTTGTCATTCGACCTTTTTTCTTTGTAAGCTTTTCTGTAATCACACCAACATTGTCTTCAGGAATATCGAAAAAGACTTTTTCCATTGGTTCTAATAATTTACCATCGATTTCCTTGGTTATCACCTGGGGTTTTGATACCATAAACTCAAATCCCTCCCGTCTCATGGTTTCAATGAGGATGGCCATTTGCAATTCCCCACGACCCCAAACCTCAAATGCATCGGCGCGATGCGTAGATTTCACCTGTAAGGACACATTTGTAAGCACTTCCCTTTCAAGGCGAGCCTTCAAATGACGGGAGGTTAGATACTTGCCCTCTCTCCCGGCAAATGGACCATTGTTCACATAGAAAATCATAGAAACAGTTGGTTCATCTACTTCAATTCTGGGTAATGGCTCAGGATTCTCATTTGATGATATCGTATCGCCAATTTTAATATTTTCCACACCGGCAATGGCGATAATATCTCCCGCTACAAGCTTATCTACTTTTATTTTCTGCAGACCTACAAAAGTATAACAGGCAGAAAATTTTAAACCACTTGTGGTTTTATCTTTACCACAGAGACTATACCTTTTATTCAATTCCAGAATACCGTTGTTTAAACGACCCACAGCAATTTGTCCAACATATGGATCATAATCCAGGTTAGTGATCAGAAATTGTGGTGTATGATTTTCATCAGCGATTGGGCCTGGGATTCTGGATATAATTGTTTCAAAAAGCGGTTGTAAATTTGATGACCCATCCTCTAAATCCAAATGCCCAATACCGTCCTTAGCAATAGTATAAAGAATGGGAAAATCGATTTGATCATCGGTAGCATCTAAATCAATAAATAAATCATATACTTCATTTACAACCTCTTCTATCCTTGCATCTTTTCGATCAATTTTATTGATAACCAGAATAACCGGCAGGTTTTTATCGAGTGCTTTTTTTACAACAAATCTAGTCTGAGGTAATGGCCCTTCACTGGCATCCACCAATAAGAGTACACCATCCACTAGATTGAGTCCCCTCTCCACCTCGCCGCCAAAATCGGCATGACCAGGTGTATCTATTATATTGATTTTTACACCATTATAATTAACCGCTGTGTTTTTTGCAGTTATGGTTATTCCGCGTTCCCGTTCAAGGTCCATAGAATCCATCACCCGGTCTGCAACTTGCTGATGATCATTAAAAGTACCGCTTTGTTTCAGCAAACCATCTACCAGAGTAGTTTTGCCATGATCCACATGGGCAATTATGGCTATATTTCTTATATTTTCTTTTCTCATTTCCTATTTCCTGTCATATTATCCTATTGAAAAACATGCATATTCATGTTTTCTGCATGTTTTGCAGAGCGCGAAATTTACTTCAAGCCAAGTTTCTTTATTAGAAAAGTATTTATTTTTATTATATTCCATACCCATTTCGACACAAAACCTCAGTATCTATTATCACATAGGTCATATTTAATTCGGAACTAATCTCGTTTGGGTTTGAGAAAAATTTCTTAAATAAAAGTCCTGTCCTTCAATCTAAAAATATTAAATTTTTTATGTTAATAATTGATGTTTATGAAATTAACAAGTTAGAGAAATATGCCGGATTCTATTTTTGGATAAATTCAACATGTATTTTGTTAATAAACTCAAACCCGCAAAATAAAAAAAGGAATAACTTTGAATAATCAGAAGAACTCTTTTTCGATGGAGTCAAATGTATTTAATAGAACTGATACTACTGGCAAGCTGATCAGTGAAAATGTATATAACCTTACCATCGGCCTCGTCCTTGCCTGGGGTTTTCTTTTAAATTGGTTATTGGTTACATCGATATCTCCAGCCTCATTGTTATCATTTGGCTTTTGGCCACTTATGATTGGATATTTTGTTTCGTGCTTTATTGGAATCAGAATTTATACCAAATCGGATGACCCTTTTATTAGTTTTATCGGTTATAATTTTGTTGTAATACCTTTTGGGCTGATTCTGAATATCATTGTGAGCAGTTACGATCCTGTCATAGTTCAAGATGCTATACGGGTAACTGGCATTGTCACATGTATCATGATGATTCTAGGCTCTGCGTTCCCATCATTTTTTCAGAAAATATCCGGCGCACTAACTGTCGCCTTAATTGCAGTTATTATTGTTGAGATGGTAGAAATATTTATATTTAAAACTCATCATGGTGTATTAGATTGGATAGTGGCACTAATTTTTTGTGGTTATATTGGATATGACTGGGGAAGGGCAAATCGCATACCAAAAACATTGGATAATGCAGTTGACAGCGCTGCCTCTCTATACATGGATATCATTAATTTATTTATTCGTATTTTGAGAATTATGGGGAAAAGATAATTGAAAACAGGAATTACGAAATTATTTCCTGATTTCAAAATTGGAGTTACTTCCGAACTGCAGTTTTGGGATCATCATTCAACTTAATTTCGTATGTGGTATTGTCATTTACAATCAACTGAATAATATCCTTTGTCTGAATATCAATACGGGTCTGACCAAAATCAGATTGTTCAAGAGAATTGTCTGTGATAAGATTAATAATTAAATTCTGTTTTTTGTCTTCGAATATATCAACCGCCAACTGATCAGGAAAAATCTTTGGGCCAGAATCCAGAGCATATTTATTTGAGCTTTGTAATTGAAGAATAATTTTCGATGCATCATTGTATTTTTTGACAAATATTATCGCTTTGGCATTATTTGCCATGGCTGCAAACTTCAACTCTTCATATGAATCTTCTATATTTAATTGTAGATAGGATCCGGTAATCGATCCAGACCAGAACGAATCCCTGATAGCTTTGTCACTTTTCAAATTATCTTTATGAGTATCTGTTACAAATAATGTGGGTTGATCCAAATCCTCTGTGCCGTGATAAATGTTATCTATTTTTAACGAAAGATTTGGTATAGTTGAGTCATCCTCTCTGAATTCCATCATGACGATATCATCATTTTTAGTTTCAGAGATTTCTGGAATTGAATTTTCATAATTTTCAGAAATTACACTCATTTCGTCCTCCTCAAAAGCAATTGATGGATGCTGAGGAGCAACGTAATAAGATTCATATCTTTTCTCCGAACCATCCTTTACAAGCCCCTTGATAGATACCCTGGGGATATCATCCTCAATTTTTTTTGTAGATTCTTTTTCAATCCATTTTGACATATCGCCATCTTCATTATGACTGCCTACTGTATATTCATAATCATCAACTCTATCACCTTGTATTTCGAATTTTTCTGGTACTTTAATAATCAGTCCAGGTTCATCATAAGTAATTTTTTGATACAATTGTGGAAGAGCAAGGAATAAAATAATTATTGCCGCAATTTTAAGAATATTTTCAGAATAATAAATAAATCTGCCCTTATGAGTTTTCCGAGTACTAACCTGCTGGCGGATTTCATTTTTCATGGCATCTTTAGCACTATCGTTGATACCTGCAAGAACCAATGTTTGAAATTCAAGTTCTATCTTACAACTCTCGCATTCCTTGAGATGTTTGTCACATGCCTTGCGATCCTTTTTATCAAGCGTATCAGCTATATATTTTTCGAGGATTTGCCCGTCTATAATTGACTTGCAGTCCACTATATTGCTCCCCCCTCTTTGGATAAAAGATTTCTAACTCTCAATTCTAACTTTTTCTTACATTGGTACTTCTTTGACTTGGCGGTATTCTCATTGGCAAAATGCATAATACCGGCAATTTCTTTCATATTTCTACCTTCATAATAAAAGAGATATAATAGTTTGCGACATAATTCACCAATCATTGTTAGAGCTTCGCGGACCAGTTCAAATCGCTGATCATTTTCTTGAGTCAATGTTGATGATGGTTCTGCTATCTGGTCTTCCATCGATTCAAAAGTGTTTTTTATCCTCGATCGCTTCCTCATTATAGCCATCCACTTATTCCTGATAATAGCCATTATATAAGTACTTAATTTTGCAGTAAGGTCAAATTTTCCAGAAGAAACTTTTCGCCACAAGACAATTATTGTCTCCTGAAGTACATCCTCCACATCTTCTTTTGTCCCGCCGTTAGATATAATATAACTGGTGGTCATTCTTCTATACTTTATATATAAATCGCCTAGCACAGTCCTATCATTTAAGCGAATCCGGTTGATAATGGACTGATCTTTCGAGAAAAATAATTTCAACGTTTACCTTTTAACTGTTTATGTCATTAATAGGATGAATGTAAACGAAGCATGTCATCCAGCACATTAATCGTTAGATCATTCAATCAGGAAACTGCAAAAACTATCAAGAATATGAATAAGAATAAAAGGAGTATCAAGATGATGAAGTCAAGTTTTAAAAGATGGATAGTCATTATAATCATGGGTTCATTAATCATTGGTGGATTATACAAATCTGAAACAGGGAGCCTAAAAGGAAAAGTTACCGATATAAATGGAAATTCAATACCAGGTGTTGCTGTATATATTCCTTCATTGGCGATTAGAGGTGCAGCAGATATAAATGGTAATTATATTATTTTGAATATTCCTGTGGGGACTTATGAGATTCATTATTCTATGATAGGCTATCAGAAAAAAGTGGTTAAAGGTATATCCATTTCAACAGATAAAATCGTGTGGCTAAATACATCGCTAATAACACAAATAATTGAGGGAGAAGCAGTAGAGGTTCTTGCTCAAAAACCAAAAGTGGAAAAGAATCAAACCTCTAAAAAAACTCAGATTTGGTCTCAGCATAGTATTGAGCCACTTCCTATTAGAGATAATCAAAAATTGTATACTTTGCAGTCTGGTGGTGTAATGGTCGATAGGGGATTACATAATAAGAACGGGCTTGCTAATTTGGATGCCTACATGATGAAAAACCAGATTACCAACTCTGAGGATTATGGATTCTTATTAGAAAACACCTTTCAGGATGCTTTACACAATCCACTATCGACTTTTTCTATTGATGTTGATAATGCTTCTTATGCAAATATCCGTAGATTTTTAATGCATAATAGATTGATGCCTCCAAAAGATGCGGTGCGTATCGAAGAGATGATCAACTATTTTACTTATGATTATCCACAACCTGACCGGAGACATCCATTCTCTATTTATACTAAATTATCTGACTGCCCGTGGAACAGAAATCATCAGCTGGTTCATATTGGTCTTCAGGGACGCAAGGTTGATTATGACGATCTAAAACCTTCGAACCTTGTATTTTTATTGGATGTTTCGGGGTCGATGAGTTCAAGAAACAAACTGCCATTGTTAAAAAAATCATTCAAAATGCTTGTTAAAGAGCTTAGCCGGGAAGACAGAATCGCTATTGTAGTTTATGCTGGAGACGCTGGATTGGTGCTTGACTCTACACCTGCAAACAATCGAGGCAAAATATTCTCAGCTCTGAATAATTTGCAAGCAGGCGGCAGTACAGCCGGCGGAGCTGGTTTAAAACTTGCTTATGAAATTGCCTATGAAAATTACATACCCGGAGGAAATAATCGAGTAATCCTGGCCACCGACGGAGATTTCAATGTAGGTCCATCTTCGGATTCAGATATGATTCGACTCATTCAAGAAAGAAGAGATAAAGGGATTTTTCTGACAATCACCGGATTTGGTATGGGTAATTATAAAGACAGTAAAATGGAAGAAATAAGTAACGCAGGTAATGGAAATTATTTTTATATTGATGACATCAAAGAAGCCAAGAAGGTTTTTGTCAATGAGATGCGGGCTAATTTATTTACAATCGCCAAAGATGTGAAAATACAGATTGAATTTAATCCTGAATTTGTTAGTCAATATCGTTTGATTGGTTATGAAAATCGAATACTCAATGACAGGGATTTTAATGATGATATAATTGATGCTGGTGAACTTGGTGCCGGGCATACTGTAACAGCATTGTATGAAATTATTCCGATTGGAAACTCATATATGGGGCCTGGAATTGATGATTTGAAATATCGTAAATCTAAGATATTTAAGGCTGATGAATTTTCTGATGAATTATTAACTGTGAAATTCCGTTATAAACAACCCAATGGCAATCGAAGCAGATTGATCGAGGAGGTTTTATATAACGATCCTGTTAGATTCAAATATTCTTCAGATAATTTCAAGTTTTCTGCAGCAGTTGCCGGATTTGGGATGTTACTTCGTGATTCAAAATATGTAGAGGGGCTTACCTTTGATGATGTTTACCGAATCGCAAAAAAGTCAAAGGGTAAAGATGAGTTTGGTCATCGAGCGGAATTTTTAAAAATGGTTGATACCTGCAGTGATGCAGCCTCGCTCATGGATTAACAGTGATCAAAATTTATTCAATTCCTTTGAAATACGGAAGCCAACACTAATATGGGAATATTAATATTTATTTCTGTGATCACATGAGATGGATTTATAGATGATAGCCTAAAAGATATGGGATAAGCTGAAAATAGTGAAGAAAAGGTAAGGAAAAAAGGGCTTAAAACACAGATGTCAAAAGCATTGCTTTTGACATCTGTGTATAAGATTGATAGGTTTTACCACCTACGAGGTTTTGGTCGAGACCTTTCCTCTCTTGGACGGGCTTCGTTAACTTTAACGTCCCGGCCTTTGATTGAGCTTCCGTCTAATTCTTTTATGGCTTTTTCGCCATCGGCTTGGTTTTCCATTTCGATAAATCCAAACCCTTTAGAGTTTCCAGTTTCTCTGTCTTTAATAATATTAACATTAACTATGGCGCCAAATGCACCAAATTGTTCCTGAAGTTCTTCTTCAGTAACTCCGTAAGACAGATTTCCTACATATATTTTCATGTTTTTCCTAATCTAAGTTCAATGTGCATTTTCTTGTTGCTTCTATCGAATATTAAAACACACGAAATTACCGATAGATATTTGCCACGTGTCGGCAAAATTATGAAACGTTTGTTACCTTTATTTTTCCACTTGTGTATTTATTGATTGTTGATCAATAACAAAAATAGTAAAAAGGTCTCAAATGAATCGCAGTAATTTACGATAGAAAGGACACTTTAGTGAAATTAAAACATTTATTCAGGGGTTCCCCCTCGTGAAATCGCCCAAATAATTAGTGTTAATGGTCCTTTTAACTTCAATTTTCGTTTAAATTGATAATTATTAATTGGATTGCGAACGTAAATGTCTTTAAATCTATCATAACCTTTGGCTCTTAAAAACCATCAATTTCTCTCTAGTCATTTCATGCATTGAATATTGAATCCCTCCCATGCCAATACCGGATGAGTCTCTTCCGCCAAATGGCATCCAATCTACCCTAAAAGCAGTGTGATCGTTCACCATTACCGTCGTTGCATTGAGTTTTTTTACACAATCTAAGGCAACATCAATATTCTTTGTGTAAACGGCGGCTTGAAAATGGACATCCAAACTATTGGCAATTTTAATAGCTTCCTCTCGGTTTGAATAGGAATATACACATACAACCGGGCCAAATATTTCTTCTGTTGATACTTTTTCCGAATCCGGTGGGTTTAATAAAACTGTCGGTTCATAACAGGTGTTTGAAATCCGGTTTCCACCACATAATAATTTCGCACCGCCGTCAATAGCTTCATTGACCCAGTCTTCAACTCTGTCAACTTCCTCTGGTAAAATTAAAGGACCAACATCTGTATTTTCATCCATTGGATCACCGACAACTAATTTCTCGGCCATTGCTACTAGTCGATCAGCCACGTCCTTACAGATACTTTCATGAACAAACACTTTTTGCACAGACACACAAACCTGCCCGGCATGATAGAAACCACCTTTTACCAGCGCTGGAAGCATGTCTTCTAAATCTGCATCTTTCTCGACAATAACAGGAGCTACACCACCATGTTCTAAAGCACATCGGGTTCCTGGTGATAATTTGGACTTCAGATACCAGCCAACATTTCCAGAACCTATAAAAGAAAAATAATTCACCCTTTTATCCGTGACTAAATATTCCCCAGTTTTTCTATCACATATTATTGGCTGACACCAGCCATCAGGGAGACCAGCCTCTTTTAAAATTCCAATTAACGCCAGACATGATAATGGTGTGGTCGATGCCGGTTTTATTATTACGGGGCAGCCAGCGGCTATTGCAGTAATGACCTGATGCACAATTAAATTTAGCGGGTGATTAAATGCACTTACTGAAACCACAACCCCAATTGGCTCTCTGGTTGTAAAGGCCAATCTGTTTTCAGAGGCTTTTGTCAGACCCATTGGAATTTGCTCACCCTTTAATTGACCGATATGCTCGATAGCTATCTTTACCCCATTTATTGCTCGGAGCACCTCAACCCTGGAGTCAACGAGGGGTTTTCCGCCTTCTTGAGCAGCCGTTTTTGTCAGCTTATCAACTCGTGTTTTCATTATTTCAGCAGTACGCTCCAAAATGGCAATGCGCTGATGAGCCGGGAGCCAATTTGATTGATCAAGAAATAAATTGTATGCTGTTGTCAGCGCATCTTCAGCCTCTGCTTTTCCAGCTAATGGAATTTCCTTTATGAGGCTCAAATCGTATGGGGATTGTATTTTTATCATAATATTAGATTTTTTTTAAGATTTTAATAATATTGGATATTGGGTCATGATGCATAGATTATTAGATATTTGCTACAAAGACAAAATCTATTAATTTTGATTTGCTATCAATCAATATGATCGTCTATTTTCTGTAATTTCACTTATTTCTTGATTATAAAATACAGGTTTTTTCTTTTAACAATACATTTAGAATGGAGTGATTTAAAGAGTAATCCACGGCTAGATCGATTACATGAACGCCATCCGAATCAAGACATCTTTTCAATATATCCAAGAAGTCATCATCATTTTCCGGTCTATAACCATTGGCACCATAACTCTCAGCATATTTGACAAAGTCTGGGTTTTTGTAATCCAAGCCATAATTCTCAAAGCCCATACCCTCCTGTTTCCATTTTATCATTCCATATGCAGAGTCGTTCAGGATGATCACAACTATATTTAAGCAAAGGCGTATGGCTGTTTCCAATTCCTGGGAATTCATCATAAAACCGCCATCACCGCAAACAGAAATCACCTTTTTGTGAGGATATATTAATTTTGCACATAAAGCAGACGCCAAACCTGCACCCATCGTTGCAAGCGCATTATCCAATAATAATGTGTTTGGTTGATAACATTTATAATTCCGTGCAAACCAAATTTTATAAACGCCATTATCCAATGTTACAATATCTTCCTCTGAAAGATTTTGTCGAATAATGTGCACCAACCTCTGAGGTAAAATTGGAAATCGTTGATCTAGAGAGTATTTGGTTAAATGGCTTTCAATTTCTGTTTGAATTCGTTGATAGTATGATAAATCCCATTTACTGAAATCATTCATATGTTTAGCGATTTTTGTAATCGATGTGGCAATATCTCCAATAACATTTAATTGAGGGAAATACACTTCATCCACCTGTGCTTGGAAAAAGTTGATATGTATCACCTTCGTTCCTCCTTCTTCCATAAAAAAGGGCGGTTTCTCAACGACATCGTGACCGATATTGACAATCAAATCCGCTCTATTTATAGCGCAATGCAGAAAATCATTATCAGATAATGCGGCCGTACCTAAAAATTTAGGATTGCGTTCATCGACCACACCTTTTCCCAATTGTGTATTAAAAAAGGGTATCCCCGTTTTTTCAATGAAATTGGTTAAGGCCCTGCTGGTTCTTTTCCGATTAGCACCGACGCCAATTAAAAGTAATGGCATTTTGGCATCTTCTATCATTTTTGCCGCTTTCTGAAGTGTTAATTCATCGGCATCCGGTCTTCTAAAATCAACCACTTCAAATATTCTGTCATCGCAATCCTCAGCGGCAATATCCTCAGGCAATTCCAGGTGCACCGCACCTGGCCGTTCTTCCATTGCCAGTCGAAATGCTTCTCTTACCATGGAGGGGATATTATTCCCATTGACAATTTGACGGGCATATTTTGTAATAGGGCGCAATAAATCGACAATGTCAACAATTTGGAACCTACCCTGCTTTGATTTTTTAATGGGCTTCTGTCCGGTTATCATCATCATTGGCATGGCACCCAATTGTGCATAAGCAGCAGGGGTTGTAAAGTTTGTTGCTCCTGGGCCCAATGTTGATAGACAGACCCCTGGTTTTCCCGTCAATCGACCGTAAGTTGCAGCCATAAATCCTGCCGCCTGCTCATGACGAGTAAGAATTAAAATTATTTTTGAATTTCTCATGGAATCCAATAAATCAAGATTTTCTTCCCCGGGGATCCCAAAAATGTATTCGACTCCTTCGTTCTCTAATGCTTTTATAAATAGTTCTGAGGCTTTCATTATTCTACTTCTTTTCCCTTCTTATAAACGGATGATTATTTATGCAGTATCACCCTTAATTTTGTTCTTTATTTTTTTTGTTTTTAGAGTAGTTTATTTCATTTGAATAAAGCAATAAATCTATATCATAAATATCCGGATGAATAATTCCTACCTCATGTAATCCAATTTTATTAAGTAGTTTTATTGACTTGTGATTATCCAAGGTGGTTATGGCAAAAATTGTCTTGAACTTCAAGGGCGATAAACCATATTTCATTGTCTCACACGCTGCCTCGTAAGCATACCCATTTCCTTCATAATTTGGTAATAGGGCGAACCCTAAATCGGCGTGGTCTAAAAAATTTCGTTTCACAAACCCACATAGGCCAATGGGTTTATCCTCCGCTTTTAATATCATCTTAAATAAACCATAGCCGTTTTTGACATAACTGTCGATTAAAACTTTTTGGATATAATCAGTAGCCTCTTTCGTGGTTGTTAATCCTCTGTCCCCAATGAATTCAATCCAGCCGGGACTATTTAATAATTCAAGAATAAATGGACTATCTTCAAGGGTGGCTTTCTCTATTCGAATCCTTTCAGTCTCATATAGAGGCATGATAACCAATCTATTTTTTGTAATTTTTCTCATATAGTTTTATCCAGTCATCCACAGTCATCCTCTGCATTAAATCACCGATAAGCTGGTAAGGGATTTGATCTATTTTTTTGAATCGGACACAACTTTTTCCCATATCCAATTTGTATTTATTATGTTTTGGATACTCTTTTACAAACCAGTCATATAATTTTGGATCGGCATATATACCCATATGATAAAAGCCTATAAAATGTTTTTGTGAAGCGATGTTAACAAATGGCAAAGGTAATTGTGGATCACAATGATATCCATCGGGATAGATACTATGGGGAACCACATAACCAATCATCCCATAACTCATTTGCTCAACAAATCCTTCAGGAATATTTGATTGAATTGTTTCTCTGAGTCTAATAATATATTGTTTTCTGTCTTTGGGAATTTTCTCCAAATATTCATCTACTGTTTTTGCTTTTATCTGCATACTTTGCCTTCTTTTTTCTTTTAATATTTTATTTCGGATACATTGCCATCGGAAGATGTCATGGGACTTATTTAATACTTATCCATTTTCCATTATTATGTGATTTCTGAGCTGCATCAATAATCTCCTGTGTTTTAAATCCATCATAAAAACTTGGTATTGTTTTAGTCTTTTTTAAAATAGCATCTATGAAAGCCCTTGGACCTGCTGGTTGTGATGTAAATGGATCTCTATTTTCCGACACATCAAGATTTTTTAAATATTTAGCAGGTACTGTAAGCTCTTTAAAACATGTATCATTTTTTTGAATACCCTTAATTGTTGTGCCTGCCTCTTTTCCAGAAAGTATTTGTTTGACTTCAATCGTACCAGAATTGCCATGGAGCACTATGCCAATTTCGGCATTCCGGTCACCCGTATGAGTGACGGCAGTAACATGCACTAAACCATGAGCTCCGGACTCAAATTCAAGAGTAATAAAAGCCGAATCATTACTGGGAGTAATTGGCTTGCCATCAATTCCGGGGCGTTGGACAATTGTTTTAAGCTGGGCACTAACACTGCTAATTTCGCCCATATACCATCTTGCAAAATCAAACATATGGGCACCTAAATCACCAAGGACACCATTTGCCCTGCTACCGTCAAATCTCCACAGATATTCAGGTTGATTACCAAATCCACCGATAAATTTAAACTGCGCTTCAAAACAACGGCCAACATAACCATCATCAATCAGCGTCTTTATATATTTGAAATGGGGCATCCAGCGCCAGGTAAATAGGATCATGTTTATAACATTTTTGCTTTTTGCTTTTTGATACATTTCTCTGGCTTGATCCACATTGAGCGCCATAGGTTTTTCGCATAATACATGTAGGTCTTGATCAAGGGCATCCATGGTCATTTGGTGATGCAAATCATCTGGTGTTGAAATGATTATCGCATCCAGATTAGCCTTTTCAATCATTTGACGATAATCGGCAAAAATTTGAGGAACATCATATTTTTCCGCCATCTCAGATGCTCGATTTTGATCACGCCCGCAAATGGCGATAATTTCTGTAGAATCATGACTTTTTAGGCTTGGTAAAAACATTGCATCAGCCCACCAACTAGTACCAATGATACCAACTTTAACTTTTTTAGACATGGAATATTCCTTTTCTCATCATATAATTATAAATTTTCATCCCAAAACAAAATAAACAAAAGCAATAGATAATATTAAAAATATTGGAGAGTAGAGTCTCGTATCCCAATAAGCAAATGGACTATTGGTAATTTTTTTTGTGAACCCGGCATATTTGAAGTCCCCGATGGATCTCAATAGAAAAAATCCCGCACAGATTAGTAACATCCACTTTATATAGATTTTGGGTATAAAATCGACATCCATGACGTCCGAATATTCCAGAATTAATATTGACAATAAGTTCAATAATAGCCCAATAATTAATGTACTAACAGGGCCAGGATTGAAAAGTGGTTTGCCGTCATTTGTGGGAATGGCTTTACGAATACCCTTTTCACCGCCAAAGGCCCAATAGATATGGATTACTGAAATGATCGAGAAAAATATGGTGAGACTTATTGCCAGATAAGATTTAGGCATTTGTATTATTGCGCTTTTGGATTTTTACCATCCGACAACTTATTATTGATTCTTTTTTGCATATTCCAAAGATTCATAGATATATGACTCATAGTCCTTCTCAAAACCTAAAGGAATTAACACCCATTCTTTGAACCGCTTTTTGGTAAAGTTAAATTCCATACCGATACCGTTATCAATGAGTTCAATGACACGATCTGGAGATACTTTAATAATAAGGGCCTCTTCTTTTTTAAACATCATGGCCATAAAATCTCCCTTATAACGAAGGCATGCAGTCTTCATCATGGTTGATTCCTCGACGCCGTTTTCGTTTAAAACTTTAGCGGTAGCCTCCAGGTAACCCATTAATCGCTCCTATTTTCCTCAAGTGATGAAATATCTCTAAATAAAGACGTCAAATAATAAGGCTAATCTGTTTAAACATCGATTGTGATATTCAATAATATTACTCGTATTAATTGTGTGTTTTGGGTACTCCCATATCAGTTTGTAGCACAATGTATTTGAATGTTTGCATTATTTAATACTGAATCACCTAAATTAAGATTGTTTGTATTTCAATCATCAGTTACGGAAAGATTTTTATCACATGAATAATCTATCAACTTCATTCACCCAATATTGCAGAAATTTTCTGCCGATTTATATTTTATTGACATTCTTAGTTGCAGGTGACAAAGAACCTTTAGTCACTTTTGAAAGTGGTGAAATGTCAATCACAGCTGAATTGATCGCAGATGGTCTAGGAGTACCATGGGCATTGACTTTTCTCAATCCAGATGAAATATTATTTACCGAGCGTGATGGCGACATGGGTATTCTTAATCCAAAAACCAGCAAAATAATTTGGCTGGAAGGTGTACCTGAGATTAGGCAAGATGGGCAGGGGGGGGTTAATGGATGTAGCGGTGAGACCCGGTCACCAATCTGGAGACTGGATTTATTTCACTTATATCAAAGAATCCAGAAATGGAATGGTCACTGCCCTGGCCAGAGCCCATCGATTGGGAAATTATATTGTGGGATGGCAAGACATGCTGGTGACAAAATCCGCGACAAATACTGGTAGGCATTTTGGTAGTCGTATCACATTCGATAATGATGGACATCTCTATTTTACCGTTGGTGAGCGGGGACATCGACCCAACGCACAGGATTTATCTACTCATGCCGGATCAATTCTTCGGATAAATCTAAACGGCAGTGTGCCAAAAGATAATCCTTTCATAAATGTGGATAATGCCCTTCCCGAAATATGGAGCTATGGGCATCGCAATCCGCAGGGCATTGTTTACGACAGTCAGCATGATCGTCTTTGGTCGATTGAACATGGTCCTCGAGGTGGAGATGAGTTAAATCTTGTCCTGGGCGGGAGAAATTATGGTTGGCCAATCGTCTCTTTTGGTAAGGAATACTGGGGACCAATTTCGGTAGGAGAGGGAACAGAAAAAGAAGGAATGGAGCCACCAACGAAAGTATACATTCCATCCATTGCTCCCGGTAGTCTGATGATGTATCACGGTGAGGCATTCCCCGCCTGGAAGGGACATCTTTTTGCTGGGTCATTGATACTAACCCATCTAAATCGAATCATACTTGATGACTCTGGAAAAACCGTTGGGGAAGAAAGATTTTTACTTGAATTAGAAGAGAGAATTCGTGCCGTTGTAGAAAGTCCTGAGGGTTGGATCTATCTTTCTACAGATAGTGGCAAGATCATTCGACTGCGGCCATCCAATACTCAAACTCTAAAATCTGACAACAAATGATGATGATTATTTACGATTGAAATGGTATACCAGTATCCCTGTAATCTCAAAGGCCTTTGTGTTATATGAAGGATAATTTCCATCTGAAAATATTTGTCTGGTTCCGGAATATTTATATTGTCTCATTGCAAAATTAATCGCCCAGTTATCAGCTGTTTTTATAATGATACCAGCCAAAATGGTTATGCCGTCACCGGTATGATCATAGACATATTTGGTCCAATTTATGGAATTATAACTGAGTCCAATTCCCAGATAAGGTATGCTGTTTCCCATTTTATTAATATTTCGAAATTGATACTGGTATGATAATGTAATACTGCTTAAATCAGCTGAATCTTTTGGGTAATAAATATCATATGTTGGTCCAACCTTTAAACCGCTGCCACCACCGGCAAATAACTCAAAAACATGATTTCGATTTCGAATACCCATAATTAGAGATATTCCCAAGAATGATTGATCATCTATCGAGGGATGTTTGCTTTTCACAGAAAAATGAGAGAGACCCAGCCCAAAATATTTTTCCTCCTCATTCTGAATATCCTCTGTCTGACTAAATACTTGGGTATTAAGGATTAGTAATAACCCTATTATTTTTATTGAAACTCTTCTCAAATTTTATTTACCTAATTAATTTTGGGTTAATTTATTATGCTAAATAATACAAAATATTTCATGATTATTTTCAGTGTTTGTATTTGCATGGTCATTGCCTTGATTGAAAATGAAATAGCTCACAGTTAAAATTAGAAAATTTTCCATTAATTAAGTCTCCGACATAGTCCGTATTGACTTTTTGTTTTCAGTCGATTTGAGAAGGATGATTTATAATATCACAAATTTATATTCATTCATTAACAAATATGTGTCTTGAATCTTAATTAACAACTAATTTTAGTATTGGGAATTTAATAGTAAAAGATATACCTGTTGGATTTCATATTACTTGAGTTCAACATGCATATCATTTTTAATTAGGTAAATGATGGATATACAAATATTTCAAATTGATGCCTTTACAAACGATGTTTTTAAAGGTAATCCTGCTGCTATCTGTCCTCTTGAACACTGGTTAAATGATGATGTTTTACAATCCATCGCCGCTGAAAATAATTTATCTGAAACTGCCTTTTTTGTCAAAAATAATGAAAAATATCATCTTCGATGGTTCACTCCTGCATCTGAAGTAGATCTATGCGGTCATGCTACCCTGGCAACAGCATGGGTTCTGTTTAATGTTTTTGATTATACAGGACAAATTGATTTCCAAACCAGGAGTGGAAAACTTTTAGTCTGCAAAAAAGGCGAGTACATTCAAATGGATTTCCCTTTATCCATGCCACAAAAATGCAGGCCTCCTCATGGATTATTATCAGCTCTAGCTGTAAAGAGTGATATTGTTTTATCCGCTGAAGATTACTTTGTTGTTTTAGATGCTGAAGAAGCGGTTGCTAAGGTTAATCCCGACTTTAATGCATTATCAAAAATATCAATGCGCGGGGTTGCTGTGACTGCACCAGGGAATCAAGTTGATTTTGTATCGCGTTGGTTTGGTCCTGAGGTGGGTGTATATGAAGACCCTGTAACTGGCTCTTCCCATACATCTCTTGCTCCATACTGGTCTAAGGTTCTTGGTAAGACAAAATTAACTGCCAAACAAATATCTCAACGGGGTGGTTTTCTCAAATGCGAGTTAAACAAAGACCGGGTATTGATTTCAGGTAAGGCAGTGAAATTTATGCAGGGAGTACTAAGCGTGGATGTTGGAGATGGCTACTAACAGATATCCATCATGGGGTAATTATCCTGTTGAGAAAAGTGTTCAAGTTTTTGAACAAAAAGCATCTATAGACTCTTTACCAAAATCACAGGAGAAAATTCTCGCCCGCGGTCTCGGCCGCAGTTATGGTGACTCCTGCCTGAACAATAATCATATTTTATTACTCACTCATCATTTAAATAACATCATTGACTTTGATGTAAGCTCTGGTGAAATCTGCTGTGAATCCGGTGTAACATTTGAACAATTATTTGCCCTGATTATACCACAGGGCTGGTTTACACCGGTGACCCCCGGAACTAAATTTATTACTGTGGGTGGAGCGGTTGCCAATGATATCCACGGAAAAAATCACCACAATGCCGGTACTTTCGGTCGCTATGTGAAAAGTCTTGAATTACTCAGGTCAGATGGCGAACGAATTACTTGCGCCCATGATCAGGACCCAGATTTATTAAAAGCAACAATTGGCGGTTTGGGATTGACAGGGTTCATCGTCAATGTGACATTCCAATTGAAAAAAATTAAATGTGCATTTATTGACACCGAGATTCATTGTTTTGAAAATTTGGATGAATTTTCAACGCTAAACAAAAAACACAAAAAGAATGAATATCTTGTATCCTGGGTTGATAGTCTTGCATCTGGAGATAATCTTGGCCGTGGTATATTCATCAGCGGTCACCATGTGGATTCTAACACCGATTACCAGAAATCGTCAGGCTTGAAACTGTCTGTGCCATTTTATTTCCCTTCATGGACCCTGAATCGGTATACCGTTGCCGTATTTAATAAATTGTATTTTACCATAAATAAAAAACAGCATGGTAGACATATCAAATATTATGAACCATTTTTCTTTCCCCTTGATAATATCGGCAATTGGAATCGTATTTATGGAAGACCTGGGTTTGTCCAGTATCAATGTGTTCTACCCCCAGACGCCAATCATCGGTATTTTCTGGAAACAGTCTCCAGCTCAGGGTTTGGTTCATTTCTCAGCGTGCTAAAAACTTTTGGTGATTTTCCTTCAGAAGGATTGTTGAGCTTCCCAATGCCGGGAATCACTATTGCTCTCGACTTCCCTGTTAACAGCCAATTACTTTCATTTCTAGATGAACTGGATAAACTTGTGATGGCGGCAGAAGGCCGGGTTTATATCGCTAAGGATGCGCGGATGTCTGCAGAGGCTTTTCACACATTTTATCCACAGGTTGAGCAATTTCTATCATATCTTGATCCCAAATTCAGTTCAAGTTTCTGGCGTCGGGTAATGGGAGATTAACTCATATTCACTAAACAAAATGTGTAAGTAAATGATTTCCAATTTGATTAAAATGACAGGCCTTTGCCAAATCCAATGGCGTATCTGTGAAAAAAGAGATGTCATTATAACCACTCTATTTGGATTGGGTAGTGGCTTCCTCTATTATTTTTTAGCTCAGAACTATCAAACCATCGTCGGTTTTCATTTCGATGATAATATTTATTTTGGCCTGGATCAACTTGATGCATTCGCAGGTTGGGTAACAAATCACAAGGGCATCCACCCTCTTCTATTATTTATCGTCGTTCCACTTAGCAATCTTTTAGCCTTTTTTACCGGATCTTATGAATCCGGGTTGATGGTATTTTGCGGTCTTATCGGAGGACTAACTTCCGCTGGATTTTATCTTTTACTCCGACTAATCCTCAGTCGGCATCCATCCATTATTCTAAACTCATTTTTCATATTATCGATGAATCAGTTATTCTTTGCAGCTCTGGCAGATACATACGAATTAGTGGCATTTAGTCTCATTTTGATTTTTATTCTCATGATATTATGTCTAAAAAATCAAAAACTATATTTCCCCCTTTGGTTAATTGCCGGATTGTTTGCATTTAGTATCACCATTACCAGTGCTATCCAAGTGGCTATATGTTTTAGCGTCGTTCTTTTTTCTTTAAAAGATCGTTGCCTTGCATTAGAAAAACTCATCGTTTTTCCTATAACGATTCTAGTTTTGGGATTTGTATTAAGTCTTTTCCAGGTTTGGATATTTCCAGGTGCCCAGCATTTTTTTCAACCCGATGTCTACAATCATGAAATGCAATATGTGAAACCACATATTCTAACTCATCCCATCCAGACCATAATTGAAATATTTAAATCAATTTTCATTTACAGTTTTATTGGTCAGGATCCGAAAATTGTCTCATTTAAACCTGGTGTCCATGTGATGATGGTATATTATAAGACAATAACAAGTTTTGGCTGGTTTGGAATTCTCTCTATTGTTCTATGGCTTATTATTTTTTTTCGTGGGATTTTCTTCAATTTAAAAGATAAATCGAATCAATTTATATTTTGGACCTCCGCTATCGGGACTCTATCAAATCTAGTTTTGTTTTCAATTTTTAATACTGAGGAAATATATCTCTACTCACCGCATTTTTCATTTATTACCATACTTCTTATGGTACATCCGCATGTATTCAAAGGTCGATTGCCGTTGATAGCCGGGTGGGTTTTACTCGTATTTCTTGCTATTAATAATTTCGGTGTACAAAGTAGGCTAATGGATAAATACCGTGTGGAAAATCATAACACAATTATCAATAAGGGCGAAATGTGGCGATATTTCCCTGGAGTAGAAAATCCGGGAGAATCATGGACCTCTCTGGATTATGATGATAGCTCATGGCAAAATGGACCAAGCGGTTTTGGTTATGGAGATGGTGATGATGCCACCAAATTGCCCGATATGCAGGGTAATTACAGTACACTTTATATTCGAAAATCATTCAGCATTCAAAATTCTGCTAATATTTCAAAACTCATCATTGATTTAAAGTATGATGATGGTTTCGTATTATTTCTTAATGACAGGTTGGTCTTAAAAGAGTATTCCCCATCTCAATTAGAATTTAATAGTTTGGCTACCGGTGATCATTCAGCTGATGTAACCGAACGATTTATATGCTCATCATCTCATCTCATTGAAGGTGAAAATATCATCGCTATCATGGTTTTAAATTGGAGTATCAATAGTAGTGACCTCACCATGATCCCTGTGTTACATACAAAAAATGTTGCAGATTAAGATACATTTTTTAAATTATCAGTGTATCATTGTCATATCAGGGTTATTAATATTATATGCTAATTGTATGATATGGTAATGGATATTGTAGAATACTTGCTCTAACAAGGGACGCTTTTATGACTTCAAACGCAAAACCAAAACTTCTGACACTTCAGGATTGTGAGAATCTGGATACAATGACTATCCGTGCACTATATAAGGATTATGTCAACCCGGGGTTGGAGAATATTTTATATAGTTTTGGCGCCGGTGAGATGCTTGTTGATCATGCTGAAGGAGTATGGATGTTCACTACCGACGGCAGGAAGATTCTCGATGTATCAGGGGGTATGGGAGTTTTGACTTTGGGACATAATCATCCGCGAATTTTAGCAGCCCGTATTCGATACCAGCAGCACAAACGCATGGAAGTTCATAAAACGGTATTCTCGGCATATCAGGCTGCATTAAGTCATAATATTGCTCAGCTGCTTCCTGGTGATCTGGATTATCCCTTCTTTTGTAATTCCGGTGCTGAAGCTGTTGAGGGGGCTATGAAGATTGCATATAAATATCATGATGGGAAACGAAAATATATTCTCCATGCCGATATTTCATTCCACGGTAAGCTTCTGGGTTCTGGCGGTATGACCAATACTTTGGAAAATAGCTTCAAATTTTTAACAATACCGGGAATCAAATCATTTGAATACCAAGACATTGACTCTGTAAAAAACCAGGTTGCGCAACTCCGCCAATCCAATGGAGATTCAGATGTTTACGCTTTGATTATCGAACCCTTCAATGCCATTACAGTCACCAATGCCAGTGATGAATATTTAAAAAAGATTCGGCAAATATGTGATGATGAAGGGATTCTCCTAATTATCGATGAAGTGTATTGCGGATGGTGTAAAACAGGAAATTATTTTAGGTTTATGGATTCCGGAATTATCCCTGACATCCTTACCACATCAAAATCAATGGGCGGTGGGAAGTCATCTATTTCTGCCTATATCACCCGTAAACCAGTTTTGATGAAAGCGTATGGGGATGTCAATAATGCCACATTGCATACGACAACATACAATGGGTTCGGAGAAGAATGCGCCACCGCCATTGAAGCAATCAACATCATGGTAGAAAACGATTATCCTTCAAAAAGTCGAGACCTTGAGAAATTGGTAAAAGCAAAAAGTAAAACACTCATGGCAAAATATCCTGATCAGATAGAAGAAATCCGCGGTGCGGGCGCCCTGTGGGGCATCTTTTTAAAGAAAAACGATGGAGCTTTTTCTACATTGCTACAGAAACTACCTGTGGATATTTTGAAAGATGGTAGTTTTATGAATAAGATCGTTGTGGCCAGCGTTGTGGATTGGTTATTTCGCAGGTATAATATTTTTACCTTTTTTAATAATAATAAAAATGTGGCTATTATGTTTGCTCCTTCATTGATTATCAATGAAGAAGAGGTTGAAACTTTTTTTAATGCATTAGATGATGTATTTGATCGTAGTCTTATCAAAATTACCGGTGAATTTGTAAAAAACAAACTTCTGAAAGCGTGGAAATAATAGTCACGGAGCTAAGCCGAAGTGGCAACCAATACTCTCAATTAGATTTATTAAATTAACATATCAGCAATTATGGAGGAGATACCATGAATTGGAAAAGAACAAATTTCTCTTCAGGGACAAAATGGGAACCGATCGCTGGATACAGTCGAGCCGTAAAAATTGGACCATTTATACATGTGTCCGGCACTACTTCCACCGATGAGGAAGGATTTATCCTTCACAAACATGATCCATACCTTCAGACTATACAATGCGTAAAGAATATTGAATCTATTCTAAATAAAGCTGATGTTTCCCTCAAAGATATTATTCGAACCCGTATTTATGTCACCAATATTAATGATTGGGAAAAAGTTGCCAAGGCCCATGCAAAATATTTCAAAGATATCATGCCGGCAACCAGCATGGTTGAAGTAAGTGGACTAATCTCACCGGATATTGTAGTTGAAATTGAAGCCGATGCAATAAAAGGAGATGAAAATGACTGATAATTCCCTACGCATATATGAGCAAATCATGTTGCTCGCACTCAAAGATACTGAAGGCACTATCACGCCAATGGTGAATTATCATTATGCTTTGGCAGGTGCTTTTATTGCTGAATTGTTATTGATCAAAAGTATTAAAGTGGAAAAATCAAAACACGGAAGCACTTTGATTCAATATGTAAGTGACGTTGAGACCGATGATGAGATTCTAAAAGAATGTATCGAAAAGATAAAAAACACCAAGAGACATTGTCGCATTGAAACCTGGGTGAGTAAATTTGCAAACTTTCATCATTTAAAACATCGGGTTGCTGAGAAGCTGGTTGCAAGAGGTATACTAAAAGCTGATGAAGACAAAGTATTATTGATATTCAAACGAAAAATTTATCCTGAGATAAATAGCGAGCCTGAACAAAAAATCGTTGAAAATATCCTCAAGGTTATTCTGTTTGATACTGTGGATGTTGACCCAGAAATGGTTATTCTTATTTCTATTGCAAAAAGTACCAATTTGTTAAAAACACTCTTTTCAAAGCCGGAATTGAAAACCTATAAAGATAGAATTGATCAGGTTATCAATGGTGAGGTTTCTGGTAAAGCAGCCAAAGAAGCAATAGATGCAATGCAGGCAGCGGTTATGGTTGCAGTCATAATTCCCACTGTAATCACTACAACTTCATAGTGAAGTATCTCTGATTTTTATACATTACATTCTATAGAGTTGAAATGAAAAATCCTTTCCATCTTGCCATACAAGTGAGAGATGTTGAAGAAGCACGATTATTTTTTGTTGATCATTTTGGATGCTCTGAAGGCAGAAGGGATGATCAATGGATCGACCTTAATTTTTTTGGCCATCAATTGGTCTGCCATCTCAATGCGGAATTGAACAATTCGGATGAGATATCTATCGTAAAAAATTCAGTTGACGGTTTTGGTGTTCCAGTTCCACATTTTGGCGTTATTCTTGAAATGGATCAATGGCAAAAATTAGCTAACCGATTAAAGACAAAAAATTTCTTATTTATTATTGAACCCTATATTAGATTCAAAGGCCAATCCGGTGAACAGGCAACAATGTTCTTTTCTGATCCCAGTGGAAATGCCATTGAGATAAAAGCATTCCGGAATATAGATGCACAATTATTTGCCAAATAAATTAACTATCTTCCTCAGAACCATATATCGTTTTGCAAGTGCTCAAATTTGAATTTTACATTTCCTTGCCTCCCTATTATAGAGTGCCTATGCATACTTGATACAATCTGCATCTATGAGAATTTAGAACAAATACGATTCCACAGTGGAAACACATTGAAATAATTAATCTTATAATTCTCCTGTAATATCATTAAAAAATCAAATAAATTTGCTAGATGGCTACCAACCGAATATAATAATGTATCGTCGATCAGTGACTTTGAGAATCAAATTGAACATCCGAAAGAATATTCATTGAAAACCCTGAAAAAGCTGGGTACAATATTTGTCCATAACACATTTTTCAGTGCGAAATATATCTATTCTCACAACAGATTAACCCTATTCATCTTACTATCTTTTATCTTATCGGCAGATAATGATGATCGTCTAAAAATTCTGCAGGCAGGATCTCTTGAAAGGTTGGAAATGGAGGGAGAAAAAGTCCAGCAGTTTGTCGGGGATGTAATTCTACAGCGTGGTACAATGACCCTGTATACTGATAAGGCAATCCATTATCTGAATCGAAATGAATATCATTTACTTGGCTCAGTAAAACTGGTCGATGAAACAGATACGCTTTTGAGTAAATCCATGTTTTTTTATAATGACAACGTAAATTATCTTAAAGCGATGGATGATATATTCTTTACGCAGGATAATCAGGTCATTACCTGTGATTCGCTTTTGTACTGGACTGAACTTGATTCAGGTCTGGCTATGGGCAATGTGATTATGATGTCCAAAATGGATACAATGACTGCCACTACTTTTAATTATTGGAAAACAGATGGATACCGAGGGACTTCGTTTGTCACCTCCGGTGGTACTAAGATTTATGAGGATGAAAAAATCATTGTTGCTGAGAGCATTTCATATGATGACAACGAACAGTTCATGTCTCTAAATGTAGGCAGCAGTTTGGAGGAACCTGGAAAGGGAATCAGCGGAAACAATATTCATATCCAATATGAAGATAGTCTAATTCAATCCATTTTTGTTGATGGTCAAACTCATGCCTATCAGGATATGAATGCCATGTTGTATAGCGGTGATACTGGCTCTCATACATTCACTGACAATATGAGTGCCGGTTATATGTCCTCTTTTTTTGAGGATGGTGAAATGTACGAATTAAATCTTATTGGCATGGCCACAACTGAATATAATGTGGTAAAAGACTCTCTCCTGCAGGGATTAAATAAAGCAACTGGAGATACCATTACTGTTTCTTTTGAAAATGGTGATATGAACCGTATCCAGGTATTTGGCGGCGGACGTGGTGTTTTTGAACCGGAGGTGGTAAATTCCCGAGTCGACTCCGTAATTACCTATCAGGCTGATTATCTGGATTATCATGTGGATGAGCAAATTACCTACCTGGAGAATGATGCCTCTGTGGATTATCAGGGCACAAAGTTATCCGCTGGTTTTATTAAATCCAATTGGAATACAGATATGCTTGATGCCCGCTTGAAAGGAGATGTTTATCCCACCATAGACTCTCCCACAAGTGATCCTATGAGCGGTGATCAAATGGAATTTAATCTCCTGACTCATCACGGTCGAGTAACACTGGGAAAAACAAGGCTGAACCAGGGTTATTATTATGGAAAGGAAGTCTTTCGTGATGATCCAAATATTTTTCATGTAACAAACAGCCGGTATACCTCCTGTGATCTGGACAGACCCCATTTTCATCTAGCCAGTCGAAAAATGAAAATGATCACAGGTGACAAAGTGGTGGCAAGACCTATTATTCTTTCCATTTATGATATTCCTTTATTTGGGATTCCCCTGGCTGTTTTCCCAAATAAGGGCGGTGAACGCCACAGCGGTTGGATCATGCCCAGTTTTGGTCATTCTAAATCTGCCGGTACTTATTTTCATGGCCTTGGATACTATTGGGCTCCCAATGATTATCTTGATGGAAAAGTTTTGTTTAATTTTCGGGATCAACAGGGTTTTGATGTCAAGGGAAAATTAAATTATGTCAAACGGTATAAGTTTTCAGGAAATATTTCATCAGATATCTTTCGTAATGTTGACGGTAACGAGATCGCTGATATTTTTAAGGATAATGTCTCCAAACAATGGCGATTTCACTGGAATCATAATCATCGGATAGACCCCACTCAGAATGTGATAATTGATGCCAATTATGTTTCTGATAATAAAATAAACCAGGATTACGGATACGACCTGAAAACCCGCCTTGAGCAAAGATTGCGATCACAGGCGATTTATTCCAAACATTGGGCATCCACAAAAAACAGCCTTTCTTTAACTTTATCGGAAGATTTTGATCTATTGGCAGCAGAGAGTTTGCCGTCTGAAAAATCAAAATCACCTGGAGATAAACTGGTTGAAAGGACCCGTACATTTCCTTCCATCAGCTTCAGTCACAGTCTGACCCAGGTGTTTGGTAATGGTCCAAAATGGTATAATTCGATATACTGGCGTATGTCCAGTCTTCTTACTGCCAGGCAGTCGGTAAATCTGATAGCGGCGACAGACTCCACCTGGTTCCAGGATCGCACCTATGATCGTACTTATCAAGCCCGACATAATTTTACACTTACCTCACCGCAGAAAGTCAGGGGTTGGCTTACCCTGTCTCCATCATTTAAATTAACCAGCGACTGGGTTTTTAAATACAGGAAAGCCCAATTAGATGAATCTGGTGCTTTTGTGAAGGATAGTGTTACCAGTGTAATCGTTTATGATGAAGTTGAAAAATTCCTTCCTCGTAATACCTTCACTTTATCTATTTCTGCGAATACGAAGATGTATGGCACTTTCCCAGTGCAAATTGGTAAATTAGATGCCATCCGTCATGTTATGACCCCCAATATTAGTTTTTCATGGAAGCCTGATTTTTCGAAAAATGTATTTGGCGCTGATCCTGGTTATTTTCAAAGAGATGTGAATGGCGAAAAATTTGACAAATTTACCGGCAGTACCGCCGGTTCTACCAGTAGTCACGAATCAAAAACTATTGGCTATTCTCTACGAAATGAATTCCAGACAAAATATCTTATAAGTGAGGATACATACACGAAGGAAACAATCGCCACCTGGAATATGAACGGGAGTTATAATGCCACTGCAGATAGTCTGAGATTTTCACCCATCAGTTCAGGTATCCGGGCCGGAATTCCTGGAGGAATGGATATAGATGTATCAATGAGTCATAATCTCTATAAATTGAAATTGAATCCTGATATTTCTAAATTGGTGCCAGTAGATGAATTTTCCTCTTATCCTCGTTTGACCAGTTTAAGTATCGGCACATCATTACGCCTTAGTGGAACCAGCCTGATTGTACCGGATCTCTCTACAGATCCAGTTGAACCGGATACAATATATACTGGTGCACTTTTGGATGAAGGTGTACAACTGGATACTGGAGTTGAAAGTGCCACACCTTCAATCGGAAGGGCTAATCTCTGGGAAGCCACATTGGGCTTGCGTTATTCATTAAACAAACGGGTTGAAGGCGAGGAAGTGGTGGATGATAAAACCTATTGGATGAATACAAATCTTACTCTGAGAATCACCAGAAACTGGGTCATGAGATATAATGCTAGAATAAATATGCTAGAGAGAGAGTTGGTAACCCATTCATTTGATTTTTATAGAGAGTTGCATTGCTGGGAGCTTCGCTTTCAATGGTGGCCTTCAGGTGGTGGGAAAGGATTCATGCTAAGAATTAATGTTAAAAATCCAGATCTCCAGGATATCAAGCTTAAATCTACTGGCGGCAGCATCTGGAGATTCTAGAATGTTATCTGCATTGCTGCAAAGACGCCAAATATTTCCTCATATTGTGATCTATATCTTACTTGAAACTTGTGAGGAGGGGCTGAAAAGAGAGGCCTAATTGTCAGTCAGAATAATACTCACCATAAGTACGACATCCAATACATCAACTGAATCGTCCAGGTTCACATCCAGGCAGGGCTCATCGAGAGAGCAATCATCACATAATATTAAACTTACCAGCCATACCACATCTAATACATCTACCGCACCATTATCATCCACATCACCGGCGGGCATACATTCAGAGGGATCTCCAATCACGAATGATAAATCTATATCATCATCAGAATTGCCGTCAGAAAACTGAAATACCACATTATAAGCACCATCTGCCGGGTTGATTAGAGCATATGAGTATTCTACAACCGATTCATAATCATGGGATGACGGGATCATTTCCCAGATTTCATCCTGGTGCGATATGTAGTGATCAAATGGTAGATTGGCTTCAGGATCACTGTAGTCTACATAAAGAATTTGTTCAACATCATCAAAATGGACATTTGAGATATCCATCTGATTATTTCCAGCCTGATACTGAGAGTCCATAAGGAAAATACCGGCTTCTGTGGCATCATGAAATAACATATTCTGATCTATATCTGCCGAAGCAGTGAGACCCATAACCGTAAAACCATTGAATTCATTTGGCCAATTTCCAAAATCAGGGTCATCAACGATAGTGGCAATTGCCGCTGAGAGATATAGTGAGTTTCCACTTGTAACAAATTCTATATCATTCGAAATATAATCGGCACTGATAATTTCACCATCTGGCGTCCCGATTAGTTTCATCACACCGGGATAAAGATTACCAAAGGCACCATTTCCATAACCAAGAGCATAAATGATCAATTCATCGCTATTTAGATCTTGCTCAGGATTCAAAAAACCAGCCCCATATAAAAACCATGGACCAAAAAATTCACCCACTGGAAACCCACCTTCAAAGGTGAGAAGTTGTATAAAAACCCTATCTTCGCTATAGGTAACTCGCAGATCGGTGATATCCAAAAAACTTTCGCCATTTTCCTGATCACCCTGATCTTCAAATGCCATACTGGCAAATAAACCATCTGATGGTGGAAAACTATTGTTGAGGTTAGCAGGACTTTGGGTAATGATAGCTCTCTCATTTTCAAAATCATAGGATGTCTGAAAATACCAATTTAAATATGCACCGCTAAAGGTCGTCACATCACACTGCCAAGTATTTTCATATCCCATTGTACCTAATTGAGAACAAGTTTGTGAATTCCAAATCTCCTGTTGATTGTTCGAATAATACACTGATGCAAGTGGATTTAATGCCATAAGAGAATCATTAAAATCTATATTAAATCTTAGCATGGGCGATGGTGCTGTATTGTAGAGATGATGAAATAATACTTCATCACGGGTCACCCGATTGAATTCGGCAGTACGGTTTGCTATCGAGCTAAATAAATGTGCAGAAAACTGATTGAATATTTCCCTGCCCTGTTCTTCACGCTGACAAAATGCCCCAGAGCTGAGAATAAATCCTATAAGAATAACCAGCAAATAATTGTTAATGATAAATTTTCTATCCATACGAATCATAAACTTAACAAATCTCCGTGCGAATATTGGTATGCAATTAATCTCAAATTAAAAAATTGCTACTAATTTCAGTTTAAAGCATTTTCACAGCACGGACATTTCACTTCATTTTTTTCACTTACTACCTGTATACGTATTACATTAATTTTACTTATCAATTAAAACATATAATTAATGAACAGGATATTCAAATGAACAAATTGTCCCAATTCATATTAATCATTTCAGGATTTATATTTCTCCAGGCAAACGAACCAACGTGGATCCGTTATCCGGCCATTTCACCAGATGGGACAGAAATTATTTTCTCATATATGGGTGATCTGTTTAAAGTCTCTTCTACCGGCGGCGAAGCACAATCTTTAACCCGGCATACAGCTCATGATTTTATGCCAGTATGGTCAAATGATGGCAGTAAAATAGCTTTTGCTTCAGACCGTTTTGGAAATTATGATATATTTGTCATGTCTGCAAATGGCGGCAAACCAGACAGACTAACCTACCATTCATCAAATGATTATCCTTCATCCTGGCATCCTGATGATAAATCAATTCTGTTCTCCAGCAGCCGCATGGATACCTATCTCAGCACATTATTTCCATCTGGAAGAATGACCGAATTATACAGCGCAACCTTGGATGGAAAACTTCCAGTGAGACTACTCACCAGTCCAGCTGAAGATGCAATTTACGACGATAGGGCCAAAGAAATATTTTATCACGACCGAAATGGACTTGAAAATATATGGAGAAAGCATCACACTTCTTCGGATACACGAGATATCTGGAAATATGAGCTCAGATCTGGAAAACATACACAACTCACCGATTTTGAAGGAGAGGACCGCTCACCACATTTGTACAATAAAAATGAAATATTTTTTCTTAGTGAACGTTTTGGTTCCTTCAATGTGTGGAAGATGAAAGATAACGGCAAGAATGTTAAACAGGTTACCTTTCATACCGAACATCCAGTACGCTTTCTTTCGCAGTCTGACAATGGAACCATTTGTTATGCATTTAGAGGGGACATTTATATATTGCCTTTCGATTGGACTGAACCTGTTAAAGTTGAAATTGCGCTCTTTGCCGATGATCAGGAAAATGAAATTGAATACAAAACATTTTCAAGCGGTGCAACGGAAATGGCTGTCTCTCCAGATTCAAAGGAGATAGCCTTTATTGTTAGGGGCGAAGTTTTTGTTACATCGACAGAATATGAAACAACCCGTCGTATCACCGCCACTCCTGAGCAGGAAAGAAATGTAAGCTTTTCAAGTGATGGACGGAAATTACTCTATGCCGGTGAACGAAATGGTTCATGGAATTTATATCAATCTTCAATTATCAATGAAGATGATAAACATTTTGCTATTGCGGATGAAATCATCGAAACACCAATTCTAGTTTCAGAGCCTGAAACATTTCAACCTCAATTTTCTCCCAACGATTCTCTCATTGCCTATCTTCATGAACGGGATGAAATTCGTGTATTGGATGTGGCTTCCGGTGATACTTGGATCGCCCTGGCAGCCAAAAATAATTACAGCTATTCTGACGGGGATCAATATTTTGAGTGGTCGCCTGATGGAAAATGGCTGGTGGCAAATTATCTGCCTTCTCCGGAAAGATGGGTTGAAGATATTGCCCTGATCTCAGTGGATGGAGAAAAGCTCATCCCGGTGACTGATAGTGGTTATCCATACTGGGTTCCGCATTGGAGTGAAGACGGCAGTATGATTTATGCCTTTTCAAACGAATTAGGGATGCGCTCACATGGTAGTTGGGGATCGCAGACAGATGTGTTTGGATTTTTTACCTCTGATTCCACGTATGATTTTTCAAAACTCAGTAAAGAAGAAGTGGAAAATATCGAAAGTCAGGAAGAGGATGAGTCTGAAAACGATGAAGATAGTGAAAACTCCGATGATGATGATGAAGGTGAGGATGAAGCCGAAATCACACCAATTAGAATTGAAGAGGAAAACTTTCGTGATCGAAAGCAACGGCTTACGGTTCACTCATCTCAATTGAGGGATGGCCGCGTTTCACCTGATGGAAAATATCTGGTGTACCTGGACCGTTTTGAAAAAGGATACGATTTATGGAAGGTGGATTTACGCGATAGGACACCTTCCATGGTGGCAAAAATGGGGGCGAAAAATGCCTCTTCTCTTCATTTTGATGAGGGTGGAACTCATGTGTTTTTCCTCAAAGATGGCGGTAATATTGTCAAATATAATATTGAAAGCGGCGAGATGACTGCTGTCAGTTATCGTGCTGAAATGGAATTGAATTATCCCGCCGAACGCGCCTATATGTTTGAACATGTATGGCGACAGATGAAAAAGAAGTTTTACGTGGAAGACCTCCACGGCGTCGATTGGGATATGATGAAATCCGAGTATTCACAATTCTTGCCTGATATCAACAATAATCGTGATTTTTGTGAATTACTCTCAGAGATTCTTGGGGAGCTGAATGCCTCCCATACCGGATGTTACTATCGTGGTCGCGGTGGTGAGAATGATCAAACTTATTCGCTTGGACTGTATTTGGATTCTGGTGGTAGTAGTGGGATTCTGGTGGATGAAGTAATCAATAATGGGCCATCAGACAAACATGATTTAAAAATCGCCAAAGGTACAATCATCGAAGCCATTGATGGTAATTCTGTAACAGGCGGTGTAAATTATTATCGCTATCTTAACCGCATCAAAAACCGTAAAGTCCGTCTATCATTATTAGATTCTGTCACAGGTGATCGTTGGGTCGAAAGCATTCAGCCAGTTTCACGTGGTCAGTTATTCAACCTGGTGTATAATCGATGGATTGAAAACAAAAGAGTTCTCGTCGATTCATTGTCAAACGGCAGGTTGGGATATGTCCATGTTCGTGGGATGAATGATTCTAGCTTTCGAAAAACCTTTGCCGAAATATTTGGTCGTCAGGTTGATAAAGAAGCCTTAATTATGGATACGCGCTGGAACGGAGGCGGTTGGCTTCATGATGATTTGGCTAAATTACTCAGCGGCACCGATTATTCCTGGGCAGTACCCCGTGGTAAACAGGTTGGGAAGGAACCGCAGAATCGCTGGACCAAACCAGTTGTACTCGTAATGGGTGAAGCCAATTATTCAGATGCACATTTCTTTCCATATGCATATTCTGCCCTAAATATTGGGAAAACCGTCGGTATGCCAATCCCCGGTACGGCAACTGCAGTTTGGTGGGAAAACCTTCTTGATCCATCACTGGTCTTTGGCATGCCCATGGTTGGTGTAAAAAATACAGAAGGTGAATTTTTAGAAAACAATCAGCTTGAGCCAGATTATCGTGTTAAAAATGACCCTGAATCGATTGCCAAGGGGAGAGACAAACAAATCGATAAGGCGGTTGAAGTTCTCCTTGAGCAACTAGATCAATAATGGATTTCAATGGGTGAGTTTAAAGTTTTATTGGGTCACTTCTAATTGTAATAGCTATTCGCATGCTTCTTCACAGGCTTCCAGGGTCTCAAAGGGAACAACTCCATCACAACAACCCCAGGTAAACATCTGGCATTCTCCTGTTTCCTGATTGAAAAAATATCTTGGGCATGCACCGTCGCATGGGCCAATTTCAGGATCGAGATAACAGTCATCGGGTAAGAGTGACGAATCCAAAATGAGATTAACAAATAATACCACATCCAATACATTTAACTCTAAATCCGTATTCAAATCTGCGGCCCAGAACTGATATTCAGTGGGTACGGTAAATAACAGAATAAAATTTATCGTCAATACTACATCCAATACATCAATATTCCCATCTTCATTCACATCTCCTGATATTCCTGATTGGCCAGCCAACCAACTAAAACTATTTTGTATAAAAGAAAGATTATCCAGGTGTCCATTAATTAAGTGCATATCGTTTATCGCCATTAATTTGCCGTCACCCATGTATTTTCCGACAGCCACTGGTGGCATTGATCCTTCAGGAAATTCAAAATCCCAATCTGAGTAACTATCCTCATCACCTGTCATGATGATAAATTCTTCATCGCCATCTACCCCGCCGATAGGAGATGAAATCAGTCCCTGAACAGCGCTAATCCCATTGGTAATTGCCTGGGCTTCCGTATGACTTCCAAAGGTTGAAAATATTGGACTCCAACTATCTCCCTGATAATTATCTGTTGGATCGACAATAAATCCATCATAAAAATCAAATCCAAATTGAGAGAGATTGCGGTTTTCATTCATATAAAATTCTTCAGCCACACCGTATTCATGATAGATTAATCCAGCAGTGGGGTTCATGACATCCGTATTCTGTGTGCCAAGTATTGGTTCGAATGGAATATGCTCAGGTGCAGATGGAATATTATGTGAAAAAACCCACATAACCCGTGTCAGGGATTCGGGGTCTGCAGTTATTTCCATTGGACTGAATTTGTCATAAGCTTCACCTGAAAAATGATAAACTGTACAAATCTCACCTGATATCTTGGCATGGTGCATCCACTTTGAAACCCAATGACAGTTTTTGAAAAACTCTTTACTTTCATTATCAAACAGACCCTCTTTTGTACCTTCCAATATCAGTTTTTCTGTAAGCATTTCGGAAAACTCACCAGGTACATAGGAGTCTTTGAATGAAATGTTTGAGGATGCCAATTGCTCAACCTTAGGTTCATATCCATAATGAAATCGGTTATTATCAAATCGGAATATGTGAATATTTTTGAGATTTAATGATGAATGATTGATCAGCGACATATCATTACCTGACCGGATGACGGTGAGATAATTCAACCTGGCAGGCGGTTTCCACTCATATAGCAGATCTGAGGGCAAATTCTTTTTCACCATTATATTTTCCCAGGATATTTCCCCCGCTTGTGATTTATTTTGGGACTTTGCATCCGGTGACATATATGTTGCGGTTCCGGGGAATTGGATATCCAAATCCAGCGAAATATCCTCTTGAGCATAAAGTTTAATAATTGGTTTCTCCACCATCATGCCATCAGATTCTCTCATAAATAGATAACCACCGCCATCTGAAAAATAGCTATCCAGTACGGAGAGAATATGATTGGTTAGGGGCAGAGTATATCCAACAAAAAATTGATATGTATTTTCCACCAATTGTAAAATGACATCATATTGACTAATTAGATCGATTGTATAAAAATGTGGCCCTGTACCAATTTCATATAAGAAACCTTCCTCCTGATAAAAAGACCAACTCATTTGCCAGGTGCCAGCAACAGGATTCTCAATATACAAACAACCATTGAATGGATTGATACTGCTGTTACCATTAGGATCAACGAAATTGACATATGGATGCTGCATCTCATCTTCATTAATCATATTATAGCGATAGTATAGAATCGGACTATCCGGCGGAACTGTAAACTCAAGCGTACCGTTTTCACCTTGCGCCAATCCCGAGGACAGGATTTGGTCAATGGGAAAATCTTCAGAAGTAAGATAGGTGAATTCATAATCTGGTAAAAGGTTTTCCAAAGAGGTTTGGTTTGATGGACTTGTCCAGCCATGGATACCATCAACAAGAATAGTAGGATTACTCACGAGAATAGACAGCAGAATCGGAAGAACCAGAAGTTGTTTTTTGAAATTTTTCATGGTTTGATTCCTTTATCAAGATAGAAAAAGTGGATTAAACTGTAAGCAATTTACTTCATCCTAATTATCAATAAAAGAATAATCGACACACAGGTAGTATAATGTTCAAAATAAACTATCATGATATCTGCGATGTACCTTAGTCTTAAAAATTTTATGATATAAAGATTCTTACTTCTCTCGTTGGATTAATTTTCCATACCAGTTTAATATAGTCATTAAATTCAGAGGAAATTTTCACCATGTCACCATATCCCTTCATACCGTTTGAATTGAGAATAAAATATTCACAAGAAGAAGCTATTAATAAATCTCAATCATTTTATACTTTTATGAACTATCGTCGGACCATCAGGGAATTTTCAGATGATCCTGTTTCGACCGAAGTTATAAAAAATTGTCTACTTACTGCAGGAACAGCTCCAAGTGGTGCCAATCAGCAGCCCTGGAAATTTGTTGTTGTTTCAGATCCTGCCCTAAAGCAGGAGATCAGGATAGGTGCAGAAACAGAAGAGAAAGAGTTTTATGAACATCGTGCACCGGAAGAATGGTTAAAAGCATTAGAACCACTGGGAACAGATGACAACAAACCCTTTCTTGAAACAGCACCTTGCCTGATTGTGATCTTTGAGGAGAAATATGGTCTGGACAATCAAGATAACAAAATTAAGCGATATTATTCTACGGAATCAGCTGGCCTGGCAACGGGTATGCTTATTACTGCGGTTCATAATGCTGGCATGGTTTCTCTCACCCATACACCCAGCCCGATGAAATTTCTCAATACTATACTCGATATTCCAGTGAATTATAAACCATATCTCATTCTGGTTACCGGTTATCCTGCAGATGGCGTTACAGTCCCTGACATTACTCGGAAGTCGCTGGAGGATATTGCCGTTTTCAAATAGTAACTGTAGAAGGGAATCTTAATCTATACTGACAGATATCGCATAAATTTATACACGTGATTTCCAAGATGTGAATGTCATTAGCATTTGGCTTATGTCTTTTTAAGCGCGATATACAATATAGTGTTTCTGAGCAATATAATTTTCAAAAGCAGGGATCATACATGTTGTTGATACCAATATTATTGTCTTGGGAATTGTTAATTCCTTCCTACAAATATAACTTCCAAAAATTGCATATGAGATAAATGCTTGCATAATATAATTATAATAATATATTTTTATCTTATTATAATATTTAACAAACTTAGTAAATTTCAGCGATGAAATTCAGGTCAGAAATTCCCTTATGCAATAAACAATCTCAACTGGGATTTAAAACTAACTGGAACTAGTTTTCAAAACGGAAAACCAATATGCATGAAATGACCATTGCGATGAATGTTGTTGATGCGGTAATCAAACGCGCTAAGGAAAAACATGCCCTAACCATCACCTCAATTGAATTGGAAATTGGCGAATTAGCCGGGATACTAAACAACTCACTTCTATTCTGCTTTGACTCTATCTGTAAAAATACTATTGCAGAATCCTGCATACTCACGATTCACTCGGTTCCTGCAACTGGAAAATGTCATCAATGTGAAATTACTTTTATTGTTGAATCATTATTTGCATTTTGTCCGAATTGTAGCCAATTCCATGTATCAATTGTTTCTGGAAAAGAACTTAAAATAAAATCTTTCAATTATGAATGAGGTAAAATATGTGTGATACATGCGGATGCAGTCAGCCTGATGGGGCAGTAACAATCAAAAAAATAGACAAGAAAAACCATAATCATTCCCATGGAAATGGAACTAAGACTCATACCCACCAATCTTCTGCTTCTCATCATGTCCACACGGTAACGATGGAAGAGGATATTCTACTAAAGAATAAACTTACTGCCGAACGAAACCGTGGGTACCTGGAAGCAAAAAACATCCTGACTCTTAATCTGGTGAGTTCACCAGGTTCAGGAAAAACGAGTATCCTCGAGAGAACTCTCAATGATTTGAAAAATGAACTAGAATTCTATGTCATCGAAGGCGATCAGCAGACATCAAGAGATGCCGATCGGATCGATACTACAGGTGTCCCAGTTATACAGGTCAATACCGGCACAGGCTGTCACTTGGATTCAACAATGATCAGAACTGCCATAGGCAAATTAAATCCAAATGATAATTCAGTATTGCTTATTGAAAATGTTGGAAATCTCGTTTGCCCAGCAATGTTTGATCTGGGGGAGACACTTAAAGTAGTAATCATTAGCACAACAGAAGGTGATGACAAGCCCCTGAAATATCCAACAATGTTTTCAGTAGCGGATATCTGCATTATAAACAAAACAGATCTCCTGCCATATGTAGAATTTGATATGGATCTTTGCAAGAAAAATGCTTTGAAAGTAAACCATCATCTAAAATTCTTTCAGGTCTCAGCCACCAATGGCAATGGGCTCGAAGAATGGTATGAGTGGATAAGATCACAGGTAGCTTCAGGATAATATTTAATGACTGTAATGGATAATATCATCCGACAGAGAATCAAAGTTAACGGAATAGTTCAGGGGGTTGGATTCCGGCCATTTGTATATAATCTGGCCATCAAGAACAATCTTAACGGTTTTGTATCCAATACTTCCGATGGCGTAGTCATCGAGTTGGAAGGGGCTGCAATAATTGTCGATCAATTTCTGGAATCAATGAGTGATGCTCTGCCACCGTTATCAAGCATATTGTCTCTGGAGTCGAATTTTATTCAGGTGGCGAATGACTGCAGTTTTAAAATTATTACTTCACAATCTAATAATGGGGTTTCAACACAAATTTCTCCTGATGCTGCCATTTGCAGGGATTGCCTCAACGAAATATCTGATCCTGATAATAGGCGTTATGAATACCCATTTACAAACTGCACAAATTGCGGTCCCCGTTATACAATAATTAAGGAATTGCCCTATGACAGACATCTAACGACAATGTCAGATTTTCAGATGTGTAGCCAATGCAAAGCGGAGTATGACAATCCCATGGATCGTCGTTTTCATGCTCAACCCAATGCCTGTCCGGATTGCGGCCCATCTTTGACATTAACAGCTCGAGATGGTAAACGCATCAAATCAAATGATAATATTTCAACCTGCATCTTTCTTTTGAAAAGCGGATTTATTGTAGCGATAAAGGGACTTGGCGGTTTTCATCTGATGGTGGATGCTACCAATAGCGATGCTGTATTCCGTTTGAGAAAACGTAAATTTCGAGATGAAAAACCCTTTGCGGTAATGGCGAAAAACCTTGACCACGCGAGAGACTTATGTCATATTTGCGCCTCTGAGGAGATGTGGCTTACTTCTATACAATCACCTATATTGTTATTAAAAAGCAATGAAAATAATACTATCGCCGAAAATGTTGCCCCAGGTACTGAATTTCTTGGAGTAATGCTTCCATATACCCCTTTACATTATCTCCTTATGAATGGTATGGCCGATGTTCCGCCATTGGTGATGACCAGTGGCAATTTGAGTGATGAACCTATCTGTATTGAAAATGATGAGGCATTGGATCAGCTAGCTGATATTGCCGATTATTTTTTATTACATGATCGGAAAATACACATTCGTGCCGATGACTCTGTGGTCATGATCATTAATAACAATCCACGAGTTCTTCGTCGTAGCAGGGGATTTGCACCGGCACCGGTCATTCTCAAAAATGATGGTCCTTCTGTTCTTGCTGTCGGTGGAGATTTAAAGAACACCATTTGCCTTCTAAAAAATAAAAATGCCCGAATTAGTCAGCATATTGGGGATTTGGAAAATCTTAAAGCGTATGAGAATTTCCAACAATCCATTCATCATCTTAAAAATATTTTCGATATTCAACCGGATTTACTGGCCTGTGATATGCACCCTGGTTATTTTTCCACTCAATGGGCAAAATCTATTTCCTATTTACCTTTGATTGAAGTGCAGCATCATCATGCCCATCTGGCATCTGGCATGGCTGAGTCTGGCCTTGAAGATCCCGTCATTGGTATCATCATGGATGGTACCGGTTATGGCTTGGATCATACAATTTGGGGCGGTGAATTCCTTGTTGGAGATTATCATGGTTTTCAAAGGATAAATAAATTTCAAAACATGCCTCTTCCCGGTGGTGATGCCGCTATCAAATCCCCATGGAGAGCTGCAATTGGATACCTATATAAAACGTACGGAGATAATCTGCCTGATCTGCCATTTATGATGTTACATGATTATGAACCGGTTGTACAGATTGTCAAAAAGGGAATTAATAGTCCATTTACAAGCAGTTGCGGTCGATTATTTGATGCAGTTTCGGCTATGTGTGGCGGTAAGCAGGAAATCCGCTATGAAGGACAGGCAGCAATTGAATTCATGAATGTCGCTGCTGTTGATGATAAATCATGTCTTGATTATGATGTTATAGGTGATGTCATTTCTGTGGAAAGTATTATCCGCTCGGTAGTAAAATGTTTGAAAATGGATAATAGTATATCTGTCATCAGCAGGAAGTTTCATAATACGATGACCAAAATATTGACTCAGGTGGCGATTCAAATATCTAAAAAAACCGGTATAAATGATGTGGTTCTCAGCGGTGGTGTCTTCCAGAATAGAATTTTACTAACAGGAGTGAACGCCGCATTAGAAAAGAACGGATTAACCGTTTTTTCTCATGAACAGATACCCACAAATGACGGTGGAATTTCTCTGGGCCAGGCCATGATTGCCAGAAATAAATTACAGAATAATAAAAATTGATACGAGGATAATATGTGTCTTGCAATGCCTGGAAAAGTGATAAATATTTTTGACGAGAATGGTCTGAAAATGGCCAATATTGATTACAGCGGCACTATCAATAAAGCCTGCATTGAATATGTTCCTGAGATCACTGTCGGTGAATATACTATCATCCACGCAGGTTTTGCTATTTCCGTTATCAATGAGGATGAAGCTATGAAATCATTCGAAGCCTGGCAGGAATTGGAGAAAAGGATAAATGATTAATCAATCTTTTCAACTCCAAAAAAAAGAAGCACCAAATAACTTATGATAAAATATTTGGATGAGTTTCGGGATCCGGTCGTGGCAAAGCGGATACTGGAAGCAATCAAAAATACGGTAACACAACCCTGGGTGATAATGGAGATTTGTGGTGGTCAGACTCATTCAATCATCCGAAATGGGATTGACCAACTATTACCAAAGGATATCGAATTGGTTCATGGTCCTGGATGTCCTGTTTGCGTCACCCCTATTGAAGTTATTGATAGAGCGCTGACGTTGGCATCAAAACCAAATGTGATATTTACCAGTTTTGGAGATATGCTGAGAGTTCCCGGCTCTGATAATGACTTGCTCATGATTAAATCTACTGGGGCAGATGTGCGATCAGTATATTCGCCTTTGGAATCTCTAAATATTGCAAGAAAAAACCCAAGTAAGGAAGTAATATTTCTTGCTGTAGGATTTGAAACAACTGCACCAGGAAATGCCATGGCAATCCACCAGGCATCAAAAGAGGGGATCACAAATTTTAGTGAATTAGTAAGTCATGTTCTGGTACCGCCAGCGATGGAATCATTATTATCATCTCCTGCAAACCGCGTTCAGGCTTATCTTGCTGCAGGCCATGTATGCGCTGTCATGGGTTGGCAGGAATATGAACCCATCGCCGAAAAATATAGAGTCCCAATAGTACCAACTGGATTTGAACCAGTTGATGTTCTTGAAGGAATCCTCATGGCTGTGGAAATGCTTGAGAGAAAAGATTATACCGTAAAAAATCAATATCTCCGTACAGTAATGCGCCAAGGAAATATCACGGCACAAAAGATTATTCAAGATGTCTTTGAGGTCACCAATCAGACCTGGCGAGGTATTGGCAATATTGCTTCAAGTGGACTTAAGATACGCGATAAATATCATCATTATGATGCAGCAAAAAAGTTTTCTGTTGAAGATATACATTCCCAGGAATCAGAGTTATGTATGAGCGGAGTCATTTTGCAGGGAGTCAAGAAACCAAACCAATGTCCTGCTTTTGGAAATGAATGCATCCCTATGCATCCCTTAGGTGCAACTATGGTATCAAATGAGGGTGCATGTGCGGCATATTTTAAATACCAGCGTTTGAAATGAATATTCTCTCGTTAAATGCTGAGATGAATCAGAAAATATAACTAAACATCTAGATGAAAAATAATATGAACGACTTCTCCTGTCCTGTACCAATCTTAGAACATGATACTATCCAACTAGCACATGGTGCTGGGGGACAATTATCTTCAAAATTAATCGAAACCATGTTTCTTCCCAGATTTGGAAATAAAATTCTTAATGACCTTGAAGACCAGGCTGTAGTATCCCTCAATACCGGTAAGCTGGCGATTTCTACAGATTCATTTGTAGTTGATCCAATATTTTTTCCCGGTGGTAATATCGGTGAATTGGCCGTCAACGGCACTGTGAATGATGTAGCTATGTCAGGAGCGAAACCACTTTATCTCTCCGTTGGATTTATACTGGAAGAAGGATTACCAATGGAAATATTGCATCGGATTTTATTATCAATGGAGGTTGCAGCAAAAAAGGCTGGTGTTATTATTATTACTGGTGACACAAAAGTAGTAAACCATGGCTCTTGCGATCAGCTGTTTATAAATACGACTGGGATCGGGCAAGTGCCTGACAATGTACATATTTCTGCATCATCATTAAAACCCGGAGACAAGATAATACTCTCCGGAACCGTTGCTGATCATGGAATGGCAGTCATGACGAGTCGTGAAGGTTTGTCTTTTCAGAGCAGGGTGAATAGTGACACGGCAGCCTTAAATCACATGATATCCAAAATGATAGAAATCTCACCACATATACATGCACTCCGCGATCCAACACGAGGCGGTGTTGCCACTACTTTGAATGAATTCGCCAAGTCTTCCAATATAGGAATAAGAATTGTCGAAGAAAGTATTCCAATACTCCCTGACACAAGGGCTGCCTGTGAAGTCCTCGGCATTGATCCACTGAATGTAGCTAACGAAGGTAAACTTATCGCAGCAGTTCCTGGGGAAATCGCCTCAGATATGCTTAAGGCTATCAAATGTTGCGAATATGGTAATAATGCAGAAATTATTGGTGAAGTTATCGACGATCACTCCGGAATAGTTACCATGAAAACAGCATTGGGAGCCCTAAGGATTATTGATATGCCTCTTGGTGAACAATTACCGCGGATTTGTTAAATCACACAATTTGTCATCATCATATATTTCAAAATTATATTAATTTATATCTCTGATTATTTTTGATTAATTCATTTCAGAGGATAGAAATTTGGATCAAATCACGGTGGCAATTTTTACAATTATTATTATTTTCCTATCTGGACTTGGATGGACATTATCATTTTATTTCTATGGTGTCCATAAAAAGACTATTCCCGACATAGTTTGGTGGATTCCTGAATTCCTTCAAATGGCAAAATGTCGTTGCGGGGATATTGTCGAATCTAGGTATGGTAAAATCTTAGGATTTTCAAACAGCTTCTGGGGAATATGGTATTACCTGGCTTTGATCATTATTTCAGCGGGTAATTATTTCTTTTTCTATCCACCATTTATATCGATTTTAATTATTTCAATTATATCATTCTTGTTCAGTATTTATCTGATGTGGGGATTGTATTCATTGAGAATTATCTGCCGGACCTGTTTGGGGGTTCATGTAATAAATATGTTAGTAATGGCTGTGGCAATTATACGAACGCTTATCTAAAATTTTCATATCACAGAACTATCAATAATAATCTGTTTACTCTGATAATTCCATAAACTAAATCTGATGAAAATTCAGATTGGTGAAAAAAAGCCCCTGTAGAATACAGAGGCTTTTAAATGTAAGGATTGTATTTTGGGATCGGGTAGTTTATTCAGCTGCCACTTTAATCTTGACTCTCCCTGAAATCCCATGTCCAAGTTTCACATTTACATAATGGCTGCCGACATGATTAATGGCTTCAGGAATTTCAACTTCTTTTTTATCGATTGGGTAACCTTTGGAAATCACGGCATCGGCAATCATTGCTGATGTTACAGATCCGAATAATTTACCTTCTTCACCTGCTTTTAAAGTAAACTTCAGGGTAAGTTTGTTCAATCGTGCTGAGAGTGCTTCCAGATTATCCCGTTTTTTGGCTTC